>Ga0335397_10007346_pt1 | contig 14059 bp, 9 predicted proteins | sample MAT04_FD_205740 | JGI IMG/M metagenome (GOLD analysis project Ga0335397, IMG submission 205740) | Freshwater microbial communities from Lake Fryxell liftoff mats and glacier meltwater in Antarctica - MAT-04 (spades assembly) (version 2) ...
TCCTCGAATACGGCGTTGCCTGGAACGCCAGCAGCCCGCTGCTGGTCACCCCCATCATCGGCGCCGCAGTGCTCGCCGCGCTCCTTCTGCAGCGGCGCCAGTACGGCCGAGCCGACCGCGACGAGGCCGCCGCGTGGCGACTCGCCGACGAGGTTCGCCCGCTGCAGCCGTGGATTGCCCGCCTCCCACTGGTTCGCCTCATGCGCTGGGGAACGGCAACAGCGGTCATCGTGGGGCTGGCACTGATCCCGCTGCTGTTGCGCACCGATCAGATCATCAAGGCCACCGCCGTCGCCGTGTTCGCCGTGATCGGCCTGTCGCTCGTGGTGCTGTCGGGATGGGCGGGTCAGATCTCACTCGGCCAGATGGCGTTCGTGGCCATCGGCGCCGCGGTCAGCGGCAAGTGCACGATCAGTTGGAACGTCGACATGTCGCTGTCGCTGCTGCTCGGCGGGGCGGCGGGCGCCGGTGCCGCGCTGATCGTCGGACTCCCCGCACTGCGGCTCCGCGGGCTCTACCTGGCCGTCACCACGCTCGTGTTCGCGTTGGCCGTGAACTCGTGGCTACTCAACCGCCAGTTCTTCGACTGGGTGCCGCAGGAGCGCGTCGAGCGGCTGCCGTTGTTCGGCCGCATCGACGTGTCCACACCGACACGGTTCTACATCTACACACTGGTTGTGCTCACCCTCGTGTACCTGGCGCTGAGAGGAATCCGTCACAGTCGCACCGGACGCGCCATCGTTGCCTTGCGCGAGAACGAACTGGCCGCCCAGGCATTCTCGGTGTCGCCGGTGCCGGTGAAACTCACGGCGTTCACCATCTCCGGCTTCGTCGCCGGGATCGCCGGCGGGCTCTTCGTGCAGCTCAGCCAGAGCTTCGACCTCACCAGCTATGGCGCCGGCGCCAGCCTCGACGTGTTCACCGCTGCGGTGGTCGGCGGGCTCGGTTCGCTGTTCGGCGGCGTGCTCGGCGCCGTGTTCCTCCGGGGGAGCCAATGGTTCATCACGGCCCCCGAATGGCGCCTGCTGTCGTCGGCGCTCGGCGTGCTGATCGTGCTGTTGATCATCCCCGGCGGCCTCGCCAGTCTCGTGATCAAGATCCGCGACTGGTACGTCGGTGTCGTCCTGCGACGCCAGCGCCCGTCAACCGACGTCGAGACCCCACCGGACATCGACGCGATGCCGTCAACGGACACCGACGGCACCATCGAGTCCGACGACGTCAGGGTCCCGGCGGGCGAACGGAGCACGACGTGACCGCACCCGACCAATCTGCGCACATCATGCGGCGATTCGCCTACGGCGTGCGCCACCCGAAGCAGTGGATGACCGACCTGTGCGGTGGTGAGGCAGCGTTCCCGCTGCTCGTGCTCTTCGGGCTCAACGCGGTCGACGAACTCGACCGAACCGCCTTCGCCATTCTGCTGCCCGAGATCCGCGAGTCGTTCGACATCAACATCACGACCGCTTTGTCGCTCGTTGCGCTGTCGTCGATCGCTGCGCTGGCATTGCAGGTGCCGATCGCGCAATACGCCGACAGGTCGAAGCGCATCCCGATCGTGATGATCGGCGCAGTGGCCTGGGCCGGGTTCTCGGGCATGACCGGCCTGGCCACCGGCCTCATCCTGCTCACGATCGCCCGGTCCGGATCGTCGCTCGGCAAGGCCGTCATCGACCCCACCCACAACTCGCTGATCGCCGACTACTACCCCATCGAGTCGCGAGCCCGGGTCTACAGCTTCCACCGGGCCGCCAACGCCGTGGGCGCATTCGTCGGACCGCTGAGCGCCGGCATGTTGGCGTACTACTTCGGCTGGCGGGTGCCGTTCCTCGTCTTCGTGATTCCGACAGTGATCTTCGTCGTGCTCGCCGTGCGCATGAAAGAGCCGATCCGGGGTCGCTGGGAACGCCAGGCCACGGGGGCATCGCAGGACATCATCGACACCGAGGAGGAGTCGCCGTCGTTCGCCGAGAGTTGGCGCACGGCGCACAAGGTGCAGTCGCTGCAGCGGATCTGGTGGAGCCTGCCGTTCCTCGCCACGTCGCTGATCGGATTCGTCACGCTCGCCGCTCTCCTGTACGACCAGAAGTTCGGTCTCGACGAGCGCGGCCGCGGCGTTGCTGCCGCAGTATCCGAACCCTTTGCGCTCGTCGGTCTGGTGATCGGTGCCCGCATCGCCACCCGTCGTTTCATCGGCAACGTCGCCGGACTCATCCGGTTCGTGGCCTCGATCGCGCTGGTGACCTCCGTTGCCACCGCCGGCTTCGCCTTCGCGCCCAACATCTATGTCGCCGTGGCGCTCAACTGCGTGATCTCGGCGTCGCTCGCCATCATCGGCCCCGGCGTGCTGGCCGCGTTGTCGCTGGCGATTCCGCCACGGGCCCGCGCCACCGGCTTCGCAATCGGGTCACTGTGGGTGATCCCCGGGCTGTTCGTGCTCCCCGTGATCGGATGGGTGGCCGACAACTGGAGCATCGAGATCGGCATGCTCGTGATGATCCCGATGTTCGTCATCGGCAGCCTGCTGCTGCGCAGCGTGGCGAACGTGATCGACGCCGACATCGCCCAGGTCTGGCAGTCGGCGGCCGCACGCTCCGAGGTGCTCTTCGACCGGCGCCAGGGCACCACCAATCTCCTCCTGCTGAAGGGCGTCGAGGCCGGCTACGACAATCGCACCGTGCTGCACGGCATCGACCTGCGCCTCGACGAGGGCGAAATCGTGGCCCTGCTCGGCACCAACGGTGCCGGGAAGTCGACGCTGCTCAAGTCGATCAGCGGCATCGTCGAAGCCGACCGTGGGGCCATCGTGCTCGACGGACGCGACATCACCCACGCTCCCCCGAACGAGATCGCCGCGCTCGGCATCGTCCAGATGCCCGGCGGGCAGGGCGTGTTCGGGTCGCTGACGGTGAAGGAGAACCTCGAGCTCGCCGGCTGGACCAACCGACGCGACCCCTCCGGTGTCGCGGCAGCCACCGCCGAGGTTCTGGAGATGTTCCCGGTGCTCGCCGACCGGCTCGATTCGCCGGCGGCGAACATGTCGGGCGGCCAACAGCAGATGCTGGCGCTGGCGATGAGCTTCGTGATGCGGCCCAAGGTGCTCCTCATCGACGAACTGTCGCTCGGGCTCGCGCCGGTCGTGGTCGGCCAACTCCTCCCGATCGTTCGACGCATGGCCGACGACGGGGTCACCATCGTGCTGGTCGAGCAGAGCGTCAACGTGGCGCTCACCGTGGCCGAGCGCGCCTATTTCATGGAGCGCGGCAAGATCATGTTCGACGGTCCGACCGCAGAGCTACTCGAACGTCCCGACCTGCTGCGCTCGGTGTTCCTCTCTGCCGCCCGACCCGACCGCCACGGCGCCGACGGCGCCGACCAACTCGACCCACTCGATCGCGCCGTGATCGACCGAACCGAGGCTCCGGTGCTCTCGGTCAACGAACTGTCGGTCACCTTCGGCGGGATCCGTGCCGTCAACGGGGCCACGTTCGACGTGTGGCCCCGCGAGATCGTCGGCGTGATCGGCCCCAACGGTGCCGGCAAGACCACGATCTTCGACCTGATCTCGGGGTTCACACCGCTCGACGCCGGCCAGATCACCCTCAACGGTCGCAACATCACCGAACTGAACTCCGCAGGTCGTGCAGCGATCGGCCTGGGGCGTTCGTTCCAAGATGCCCGCCTCTTCCCGGAACTCACGGTGAGCGAGACGCTCGCGATCGCGCAGGAACGCTTCATCGGCAGTCGCAGCGTGATGGTCGCGGCGCTCCACCTGCCGATGCTGGTCGACTCCGAGCAGCACGTCGCGATGCGTGTCGACGAGTTGGTCGAGTTGATGGGCCTCGGCGACTATCGCCACAAGTTCGTGCGGGAGCTGTCCACCGGCACCCGTCGTGTCGTCGACCTGGCGTGCCTCGTGGCACACCGTCCGTCGGTGATCCTGCTGGACGAGCCCACCTCGGGTATCGCCCAGCGTGAGGTGGAAGCGTTGGCGCCGGTGATCCGACGGCTGCGCGACGAGATGGGTGCGAGCCTGGTCATCGTCGAACACGACATCCCGTTCGTGTCCGGCGTGTCCGACCGCCTGCTCGCACTCGAACAGGGTCTGGTCATCGCGACCGGACCGCCAGCGGACGTTCTGGCCCATCCAGGCGTCATCGAGTCATACCTCGGCACTTCCGGTGCCGCGATCACCCGATCAGGGGGAACGGAGTAGATCATGCAACCAGCACAGGCAGATGGCGGGGGCTCCTCGCCGAACAATCTCAAGAAGTGGGGGCCGATCGGAGCGATCGTGCTCGTCGTCGCGCTCGTGATCGGCATCGTCGTCGTCACGGGCGGCGGCGATGACGGAGACGATGCGGGGGCCGACACGACCACGGCAGTCACCGCAGCACCCGACATCACCGACGCGCCGGACGACACCACGGACGCGCCGGTCGAAACCACACCCGACGACACCGAGCCCGACGGCGGAAATGGCGGCGGCGAGATCACGTTCCCGCTGTCGTTCAGTCAGGCCGAGGAACAGGGCATCGAGGTCGAGTGGGGCGATCGATGCGACACCGAGACCGGCAACGTGGCGATCCAGTGGTTCTTCGCACCGGAGTGCTTCGCGCCGTTCGAGGGCGACAACGGTGGCGACACGTCACGTGGCGTCACCGGCGACTCGATCAAGGTCGTGCTCTACCAAGGCCCCGACGACGACCCGATCATCAGTTACCTCGCTGACGCAGTGGCCGTCGAGGACACCAACGCGCAGGCCGAGCAGACCGCACGCGACATGCTCGGAATGTTCGACGACTTCTACGAGCTGTACGGCCGAGGCATCGAGCTCGAGGCGTACGTGAGTACCGGCCTCGCCAATGACGAAGTCACCGCCCGCGCCGACGCCGTACGGATCGCCGAGGACTTCGAACCCTTCGTGGTGCTCGGTGGCCCGGCGTTGACCAGTGCCTTCGCCGACGAACTCGCCGCCCGCGACGTGATGTGCATCGGATGCACGCCCGGCCAGCCACCGGAGTGGTACGCCGAGCGCGACCCGTACGTGTGGGGTCTCGGCATCGGAGCCCGCCAGAGCCGCACGCATGCTCGTGAGTTCATCGCCAAGCAACTGGTCGGCAAGAACGCCGAGCACGCCGGCGACCCCGCCTTCGTCGACCAGCCCCGCAAGTTCGGGCACGTCTTCATCTCGTCGAGCCCGGAATCGCAGACGATCGCCGATGAATTCGTCGCTGGCCTACGCGAAGACGGCGCCGACGTGGCCGAGGTGCTCCCGTACACGCTTGACCCGGGCACGATCCAGTCACAGGCGTCGCAGATCATCGCCAAGCTGAAGTCGTCGGGCATCACCTCGGTGATCCTCGCCGCCGACGGCATCGCCCCTCGCGACTTCAGCCGTGAGGCAACCGCTCAGGAGTACTTCCCCGAATGGATCATCGTGGCCCCGGCGCTGTCGGACCTCACGGCGTTCGCTCGCACCTACGACCAGGAGCAGTGGGCGAACGCCTTCGGCGTCACCCACGGCTCAGCGCCGATCACGCCGGAGGATTCCGGTTTCTTCGCCCTGTACAAGTGGTACATGGGTGGCGCCGAGCCGCCTGCGAAGGACACGATCGGACTGCTGATGCCGAACTTCACGCTGTTCTTCGCCACGGTGCAGACAGCGGGACCGAACCTCACACCAGAGACTTGGCGTGACTCGCTGTTCGCCGACGCCGGAACCACACGGGCGATCAGTCAACCGCTGCTCACTTACGGCGACAAGGGGTTCTGGGCAGAAGCCGACTACAGCGGCGTCGACGACGCCACCCTGATCTGGTGGGATCCGGCTGCGACCGGGCCCGACGAGATCCGCAAGGACGGCACCGGCATGTGGACCTTCGTCGATGGTGGCCAGCGCTATCTGCCCGGCGAATGGCCGACCGAGGAGAAACTGTTCGATCCCGATGGTGCGGTGACGTTGTACGACGTCCCCCCCGCCGGCGAAGAACCACCGCAATACCCCAGCCCCAACGGCTGATTCCCACACGCAGCGGTGAGAGTCGAGTGCACCAGTGGCGCTCACCTCTCACCGCAGGGCAATCGACCCGGTTGCGGTGAGAGTTGTGTGCACCAGTGGCGCTCACCTCTCACCGCAGGGCGATCGGCGGGGCGGGCTCGTTGAAGGTGAGCAGCACCGGCCGGTCGCCGCGGATGGCGATTCGGCAGACGGCGGCTTGATCGAGATGGCAGTTGAACGAGATGCCGATGTCGACACCGAGCGCCCAGGCCACCGCCGCCTTCATCGGCGACACATGGCTCACCACCACGATGTTCTCGCTCACTGCACGCTCGACGAGATCGTCACATCCCGCCCGTACCCGGACATCGAGCGCTGCCAACGACTCTCCCCCGACCGGAGTGAAGTGCGCGTCGTCACGCCAGCGCTGCCACACCTCCGACGGCACATCTGAATGAGGTGTGCCTTCGTACTCGCCGTACGACAGCTCGAGCCACCGCTCGTCGGTGGCGACAGGTAGTTCGAAGGCTGCCGCTGTCTGCTGGGCGCGCTGCAGTGGGCTCGCCAGCACCGCATCGACGTCACACCAACTGCTGACGTATGCCGCGACCGCCGCGGCCTGCGCCAGCCCGTGATCGTCGAGCTCCTGATCGAGCCGACCCTGGAGCAGGCCGGCGGCGTTCGCCGGAGTTCGTCCGTGACGTACGAGGATCAGCACGCTGGCAGTGTCGCACAGGTCAGCGGATCAGCCGAGCCGTTCGGGCACCGCGTCGAGCCGGCCATCATGGAAGAAGGTCGAACGTCGGACGGGGTCGCCGAGCTGATTGTTGCGCCAGAGCCACACGCAGATGGCGATACCCACCGCTTCCAACGGCAGGCTCCACCAGCCACGACCGACCATCGGCAAGGGCGCATCGTCGAACGACAACCCGAAGAACGGCCACCAGAACGTCTCGGTGTCGTTCCACGCGCCGCCGAACACGAGATGCAGGATCATCCCGATCGGCAGGCCGAGCAGCGTCTTGCGAATCGGCTTTCGTCCCGCCGTGACGATCATCAGCCCCGCGAGCAGGGCCACGCTGAACGTGACGCTGTGCTGCACCCGGGCGCCGCCGAACAGACCGTCGGCGATCGGCAGCACCGAGCCCACGAGCAGGAGGCGGTAGTCGAACCGGGGATCGCGGAACACCACCCCGACAGACACGACGGCGGTGCCGATGAACCAGAAGAACACGATCGGGCAGCCCGCGACTCAGACGATGAGGAGGCGGCCGCAGTCGGGGCAGTCGGTGACCCCGGTGTCGGCGGCCTCGTGCTTCACGATGTCGATCTCGGCAGCCGACAGCTCCAGATGGCAGCCCTGACACTGCCTGCCGACCAACGGCGCCACCGCCACGCCGAGCGCAGCGCGTTTGCGGTCGTAGGTCGCCAGCAGCCCGTCGGACAGCCACGGGCGCAGTTCGGTTCGACGGTCGGTGAGATCGGTGAGTTCGCGGTCGATGTCGCCGACCTCGACCGCCAGGGCGTCGTCGGCCTGGGTCAGACGATTCCGTAGCTGCTCCTCACCCTGCAGATGCACGGCGAGTTGGTCGTCGATCGTCGACTGCTCTTCGAGCGCTTCCAACTCGTGAACGTCGAGTTCGTCGATCTGCGCGTCGAGTGTCGCCATCTCGTTCATCAACGCCTCGGCTTCGCGAGGCGCGATGACCGTCTTCATCTGTCGTTCGAGACGTTGGCGATGCGTCAGGAGTTTCGCCCCACGTTCCTCGGCCTGCTCGATCGAACTACCCAGTTCGTCGATCCGGGACCGAAACCCTGCCCGCAGATGCTCCCAACCTCGCATCACTGCGTTGGCAGCGGCCAGGTCGTCACGCAACGGTGAGTGCTCGCGCCGGTAGCCGAGTTGACCGGACCGGGTGTCGACGGCCTGGAGTGCCAGGAGGAGTTCGGGAATCGTGGCTGGTTCGCTGGGGGCAGAGTCCGCAGAGTCGGTCATCGGGGACCAGTGTGCCACCAATGGGGTGGCACCGATGCGGTCTCAGCAGGGCCCGAGCGTTGCTGCCACCGGCAACGACGGCAACGGCGCGAGCGGATCGAGGTTGTCCGGCGGGATCGTGGTGCCGACCTGCACCGACTCGACGATCGGAACCGTCGCCGGCGGCGCTGTCGCCTCGGGCGATCCGTCCGCGTCGGGCGGCGGGACAGCCGTGGGCGGAGCGTCGGGATCGACGGGGGCCAGCTCCGTGCCGACGATACGAGTTTCGCACTCGTTGCCCGGCAGGAACAGCCGAGCGTTGGTCCGGGCCGGCGGCGCCGGACGATCCCAGTCGACGAACGGCACGAAGGCGTGCGCTGGCTCCATGAACGCCTTCCAGATCTGGGCCGGATAGAACCCACCCTGCACCTTCGGCACCCCGTCGGCGATGAACTCGGGGATCCCGGGGGACGTGCGTGTACGAGCCATCGGGGTGTACGCATTCGGGTCGCCGACCCACACCGCAGTCGACAACTGTCTGGTGCCGCCGACGAACCAGGCGTTGGTGTTGTTGTCCTGGGTGCCGGTCTTTCCGAATGCCGGCCGACGGTCGTCGAACGCCGCACGTCGCCCGGTGCCGCCACCGTAGATCGGGCCCTTGAGAATCCCGACCGTCGTGAGGGCAGCATCGCGTTCGAGTACCTGCACGCCGGGGTCGAGGTGGGTGAAGATGCGATCGCCAGCGGGGCCGTCGATGAACTCCACGTAGTACGGATCGTGGTGCAAGCCCTCGTTGGCCAACGCCTGCACTCCCGACGCCATGTCCATAGGGGACATCTCGTTGCCTCCGGTAGCGAGGCTGGCGATCGGATCGATCGGCAGACGCTCGGACCTCGGCTGATCACGGTAGAGGTACGGCGACTCGGCCATGCGGTAGATCGTGTCGACGACGCGGTGGAGGCCGACGATCTGCGCCAATCGCCCGTACGCACAGTTGATCGAGGCCGTGGTGTGCTCCTGCAGTGTCACGACACCGCGGCTCACGGCGTTTCTGATCTCGAACGGCTCTGCCTCGTTCCCCGGATTCGGCAGGGTGCACGGCGCCGTGCCGTCGATCACGTCGTTGGCCTGCGCTCCGGCCTGCACGGCCGCAGCGAGGATGAACATCTTCACGCTCGACCCGTTCTGACGGGGCGACAGCGCCATGTTGACTTCACGCTCGTTCGGCACGAAGCCACGGCCACCGACCATCACCCGGATCGCTCCGGTGGTCGAGTCGAGCGACACGACGGCGGCATCGATCCCTGCTGCATTGTCGGGCAGTTCGGTTCGGGCCTGCTCGGCGAGCGACTGCAAGTTGGCGTCGAGAGTGGTGTGGATGCGCAGACCACCTCGGAACAGTTGGTTGTAGCGCTGCTGGTACGTGTCACCGAGAATGTCGCTCTTGTCGAGTAGATAGTCGCGTAGCGCCTCGGTGAAGTAGGTCCGCGAGAACGCCCGCCCCGGCAGCGACTGCACACGTGTCGGCAGCACGAAGTCCTCGGCGAGCTGCTCGGATTCGGCCACGGTGATCTTCTCTTCGTCGACGAGCCGTTCGAGCACCTGGATCCAGCGGGCACGGCTGCGTTCGGGCTCGTTGATCGGGTCGAATCCCGACGGCGACCGAACGAGGCCGGCCAGGAAGGCTGACTCGATGAACGTGAGTTCGGCCGCAGACTTGCCGAAGTAGGTCTCGGCGGCCGCCGCGATCCCGTAGGCGTTGTTGCCGAAGAACACCGTGTTCAGGTACCGCGCCATGATGTCCTGTTTCGACATCTGGTTCTCGAGCATGCGGGCGTAGTGCATCTGGAGCAGCTTGTAGCGCCCGTCGCGTTCGAGGCCGGCGAGGTAGTCGTTCTTCACCACCTGCATCGTGATGGTCGAGGCGCCCTGCTGGGGTGAATCGGAGGCGAAGTTCGACAGCGTCGCCCGCACGAGGCTGCGGATGTTGATGCCGTCGTGGGTGAAGAACTCCTTGTCCTCCACCACCAAGAAGGCGTCGATCACCGACTGCGGGATGTCCTCGAAGGCGATCGGCTGGGAGTTCTCGAGTTCGTAGAACGCGATCTCGGCGCCGTTCACGTCGTACACGTACGTGCGTTGGGCGAGTGCCTCGAAGTCCGGCAACACGACCGGGAGTTCGTCGTGGGCGTTGGCGCTCGACCAGACCCTCGGCGCGATGCCGACGACGGTGGCGGTGAGGAGGAGCGCACCGGCACCCACGATCAGCAGGAGTCGTGGGATGAGGCCGAGCAGACGCACAGTGGGCCCGACGATACTGGCCGTGACCGCACCTGTGTCGGCACCGATGTCGGCAGCCGGTTCGCCGGTACGGACCACTACGGTCGTCGTCCATGGCCGACACATCGTCACCGTTCCCGATCAGACCGTTCCGGTTCGGCGTGCAGCTCAGCGCCGAGTCCACCGGACGCGACTGGGCCGACACCGCCCGACGCGTCGAGGCGCACGGCTATTCGGTGGCCACCATGCCCGATCACTTCACGGCCCAGTTGGCTCCGATGCCTGCACTCCAGGCGGTGCTCGATGCAACCTCCACGCTGCGCGCCGGTGCGCTCGTGTTCGACAACGACTACAAGCATCCGGCGATCCTCGCCAAGGAACTGGCCACGATGGACGTACTGTCGGACGGCCGCGTCGAGATCGGCCTCGGCGCCGGCTGGATGATCTCCGACTACGAGCAGCTCGGGCTCGTCTACGACCGTCCCGGGGTTCGTATCGACCGGTTCGTCGAGGGCCTCGCCGTGCTGCGCGGCGCCATGGCGCCTGGGCCGTTCGACTTCGCCGGCGAGCACTACACGATCGCCGGCTACGACGGTCTCCCGAAGCCCCTGCAGTCGCCGTGTCCACCGATTCTGATCGGCGGGGGCGGCAAGCGGGTCCTCACCATCGCCGCACGAGAAGCCGACATCGTGGGCGTCAACGGCACACTCGACGCCGGCGTGATCGGCCCGGACGCCATCGCCACCATGACCGCCGACGCCGTCCTGTCGAAGGTCGCCATCGTGGCCGATGCCGCCGCAGCCGCAGGCCGGCTCGACCACATCGAGATGAACATCCGCACGTTCTTCGTGAATGTCACCGACGATCGCTACGGTCAACTCGCGAAGATGGCAGCGATGATCGGGGCCGAGCAGGAGATGATCGCCGCCTCACCGTTCGCGTTGATCGGTAGCCCGGCCAAGATCGTCGAAGACCTGATCGCCCGACGCGAACAGCTCGGGTTCAGCTACGTCATCATCGGCGCCGAAGACATCGACTCGTTCGCCCCGGTGGTCGCCGAACTCGCCGGAGCGTAGGGGGCTCGTGCAACGTCGACCCGATGTGGTGCTGTGGGGAGCCGGCATGGTCGCCGGCGTCCACGCTGCGGCCTGTGAGTCGCTCGAATGGCGCGTGGCTGCGGTTGCCTCCCGGAACGCGGCTCGCGCTGACGACCTCGCCTCGACGGTGCACGCCAAGGCGACGACGTTCGAACAACTGCTCGCCAGCAAGCAGGGCGACATCGCGATCGTCGCCACTCCCCCGGCGGCTCACGTCGACGCCGCCGTCGCACTGCTCGACGCCGGCTACCACGTCGTGGTCGAAGCCCCGATCGCGTGCACGCTCGCCGACGCCGACCGACTGATCGAGTCGGAAGATCGCGTCGGGCGCCCGGTGCTGTACTCCGAGCATCTCGCTGCAGCGCCAGTCGTCGACGGGCTGTTCGTGCGCGTCGACGGAATCGGAGCGCTCACCCACCTGTCGGCGCGTGCCACGCAACCATCGCCGACGTGGCGACCCACCGACGGCGTCGACGCTCACTGGGGTGGTGGCGCGCTGTTCGATGTCGGCGTACACCCGGTGGGTCTCACGTTGCGCACGGCCACCGAGTCCGGTGCTGGGCGACCGGTGTCACTGAGTGCGGTGATCGTCGACGCCGGCACACGCCACGAGCACGGCACCATCAAGCTCCGTTTCGAGTCCGGCCTGGTCGCGACGATCCTGGCTCGCTGGCAACCCGACTCGACCCCCGACTGGGATCTCCAGGCATCGAGCGCCAGTGCGGTCCTGCGCGCCGAGCTGTACCCCTCCCCCACGCTCGAACACAACGGCGAGCCGGTTCCGATCGGTGCACCCATCCGGCCGGCAGGCCCGTCGCTGGTCGACGACTACGGTTACGCGCCACAACTCAAGCGCTTCTGGACCAACATCCGCACAGGCCGTCCCGTGCCAGCAACCTCACGTCTGGGTCGCCAGGTGCTCGATGTGATCTGTGCAGCCCACTGGTCGGCAGGACGCAACGCCATCGAGGTGCCCCTGCCGTTCGCCGGGCCGAGGGACAGGACACCGTCTCAACTGTTCGATGCCTGACTGTCAGCCGCGGGAGAGGTCGCGGCCCTTCTCGATCACCACGACGCCTTCGTCGCTGACGGTGAAACGTTCGCGGTCGGCGTCGAGTTCGAGGCCGATCCGAGCCCAGTCGGGCACGATCACGTTCTTGTCGACGATGCAGCGGTGCAGGCGCACACCGGCACCGATGCGGACGTCCGGAAAGATGATCGAGTCGGTGACGTGTGCGTCGTGATCGATGTACGCGCCAGGACCCACGATCGAACGCTCGACGTGCGAACCCGACACGATCGACCCCTGACACAGCAGGCTGCCGTCGACGAACGACGGTTCGCCACCTCGGCCGCGTGACACCTTGGCGGGCGGCAGCGCCCGCCGGGAGGTGTACACCGGCCACCGCTCGTTGTAGAGATTGAAGATCGGCACCGGTGCGATGAGATCCATGTTGGCGTGGAAGTACGAGTCGAGCGTGCCGACATCGCGCCAATAGCCCTTCTCCCGATCGTCCTGATCGGGGATCACGTTCTTCGAGAAGTCGTACGCACGGGCCACGCCGGCGCTGGTGAGTGCGGGGATCACGTGGCTACCCAGATCGGTGTACTGGTTCTCACGAGGTGTGACCACGTCGATCAGCGTCTGGGTGTCGAACACGTAGTTACCCATGCTCGCCAGACACATCTGGTCGTTGCCGGGCATCGTCGGTGGGTTGGCGACCTTCTCGTGGAATGCGATGATCTTGCCGTCGTCGGCGACCTCGATCACGCCGAACTCGGTCGCTTCGTGCTTCGGCACCGGGATGGCCGCGACCGTGACGCCGGCGCCGCTCTCGTGATGCTCGTCGATCATCTGACGCGGGTCCATCCGATAGATGTGATCGGCACCGAACACGGCGACGATGTCGGGCGACTCGTCGTAGATCAGGTTGAGGTTCTGGTAGATGGCGTCGGCGGAACCCTGGAACCAGTAAGGACCACGGCGCATCTGGGCCGGCACCGGCGTGACGTAGTTGTCGAGCATCGCCGAGAACCGCCAGGTCTGGGAGATGTGGCGGTCGAGGCTGTGGCTCTTGTACTGGGTGAGCACGACGATCTTCAGGTAGCCGGCGTTGGCGAAGTTCGACAGCGCGAAGTCGATCAATCGGTACGTGCCCGCAAACGGAACGGCCGGCTTGGCGCGGTCGTTGGTCAACGGCTGGAGACGCTTGCCCTCGCCTCCGGCCAACACGATCACGAGCACTTTCGGTTCGACGGCCATCGACGTCAACCGTACACACGTGCGGCGTCAGCGGCGCGGCGATTCCGAGCGAATCCGAGTATTCACGGCGAGTTCGCCGTACAGCGCCAGATACTCACGCGCCGGCTCGCGCCATGACCAGTCGATCGCCATTCCTCGCTTCTGGATGGCGGTGCGCCGACGGCGGTCACGCACTCGTCGCTCGGCACGGAACAGCGTTGCGAGCAGGTCCTCGGTGGCCGCCCGATCGGCGACGAAACCGGTGCCGGTGCGGCGGCGGTCGGAGTCCGCGACCGTATCGACCAGCCCGCCGACGGCGGTGACGACGGGGATCGCTCCGTAGCGCATCGCCTGCATCTGCGTGAGTCCGCACGGCTCGAAGCGGCTCGGCATGAGATAGAGGTCGGCGCCGGCGAACATCAGGTGCGACAACGACTCGTCGTAGCCCTCCACGAACGCCAGCG
>Ga0335397_10007347_pt1 | contig 14059 bp, 8 predicted proteins | sample MAT04_FD_205740 | JGI IMG/M metagenome (GOLD analysis project Ga0335397, IMG submission 205740) | Freshwater microbial communities from Lake Fryxell liftoff mats and glacier meltwater in Antarctica - MAT-04 (spades assembly) (version 2) ...
TGGTGCGCCGGTGATGGAGATCGTGCCGCTGGGCGACCTGGTGCTGGTGGAGCTGCGCATCAAGCCGGCCGACATCGGCTTCATCAAGCTGGCGCAGCGGGTCGAGATCAAGCTCACCGCCTACGACTACGCGGTCTACGGCAGCCTGCGTGGCAAGGTCATGACGATGAGCCCCGACGCGCTGGGCGACAGCGAGCGCAACGCCGGCGCCGAGGGCACCTGGTACCGCGCGCTGGTGCGGGCCGACCCCACCACCCTCAAGGCCGGCGGCAAGCCGCTGACGGTGCTGCCCGGCATGGTCGGCACGGCCGAGATCAGCACCGGGCGGCGATCGGTGCTGAGCTTCCTGGTGCGGCCGATGATGAAGGCGCAAGAGGCGTTCACCGAACGCTAGGCCCGCGCGCCCGCTGCGAATTTGGTGGCGGTGACGGGACCGGAATTAGGGTGCAAAACGGGCCGCAGTTCAACGATTGCCCGCACCGCGGCCGGCGTCTACTGCTTGCAGCCCTTGCGCCTGCTGCGCCGGTGATGCCCCCGTTATACCCAGCGCCGCTGTGTCCGCCACCATGAAGCCGATTCCTCCTGCCCCAACCCCTGCATGCCCGACCCCAGGCCGATGCAGCCGTGCCCTGCATGCCGCTGTCTTCCTGGGTTTGCTGACCAGCCTGCACGGCGCCGTCCGGGCCGCCTGCATCGACGAGGTACGGCCCGAGCCGGCTGCCGGCGCGGCGTTGGCCGCCGGGCCGCTGGCCGCCAGCAACCCGCGCAGCCAGCTCCAGACGCTGGTGCACGACGCGCTGCAGCGCAGCAACGGCATCGGTGCGGCCCGCCTGCTGGCCGAGGCGGCCGAGCAGGATGTTGGCGAGGCGCGGGCCAGCAAGAAGCCGATGGCCTCGATCAACGCCTTGATCAGCCCTGAGCTCAACACCGGCACCGCTGGCGCGCCCCGCAGCAACCTGCAGGCCCGCGGCGGCGTCACGATCAGCCAGACCTTCTACGACGGCGGCCGCAGCGACCGCATCGTCGACTGGCGCCGCTTCCAGGCCGAGGCCGCCCGGCTGGGCACGCTGTCCACCCAGGAGCAAGTCACCCTGTCCACCACCTCGATGGCCTTTGAGCGCAGCCGCTTCCGCATGCAGGCCGTCATCTGGGGTCAGCATGTGCGCAAGATGGGCTGCCTGGTCGAGGCGCTGACCAGCATTGTCTCGGCCGACAAGGGCCGCGCCAGTGAGCTGGTGCAGGCCCGCAAGCAGTTGCAGCAGGCCGAACTTCAGCAGGTGCAGTCGATGTCGCAAGCGCGCCAGGTCGAGGCCAAGCTGCGTCGCATCGCCGGCGACGGCCTGCCCGGCACCGAGGGCATGGGCAGCCTGCTGCTGGCCGTGCCTGAGCTGCCCGAAGTGCTGCTGGCGGCCGAGCGCTCCAGCGATATCAGCCAGCTAGACGCCAACACACGCTCACTGCGCGAAATGGTGCGGGTGGTAGAGGCCGGCAACAAGCCGCAATTGAGCTGGAATGTCGGCGGCAACGCCATGTTGGCAGCGGCCAGAGGCACACCGCACTCGGCGGGTGTCAATGCGGGCATCACGGTCAACATCCCCTTGCTGAACCCTTCGCTCGAATATTCGACCCAGGCTGCACGCAAGCGGGCCGATGCCGCCGCGCTGCAGCGCGCTGAGGTGCTGGAGCAACGCCGCCAGCGCATTGTCGAGACCCATGAGCAGGCGACCGCTGCCTTCGACCGTCTCAAGCGGGTGGGCCAGGTGTTGCGCGACAGCGAGCTGCTGCGCAACTACACGCTGCAGCAGTGGCAGCAACTGGGCCGGCGCTCGCTGTTTGATGTGATCGCCGCCGAGAGCGACCACTACAACCTCAGGGTTCAGTTTGTCAATGCACTGCACGACGGCCAGCAGATGAACGCAACCCTGCTGTCGCTGGGACAGGGGCTTGCGCCTTGGCTGTTGAACTGAAAATAGCGTCAGGTGGCCATGATTCGGGGGCTGCTGCTTGTGCCTGACGCTCGTCGCGCACGACACAGACGCCCCGCGTATTCGCCCTGCAGGCCATTTCAACAAGAGGATCCCACCATGCCCTTCATTCACGCCCTGGCCGACGTCAAGACCTTGCATATCGGCGCGGGCAGCCGGATCTGGCAGTTTTGTGTGGTGCTTGAGGGCGCACAACTGGGGCGGGACTGCAATATCAACGCGCAATGCCTGATTGAGAACGACGTTGTCGTTGGCGACCGGGTGACGGTCAAGCCCGGTGTCCAGCTATGGGACGGGCTGCGCGTCGAGGACGATGTGTTCATCGGACCGAATGTCACCTTCACCAACGACAAGTACCCCCGATCTAAGCGACCGCCCACCTCGTTCACACAGACAATCCTGCGGCGCGGCGCGTCGATTGGCGCCAATTCGACCGTGCTATGCGGTGTGCAAATCGGCGCGGGCGCCATGGTGGGTGCAGGCAGCGTGGTGACGCGCGATGTACCCGCCGGAGAGCTCTGGTTTGGAAACCCCGCCCGATGGCAGGGCGCGGCGCCACGGCTGCAGGCAGGCGACAGCCCGGAATGATCTGCGGCGCGTGCGACTTCATCCCTCTAGCCCATGTCGCTGGTCCAAGTTGCAGTGGCCGGCTTGGTACTTCAAGGCATAGACCGTGAGGACATATGACCACATATTCACCACAGCCAATCAAGCAGGTGGCAGGCCGCGCAGCGTCACGGCGGCAGCGGGCTGCCCAGGGCTTGCCAAGACAGCCCTTCCGCGAGCAGGCCGCGCAAGCCGGGGTCACCCCTACACTGCCCGGAGTGGCCGATGCGGTGCAGCATGCCACTCGCTGAGCCCGCCATGAAGTTCACCACGCTCGTACCGGCTTACAAGCCGAAGTACCTCGTCGAATTGCTCACGGCACTGCGTCACCAGACGGTGAAGCCGGCCAGGGTGATATTTTCGGACGACAGTCCAAACGGCGCATTCCTGGCGGCGCTAGGCTCCGATCCCATCAGGAGCGCGATCAGCGATCTCAATGTTGACGTGGTGCCAGGCCCGCGCTCGGGCGGCTACAACAACTTCCGTCATCTGCTACAGCTCTACCGCAGGTCGTCACCTGCGCCCACCGAGCTGTTTCACCTATTGCTCGACGACGATATTCCCTACCCCGGTTTCTACGAGCGCCATCTGCATGCGCACAGCAGCGCCACGCTGCAATGCGTAGTGAGCCGGCGCTGGACCGCTACCGAGTCGGGCCAGCCTATCCGCGATCTTCCCGTACCGCCGGCGATCGCCGAGTTGGGACAGACGCTGGTGGCGTTGCAAGCCCGGGTGCTGTTTGGCCAGACAGTGGGCCAGAGTGCCAACTGGCTGGGGGAGTTCTCCAACACCACTTTCCGCGCGTCGATGGCCGCCGAATTGGACGATCCCAGCTTCGGCGCGATCAGCTTCGCCGGGCTGGAGGACCTGGGCGCCTTCCTGAAGGCCAGTCTGCACGGCCCGATCGGCTACATCAACCAGCACCTCGGCTACTTCAGAACCAGCGCCGACCAACATTCGGCCAGGCCGATGGGCCGGCCGATGAAGCTGGCATTCCTGGCCTATATCGCGCTGGCGATTGCGAGCCGGGATCTGGGCATGCTCACCGCCGCCCAATGTGCGGGCGTATTGGGCAAGGTCTGCCCGATCATCCAGCACTACTACGGCGCGCAGGCCGACGTTGCCGACTTGTGCGCGGTGCTGCCCAGACTGGCTGTGGGTGCTGTGGGCGCGGAGGCAGAGTTCCTGGCGCGCTGGAAGGACTATGTCGGGTCATCGGCTTCACACCCAGCCCCCGCATAGAGCGACAAGCTGAACTGTCCCTGATGAGATACGCTTATCTGGCGTGCCAGCGCGGTGCTTATCCGACCTTGCTCAGGCCCTGCCGGCGAAAACAATCGCCGCAGGACGATGAGGAAGCGCAATGTCGATTGATTTATGCCAGATCCATGAACTGCCCAAGATCCATGATCCTCGCGGCAACCTGACGTTTATAGAGGGGGGCGTGCACGTGCCCTTCGACATCCAGCGCGTCTACTACCTGTACGACGTGCCCGGCGGGTCAGAGCGCGGCGGCCATGCCCACAAGGGTCTGCACCAGTTCATCGTGGCGATGTCGGGCAGCTTTGATGTGGTGCTCGACGACGGCAAGGACAAAAAGCGGGTGCACTTGAACCGCTCCTACAACGGGCTCTACGTCTGCCCGATGATCTGGCGCGAGCTTGACAACTTCTCGTCCGGTGCGGTCTGCATGGTGCTGGCCTCGACCCGCTACGACGAGGCCGACTACCACCGCGACTACACCGAATTCATGCGATCGAGGTGGTGCTGATGATGCCGTTTCTCGACCTCAAGCGCATCAACGCCGCACACGACACGGCCATCCGCGCCGGCATCGCCCGGGTCATCGACTCTGGTTGGTACATCCTGGGCGAGGAGTGCGCCGCTTTCGAGCGTGAGTTTGCGGCCTTCTGCGGCACCCGGCACTGCATTGGCGTGGCCAACGGCCTGGATGCGCTGACGCTGGTCTTGCGCGCTTACGGCATCGGCCCGGGCGACGAGGTCATCGTGCCGTCCAACACCTTCATCGCGACCTGGCTGGCCGTCAGCCAGGCGGGCGCGCAGCCGGTGCCAGTCGAGCCCGATGTGCTGACCCACAACATCGACCCGGCGCGCATCGCCGCGGCCGTCACGCCGCGCACCCGCGCCATCATGCCGGTGCACCTGTACGGCCAGCCCGCCGACATGGCGCCCATCCTGGAGATCGCCCGCCGCCATGGCCTCAAAGTTATCGAGGACGCAGCCCAAGCCCATGGCGCACGCTACCTCGGCCAGCGTGCCGGCAGCCTGGGTGACGCGGCCGGCTTCAGCTTTTACCCAGGCAAAAACCTCGGGGCGCTGGGCGACGGCGGCGCTATCACCACCAGCGACGACGAACTGGCGGCCAGGCTGCGCATGCTGCGCAACTACGGCTCCAGCATCAAGTACCACCACGAAGTGGCCGGTGTGAATTCACGCCTGGACGAGATCCAGGCCGCCGTGCTGCGCGCCAAACTGCCCGCGCTGGACGCCGACAATGCCGCCCGCCGCGCCGTGGCGGCGGCCTACCTGGAGGCCCTGGCCGGCACGCCGCTGCAACTGCCGCAACTGATCCCAGCCGCCGAGTCGGCCTGGCACCTGTTGGTGGTGGGCACCGGGCGCCGGGCCGCGCTGCAGGCCGCGTTGAGCCGGGCACAAATCGGCCATCTGGTGCACTACCCGACGGCCTGCCACTTGCAGCCCGCCTATGCCGGGCAGGGCTGGCCAGCCTTGCCGATTGCCGAGCGACTGCGGGGCGAGGTGCTGAGCCTGCCGATCGCGCCTTACATGAGCGCCGACGACGTGGCCGAGGTGGCCGGCGTGGTCCGGGCGGCACTGGCATGAGCCCGATGCAGTTCACCACCCTGGTGCCGGCCTACAAGCCCAAGTACCTGCTGGAACTGCTGACCGTGCTGCGGCAGCAGACGGTCAAGGCTGCGGCCTGACCCATGGCCCGCCTGGATGATTTTCTGGCCATCGAGCGTGAGCTGGCGGCGGCCAACCGGGCGCGCCTGGCCAGCCATTACGACCAGGCCTTTGAGGCCTTGTCCCGTGACCAAGTGGCGATTGCCGGGGTTGACGGCTGGCAGTTCATCGCCAACGGCACCAATGCCTGGGAGCAACAGTACCTCGGTGCACTGCGCTTGTCCGAAGCCGGTCTGCAAGACTGGCAGCAGACGTTTGCGCGCCGGCGCCTTGCGGCCGACGCGATCGGCGCCCGCTTTGCGCACCTGGTGGTGCCCGAGAAGCAGGCCATCTTGCCAGACGCACGCTGGCCGGCCGGCAGCAAGCGGGTGGCGGGCGAGCGGCCGGTGCAGCAGTTGCAACGCTCAGTCGGCGCCGGCCTGGTCTATCCGGCAGACCAATTGCAGGCCGAGTCTTGGCGCGCCGAGCTGTGCTGGCGTGGCAACAGCCACTGGTGCGCCAGTGGCGCCTGGTTTGGTTTTTGCGCGCTGGCACAGGCGGTGTGGCCTGGGCGTGTATTTGACTTTGACCTGTTGCCGCTGGCGCGCGCCTGGTGGCGCCACGACCTGCTGCTGAAGTACACCGATGCGGTGTGCCACGAGAGCGTGGTCAGCATCCCTCGGCGTGCCCGCACGGTGTACGACAACCGGCTGCTGGCCACCACCGGTGGCCATGCCGGCAACCACTACGTGCTGCAAAACGAGGCCGCACCCTACCAGGAGGCGGTAGTCGTTTTTGGCGACAGTTACTCCTACGACTGCGGTTTTTCAGACCTGCTGGCGGCCTTTTTTGGCCAGGTGCACTTTGTCTGGAACACCCGGATCGACTTTGGTTACTGCCGCAGCGTCAATGCCCGGCTGGTGCTGGTGCAAAGCGCGGAGCGCTACCTGGCCCGGCCCCATCCGATGGACTTGCTGCCCCGGAGCTTGTTGCCCGACAGCCTGTCACCCGAAAACCTGCTCAGCGACCAACCAGTGGCCACCGCATGATGAACACGCCCATGAACGTCTGCCTCGTCCAGTACAACCCGTTCTACCCCAAGGTGGGCATCTTGGATGCCTACAACGAGGTGGTCGAGTCCTACCACTGGGGCTTTGCCGCGCTGGGGCACCGGGTGGTGCGCCGGGTCAACAGCTTCGACCCCGAGGCGCTGAACATCGTCTTCGGCTTCCAGATCCCGTTGCAGCTGGGGCTGATCGACGCGTTTCCGCCGAACACGATTTTCTTCAACATGGAGCGTTATGCCGGCATGTCGCTGGTGGGCACCGGCGCGCACCATGTGGCCAACCGTTTCCAGATCTGGGACTACAGCCAGGGCAACGTGGCGAGCTGGAATGCGGTCATGCCCAAGTTTCCGGCCTACTACGCCCAGACCGCCTACGCACCCAACCTGGAGAAAGTGCCCGCTGGACTGACCCAAGACATCGACGTGCTCTATTACGGCAACATCACGGCCGACCGTTTTGATGCGCTGCACAAGATCTCGGGGCTGCGGCCCGACCTGACCGGCCTGTCGGTGATGACGCTGTGCAATGTCTGGGGCGCCCAGCGCGACGAGTTCATTGCACGGTCCAAGGTGGTGGTCAACTTCTCGCGCGGCAACATCTTCGAGATCGTCCGGGTGTCTTACCTGATGGCCAACAAAAAGGCCGTGATCTGCGACTTCAGCGACGATCTGCAGATCGAGGACGACCTGCGCCGCGACAACACGCTGCGCTTTGTGCGCAGCGCCGAGCTCCAGAGCGCCTGCCAGGCCCTGGTGGCTGACGCCGCCGCCCGCGAAGCCTATGCGGCCCAGGGTTACGAGCGCTTCAAGCAGCGCGACATCCGCCAGGTCATCACCGGCTTTTTCGGCTGAGGCGCTGAGAAGGTTTGCACTGACCCGCTGCGTGCCTTGCGTGCAGGGCTGGGGGCTTTCGGCACGGCTGTCAAGCCAGCGGCCACGCCCTGGCGAGGGGTGATCGAGCCAGGCTGGGGGGCTCCAGACCCGCTTGACGCCTCGAAACTAATCCGAATGGCCCGAAAAATGTCCGGGCCTACACACCGGCGTGTTTCTTTGTTCCGCACAAAAAACAAGGGCCGTGCCACTAGCACGGCCCTTGGGCTGATGCGGCCCTGCCACCAACCGCACCAGGGTGCGGTCGGCGGGGCAGGGGGTCAGAACAGCAGGTTCTGGCTGCGCAGCAGTTCTTCGTCCAGCGGGCTGCCGTGGCGGATGGCCGCTACCGTGGCCACGTTGGTCTCGGCCGCCGCTGCCGCATGCGCTGCTGGGGTCTCGGCTGGCGCGGTGGCTTGGCTGGCCGGTACCAGGTCGGTCGGTGCCGGGGCCAGCAACTCATCGAGCTTGGGCGCTGCTGCTCCGCTGGCCTTGGTGAACCACACGTCAGCCATCTCGTGGGTCTTGCCGTCGGCTGTCTCGTAGCCTGAGACCATGCCCACCAGGTTGCCGTGGTCGGTGCGGGTAGAGGTGGCGTAGCTCAGGTCCAGCGCGGTGATGCCCAGGTCGATCAGCCCGTTCAACTCGCCAGCGTCGGTCTTGCCGTCGTGGTTGGCATCTACCCAGACCTTCAACTCGCCAAACGCCGCGTCCTGGGCGTTGAGCTTGTGGTCGTGGTTGAGATCGAGTGCCGCCATCGCCGCGTAGCCATTGCCTGCCCGGCTGCCGTCAGCCAGCACGGTGGCCGAGCCGAACAACTCGCTGCCGTTGTTGATCAAACCGTCATGGTTGATGTCGCGCACCAGCAGGCCGTCGCTGGCACTGACCCAGCCCACCTGCGCTGAATGCCCGGTGGCGTTGAGGTCGAAGTTGACCCCATGCGCCGCCGCCACGGTGGACACACCGTCGCCGTTGAGGTCCAGCACGATCGGCGACACCGCCACCATCGCATCACGCTGCGGCTGTGACATCGCGTTTTGATGGGCTGCGGTGAAAGCCATCGACTGTACCGCCGACATCCCGGCAATGTCCGCCGCGTCCAGCGCCACCACCTGGGCGGTGCTGAGTGCGACGATCTGCGACACGGTCAGGCTGGCCGCCTGCTCGCCGGTCAGCGCGCGGATATCGGCGGTCTCCAGCCAGCCGATCTGCTGGGTCGTCAGCGCCGCGATCTGGGCGCCGGTCATCGCCTCGACCTCGGCGGTGGTCAGCGCCACGATCTGGCTTTGGCCCAGCGCCTGGATCTGCTGGGTGCCGAAGTCGGTGATGTCGGCCGCCCCCAGCGCTGCGATGTCGGCGGTCTCGATGGCACGAACCTGGGCGCTGCTCAGCCCGCTCATCTGCTCTGCCGTCAGGGCCCGCAGGTCAGCACTGTCCAGCGCCACCATGTCGGCGGTGCTGAAGGCGCGGATCTGGGCAGTGCTCAGTGAGGCCAGGTCGCTGCTTTCGAGCTGGCTGACCTGCGCGGTGGTGAAGACCGAGACCTGGGCGGTTGTCAGCGCCTGGAACTGGGTCTCGGTCAGCGCGTTCAGATCGTCCGTGGCCAGGCTGGCGATCTGGGCGCTGCTCAGGCCGTGAAGCTGGCTGGCGCTCAGGGCTTGCAGCTGGTCACTGCCCAGGGCGCCCAATTGTGCGGTGGTCAGCACGCTGATTTGTGAGCTGCCCCAGCCGAGCATGGCCTCCGCCCCGATCACGCCGATGTCGGCGGTCTCGATGGCCCGAATCTGCAGGGTGGTCAGCGCTGCCAGCTGGTCGGCAGACAGGATGTTGACCGAGCTGGTGGACAGTGCGGCGATGTCTACCGTGGTGATGGCCCGCAGTTGCAGCGCAGACAGGGCGGCCACATCGGCGGTTTCCAGCCGGTTGGCCTGGGCCGTGGTGAGTGCGGCGAGCTGGGTTGCGCTCAGCAGCTGGAACTGCGCGCCCGTCAGCGTGTTCAGGTCGTCGGTGGACAGCGACGCTATCTGCGCCGTGCCCAGGCCGTACAGCTGCACATCGGTCATGGCCTGTAGCTGGGCACTGCCCACCGCCGCCAGTTGCGCCGTGCTCAGCTGGCCGATCTGCGCGCTGCTCAGGCCGCCAAAGGCGTCTACCCCGATCGCGCTGATGTCGGTGTTGTCGATGGCCCGCAGCTGTGCCGAGCTGAGGGCGGCCAGCTGGGTCGCGGTCAGGGCCGCGATGTCCGCACTGTCCATCGCGGTGATGTCGGCCAGGCTGATGGCCCGCACCTGAGCCGTGCTCAAGCTGGACAGGTCGGCGCTCTCGATGTTGGCGATTTGCGCCGTGCTCAGCGCGGCGATCTGGGCGGTGCCCAGGGCCTGGAACTGCAGGTCGGTGAGCGTGTTCAGGTCGTCGGTGGACAGGCGGCTGATTTGCGCCGTGCTCAGGCCGCTGAGCTGGCTGTCGCTCAGGGCTTGCAGCTGCTCGGTGCTCAGGCCACCCAGCTGGGCGGTGGTCAGCTGGCCGATCTGTGCGCTGCTCAAGCCGGCCAGGGCCGCCAGGCTGATGCCCGCAACATCGGCCGCCTTGATCGCCCGCAGCTGGGTCGAGCTGATGCCTGAGAGCTGTTCGGCCGTCAAGGCGCCGACGTCGTTGCTGTCCATCGCCGCGAGGTTGGCTACGCTGATGGCGCGGACCTGGGCCACGCTCAGGGCAGCCAGGTCGGCGCTTTCCAGGTTGGCGGCCTGGGCGGTGCTGAACGCGGCGATCTGGGCGGTGCTCAAGGCCTGGAACTGCGCCTCGGTCAGGGCGTTCAGGTCATCGGTGGCCAGCGAGGCCATCTGGGTGACGCTCAGGCTCTGCAGCTGGGCGGCGCTCAGCGACTGGAGCTGGTCGGATCTCAGTGCCCCCAACTGAGCGGTGGAGAGCTGGGCCATTTGCGTGTTGCTCATGCCGGCCAGCGCATCAATGCTCAGGCCCACCAGGTCGCCAGCGTCCAGGGCGCGGATCTGCACAGTGCTCAGGGCCGCCACTTGCTCGGCGCTCAGCAGGCTCAGGTCGGCGCTCGCCATCGAGGCCATTTGGTCGGTGCTCAGGCCGCGCAACTGGGCGGCGCTCAGCACTTGCACCTGGCCCGCTGTCAGGGCGTCCAGCTGGATCGTGCTCAGGGCCGCCAGCTGGTTGCTGCTGACGCCGGTGAACACGTCGGTGCCGATGGCCCGCAGGTCGGCCGTCTCCAGGGCCCGCACTTGGTCTGTGGTCAGGGCAGCCACCTGGTCGGCGGTCAGCACGCTGACGTCGGCAGTGTCCAAGGCCACGATGTTGGCGGTGGTGATCGCCCGCACCTGGGCGGCGGTCAGCGAGGACAGGTCGGTGGCTTCCAGGTTGCTGATCTGGGCGCTGGTCAGTGCGGCGATCTGGGCCGTGCCGATGGCCTGGAACTGGGTCTCGGTCAAGGTGTCGAGCGCACTGGTGCTCATCGACACGATCTGGGCCGTGGTCAGGCCGCGCACCTGGTTGTCGTCCAGCGCCTGGAGTTGGTTGGAGCCCAGGGCGGCGAGTTGGCCGGTGCTGAGGGTGCCGATCTGGTTGCTGGTGAAGCCGGTGATCACGCTGGCGTCGATGGCCTTGAGGTCGGCCGTCTCGATGACCCGCACCTGGTCGGTGGTCAGTGCACCCAGCTGGGCGGCGGTGATCACCGAGTAGTCGGCAGTGTCCAGGGCCACCAGATTGGCGGTGGTGATGGCACGCATCTGCACGGCCGTCAGGGCGGACAAGTCGGCACTCTCCAGGCTGCTGATCTGTTGCGAGGTCAGCCCGGCGATCTGCGACGTGGTCAGCGACTGGAATTGCGACGCCGTCAGCGTGTTCAGGCCGGCGGTGCCCAGGGCTGTGAGCTGGGGCGTGGTCAGGCCGAGAATCTGCGAATCGGTCAGCGCCTGGATCTGCTGGGTGGCCAGCCCGGACAGCTGCGCGGTCGACAGCGCACCCAGCTGGGCGGCGGTCAGCGACGGCATGATGGTGACGCTGATGCCGGAGATGTCCTGGGTCTCGATTGCCTGGATCTGGGTCAAAGTCATCGCGGAGATCTGCTCACCGCTGAGCGCGGAGATGTGGGCACTGTCGAGCGCAACGATGTTGGCCGTGCTGACCACCTTGATTTGCGCTGCCGTCAGTGCGTTCAGGTCGGCGGTTTCCAGGTTGCTGAACTGGGCCGTGCCCAGGGTGGCGATCTGACCGGTGCTCAGCGCCTGGAACTGCGCCGCGTCCAGGCTGTCCAGGTTGGCGGTGCCCAGGCTGGCAATTTGCGCCGCCGTCAGGCCGACCAGTTGCTCGGCGTTGAGGCCGCGCAGCTGTGCGGTGGCCAGGTTGGACACCTGGTCAGTACTGAAGGCGCCCATCTGCACCGCGCTCAGGCTTGACAGCCCGGCAGTACCCAGGGCCGCAAGGTCTGCGGTGTCGATGGCGCGCAACTGGCTGGCGGTCAGCGCGGACAACTGGCTGCCGGTCAGGGTGCCCAGTTGTGCGCTGCCCATGGCGGTGATGTTGCCCACGCTGATGGCGCGCACCTGGGCGGCGTTGAGCGTGCTCAGGTCAGCGGTTTCCAGGTTGTTGATCTGTGTCGAGGTGAGGCCGGCGATCTGGCTGGCGCTGAGGGCCTGGAACTGTGCGGTGTTCAGCTGGTTCAGGTCGCCGGTGCCCAATGCGGCAATTTGCGGCACTGTCAGACCGGCGATCTGGTCGTCGGTCAGCGCACGCAGCTGGTTGGACGTCAGGGCGTCGAGCTGCAGGTTGCTCATGGCACCGATCTGGGCGGAGCCCAGGCTGGTGAGCGCGGCCGTGCCGATGGCCGCAACGTCGGCCGTGGTGATGGCCCGCACCTGGGCTGCCGACAGCGCGGCCAGCTGGCTGCCGGTCAGCGTGGAGATGTCGGCGGTGTCCATCGCAGCGATGTTGGCCGCCGTGATGGCCCGCACCTGGGCCGACGACAGCGCGGTCAGGTCTGCGGTTTCCAGGTTGCTGATCTGGTTGCTTGACAGCGCGGCGATCTGGGCGGTGGTCAGGGCCTGGAACTGCGTGGCCGTGAACACGTTGAGGTCGTCGGTGCTCAGCGCAGCGACTTGTGCAGCGCTCATGCCGCCCAGCTGGCTGTCGGTCAAGGCCCGCAGCTGGTTGGAGCTCAGGGCCGCCAGCTGGGCGTTGGACAGCGCAGCGATCTGCGCATTGCCCAGCGAGCCGATGCTGGCGCTGGCGATGCCGCTTAGATCGGCGGTCTCGAGGGCCCGCACCTGTGCTGTGGTCATCGCGTTCAGCTGCTCGATGCTCAGGGCGGCGATGTCGGCACTGTCCAGCACGGCAACACCGCGGGTGTTGAGGGCGACGATCTGGGCGGTGGACAGTGCGGCCAGGTCGACAGTCTCCAGGTTGGCCACTTGCACGGTGGTCAGCGCGCCGATCTGGGCGGTGCTCAGGGCCATGAACTGGTCGCCGCTGAGCTTGTTCAGGTCATCGGTGGCCATGCCTGCGAGCTGGGCGGTGCCCAGTGCTGCCAGCTGGCTGGCACTGAGGGTTTGCAGCTGTGCAGAGCCCATGGCGCCCAGCTGGGCGGTACCCAGCGCGGCAATCTGGGCTGTACCCATCCCGACGATGGCCTCTACCGACAGGCCGGCGACGTCGGCGGTCTCGATGGCGCGCAGCTGGGCGGTGCTCAGCGCGGTCACCTGGGCGGGGGTCAACGCGGCGATGTCTCCGCTGTCAAAGGCGGCGATGTCACGGGTGGTGAGGGCACGCACCTGGTCGGTGGACAACGAGGCCAGGTCGCTGCTCTCCAGGTTGGCCGCCTGGGTGGTGGTCAAGGCGGCGATCTGGGCAGTGGTCAAGGCCTGGAACTGTTCGTTGCTGAGCTTGTTCAGGGTCTCGGTGCTCAGCGCGGCAATCTCGCCGGTGCTCAGGCCGCGCAACTGGGCCGAGCCCATGGCCTGGAACTGGCCAGAGGACAGCGCGTCCAGCTGGGCAGTGCTCAGGCCCGACATCTGCAAGCTGCTGAGCGACTGGATGGCATCGGCGCTGAGGCCGACGATGTCCGTCTGGATCGCCTGCATCTGCGCCGAGCTGAGTCCGGACACCTGGGCGGTGGACAGCACCGAGAAGTCGGCGCTGTCGAAGGCGACGATGTCACGGGTGCTGATGGCGCGGATTTGCGCGGTGCTCAGGGCCGCGAGGTCGGCGCTCTCCAGGTTGGCCGCCTGGGCGGTGGTCAGTGCGGCGATGTTCTCGGTGCTCAGTGCCTTGAACTGGTCCTCGGTCAGCGCATCCAGGTTGGCCGTGCTCAGACCGGCGATCTGGGCGGTGCCCAGGCCACGCAGCGCGGCGGTGCTCAGCGCTTGCAGCTGGTCGCTGCCCAGGGCGCTGAACTGGGTGTTGCCCAGTGATGCCAGCTGCACGCTGGTCAGGCCTTGCAGGGCGGCGGTGCTCAAGCCGGCCATGTCGGCGGTCTCGATGGCACGCAGTTGCTCGGTGCCGAGCGCACCCACCTGGGCGGAGCCCAGTACCGAGATCTCGGTGCTGTCGAGGGCGGCAATGGCCCGGGTGCTGAGGGCATTGATCTGGG
>Ga0335397_10007349_pt1 | contig 14058 bp, 9 predicted proteins | sample MAT04_FD_205740 | JGI IMG/M metagenome (GOLD analysis project Ga0335397, IMG submission 205740) | Freshwater microbial communities from Lake Fryxell liftoff mats and glacier meltwater in Antarctica - MAT-04 (spades assembly) (version 2) ...
CCCACCGTGAAGGGGCCGCTCACCGGGGGCAAGCACGGCAAACCGTTCAACCCCCTCACCAAGGCCGACGCCGACAAGTACGGCTACACCGAGCATGAATACACCATCGAGGGCACGGCCACGAGCTACTCCGCCGATGGCACCTTCGGCGAGGACGGCAAGTGGCCGGTCAAGACTTCGGCCTCGACTGCTCCGTACACCACCCGCATCGTGGTGCGCCTCCCCAGGGACAAGACCACGTTCAACGGAACGGTGCTGGCCGAGTGGCTCAACGTGACCTCCGGTATGGATGCCGACCCGGACTTCGGCTTCTCCCACACCGAACTGCTGCGCAGCGGCTACGGCTACATCGCGGTGTCGGCCCAGCTCGTGGGCATCAACGGTGGCGCCCGCATCCCGATTCCGGGCTTCGACGTGAAGGCGCTCAAGGAATGGGATCCCGTGAGGTACGCCGACCTCTCCCATCCGGGCGATCAGTATTCGTACGACATCTTCAGCCAGGCGGCCGCCACCACGCTCGATCCTTTGGGCGTCGATCCTTTCGACGGTTACGAGGTCACGAGCTTGCTCGCGACCGGCGAGTCCCAGAGTGCCGGTCGCATGACCACCTACGTCAACGCCATCCATCCGGTGGTGAGGCTGTTCGATGGGTTCCTCATCCATAGCCGGGGACCATCCGGCGCGGCGATCAACGCCACCGAGAACGTGGTGCCGGCGATCGGTCATATCCGCGGGGACCTCACCGAACCGGTCCTGCAGGTGCAGGCCGAAACCGATCTCTTCGGCCTGGGGTTCTACCCGGCACGCCAACCCGACACCGACAACCTCCGCACCTGGGAACTTGCCGGCACGGCCCATGCGGATCAGTTCACCCTCGACTACGGCATCGAGAGCGGGCATGAGTGGGATCCCACCGCCAGCATCGATTTCACGGAGTTGTGTGGCGTGCTGAACAAGGGCCCGCAGACGTTCCTCATTCGCGCGGCGGTCGCTGGTCTGCGCTCCTGGGTCGCCGACGGCACGGCCCCACCGATGGGCCCCCTGATCGAGGTCGCCGACAAGAAGGTGGCTCGCGACGCCGACGGCAACGCCAAGGGCGGCATCCGCACGCCGCTGGTTGATGTTCCGGTGGCCACGCTCAGCGGGGAGCCGGGCGGTGCCAGTTCGGCGATCTGTTCGCTGTTCGGCTTCACCAAGCCGTTCACCGCCGACCGGCTCGCCGCGCTCTACCAGGACCAGGCCGACTATGTGGCGAAGTATCAGGCGGCCACCACCAAGGCGATCAACGCCGGGTTCCTGCTCCCCGCCGACGAAGCAGAGGTCAACGCCATCACCGAACAGACGGCCTTCGGCGGCTGAGAACGGGCCCATCAGCGCGCCCGATAGGAGCACGTCGCGTCGTCGCTGGGCGGGTCTCGGTGCAACCGCGCGAGACTGACGCTCGCCCATCACTCGCCCACGGGGGACCCATGCAACGACTCACCGGCCTTGACGCCACGTTCCTCTACATGGAAAGCCCATCCTCGGTGATGCACGTGGCGAGCATCATGGTGTTCGACCCCGCCGATGCACCCAACGGCTTCGGTTTCGAGCAACTCAAGACGCTCTACCAAAGCCGGCTTCACCTCGCTCCACCGTTCCGCCGGCGGTTGGTTGAAGTGCCGTTCGGGCTCAACCATCCGGTGTGGATCGAAGACCCCGACTTCGACATCGACTGGCATCTTCGACACATCGCCGTCCCCCAGCCCGGCACCATGAAGGAACTCACCGAGCTCGCCGGCCACCTCGTGGCGATGCCGCTCGATCGCACCCGACCGTTGTGGGAAGCGTGGCTCATCGAAGGCCTCGAAGACGGCCACGTGGCTGTGCTGTCCAAGGTGCACCATGCCGCCATCGACGGGGCATCCGGCGAGGAACTGATGGTCGCCCTGCTCGACCTCACCGCGGAGGGAGACGACAAGGGCGACGTCGTCGATTCGTGGGTGCCCGACAAGGTGCCCACCGACACCGAACTGGTGGGATATGCGTTGGCGTCGCTGGCCCAGACTCCCGTCCGTGCCGTAAAGACCGTGCGGCGCACTGTGGAAGCGGCGCTGAAGATCCGCTCGAACAATCGCCAGCCCGATGTCACTCCCCCGCCGTCCCCGTTCAGCGCGCCATCCACGTCGTTCAACGCCGCCCTCACCCCGCATCGGAGTCTCGGTACGGCCACGCTCTCGCTCACCGACGTGAAGATGATCAAGTCCGCCTTTGGCGTGAAGGTGAACGACGTGGTGTTGGCGCTGTGCTCCGGCGCGCTGCGGCACTATTTCGATACCAAGGGCGAGCACCTCAGCTCGTCGCTCGTGGCGATGGTGCCGATGTCGGTGCGAACCGACGACCAAAAGGGCGACATGGGCAACCAGGTGTCCACCGCCCTCGCCACGTTGGCGAGCGATATCGACGATCCTGTGGAACGGCTCCGCATCATCCACCAAGGCATGAACGGCGCCAAGGTGCAGCAGGATGCGATCGGCGCCGACACCCTGCAGAACTGGGTGGAGTTTGCCGCTCCCGCTGTTTTCGGGAGTGCCATGCGCATCTACGCCCGCACCCGCATGGCCGATCGCCACCGGCCGCTCTTCAACGTCACGATCTCCAACGTGCCCGGCCCGCCATTCCCGCTCTACATGGCCGGTGCCCGCATGGTGGCGAGCTATCCGATCGGCCCGATCTTCGACGGTGGCGGCCTCAACATGACGGTCATGAGCTACCTCGACAGCCTCGACTTCGGCCTGAACGCCTGTCCCGAGCTCATCCCCGACATCGACCTCATTGCCGAGGGCCTCAGTGTGGCCCTCGCCGATTTGAAGAAGGCGGCCGACGCCGCGTCCTGACCCAGGGGCTACGTGGTGATGGCCACCGGGCGCCGGATGAGGGCGTCGCCCTCACCTTCGATCAGGTGCAACGAGAAGGTGTTCGTGCCCGCCACGAAAAGTGCTTCGGGCAACATGCCGAACACCCCGGCGGCGTCGAGCGGGATCACTCCCACGATGGTGCCGTTGAAAACCACTGCGAGATTGCCGGTGGCGTACTGCGGGGTGGCATCGCCTTCGAAGTAGGCGGGCAGCTCCGCGGACGTGGCATCGAGGTTGAAGGTCGGCTCACCGGACTGCAACTTCACGGTGACCTCGGCCGGCGGACCTTCCGGCAGCGCGTCGGCGCGTGCTCCCACGATCCCGTAGGGGTCCCCGTGCCGGAACATCTTCAAGGCATCGGTGCCGCTCGACCACCGGGGCGCCCGAAGCACGGTCTCGAAGTTGCTGGGGATGTCGGCGACGCCGTAATCGGCCAGATCCGAGGCCGGAAGTTGGTTCAGGATGTTGGTGCGGACGAGTCGTTGGGTGTCGGGCACAGCGGGGGGCGGTTGACGTAACGACCGACCCTGCATCTCCCACGGCACGGCGATCCCTTGCACATCGGCGATCGTGGGGAAGATGTCCATCACCGATACGGGACGGTCATCTATGCCCGCCGAGAAGTCGGCGCCACGGATGAACAACGGGGGCCACAGCACCTCCCACGCGTTGCCCGTGGTCACCGCCCGAAACGGCTGTTCAATGCGAAAGCTCACGCCGTGATCTGCGCTCACCACGATGAGGGCGTTGTCCCAAAGACCCGAGGCCTTCATGTTCGTGATCATGCGTCCGAGCTGAGCGTCGACGTACTGCAACTGCAGCAGGTGGCGCAGCTTGGCGGCGTCGGCCGAATACGGGGTGCCCCACGTGAACACGATCGCGCCACGCATCAACTCACCGTTGGGGGCGGTGTAGGTATGCCCGTCGGGAAGGATCTCCCACGGGAAGTGCGGCACCACAAGATGGGCGTAGTCGAGCCGGGGTTGGGCCCGGGGCGCCAGCAAGCTGGTGGCGAAGCTGTCGATGCGTATCTGGTCGTGCAGCCCGGCGTACTTCACCGCGTCGGTGAACGTGTTGAGCTCCACCTTGGCTCCCTCGTTTCGCGACTGCCGAAGCCGGTTGAACCATCCACTGGCGGCCGAACGGACCAAGGGCGCGACGCCACCCTCCGCCGTCGCGAACGGTTCGCACACATCGGGCGGGCAGAGCTGGGTGACGCTTTCCTGCACGTTCAGCTCGTGGGAGTTCTGGAGAACGGTGAAGAAGTTGTTCGGATGGGACCGATAATCGGGGGCGGGCGTGCCTTCGGGATACCGGCTCGTCATCATGGCCGGCAACGCCGTGGTGGTGTTGGGGGCCACGGTGGAGGTGTTCCGGAACCACCGACTTTCTGAGGCGAGAAGGGCAAAGTTCGGGAACGCGTTGGCATCGATCTGCCCGTTCCCGTCGAGCAACGACGCCACCGGCAGTTCGTCGAGCATGATCCACACGATGTCGGAGGGGCTCGCCGCCGCACCGGCCACGCTGTTCTTTCCTGCGATGCTCGACGTATCGGTGACGAGTGGCGAGACGCTCGAGGAGAACAGGAACAACATCACGAACACCACCGGCCCCAGCGCCAACAATCGGAGCCACGAGCGGAACGCGTCGAGGTTGAAGAGCACCACGGCGGTGACGGTGGCGGCACCGGCACCGATGAGGAGCGCCGGTACGACCCCGAGCGGACCCACTGCGACCTGTTGGATGAGCACGCCCAGCCCGAGGGCAACGGCAAACCGCTGGATCATCTCGGCCGCCCGTCGCGAGATGACGTCGACCACCGACACGATCACCCAGAGCACCACCGGAACGATCAGCGCCGTGGCGATCGCGAACACCACCAACTGGACCCCGCCGATTCGCCGGACGACGAACTCGTCGGGCGCCTTGCCGTAGAGGTCGAGGATCGGTTGGGTGAAGGCCAGGCCCCAGATGGCGAACAGTTCAAGGAACCAGTGGGTACGCCGATTCGACAGCGCCGCTCGGAGGCGTCCCGGGCGCTCTGCGCCGCCCACAGATGCGATCGGTGCCGCTCCGGCCCCGCCCTTGGCAGCCCCGTCCATTACGACACCGTCGGTGACAACTCGGGCTTGCCGAACCGGACGAGACGCCGGTTGGGGCCGTCGGGGGCGGGGCGCGCCCGGATCGAGAGGCGGCTCAACCGGAGGCGTCACTGGCAGGTCTTGCTCCACCACGCAGCAAGCGTTTCGCTCGCCTGCTTGGCCGAATCCTTCTCGGCCTGGGTGGTGGCGTTCACCACGGACTTGGGGAGCAGATCATCGAGCACCGTGATCGCTGCCGTCAGCTCGGGGATCGCCGCTTTGGTCGTGGTGGCCGACGCGTTCGAGGACGCGATGTAGGCCTGCTGCTGGGCGGCCGGAACGCTCATCGCACCGAATTGCAGAAGCTGAAACTGGTTCATGGCCGCGCACTCGGGTGTGGGCTTGAACGTGCTCGGCGGGACTGCCGGTGCGGTGGTGACCACACCGGGCAACGGCGCCGCGCCAGGTGCCAGCGTGGTGGTGGGGCCGCTCGCCGACGTCTTCGGGGGCGTGCCACAGGCCCCGAGCGCAATCGCCCCGACACCCACGAGCACCACGACCGAGGCCAACGGGCGACGAAGGGACAGACGGCCCACTCGGGGGTGGGCCGGTCGGGGGTGGGCACGATGCTCGGATGGCAGGGGACTAAGCACGGGAACTCCCAGGGAGAAAGGACGGTCGGGAGTCGACGATCGTAGTGCGGTGGGCACCGGAGAACCGGTCACGCGGAGGAGGGGACCACCGGAACGGCAGGTTGGTCGACCGCATCGCCGGCAGGCGCGTGAGCATCGTCTTCGCTGTGGGCGCCGTCGCCCGTGGCAGCTTCGAGCGACGGGTCAGGCTCGACGATGTGGGCGGTGGCGTCCGCGACGATGGCGTCGGTGGGAGTTGCGGGGCCGGCGTGCTCCACCAGGGCCCACTGGCTCAACAGCCATTCCTTTCCCGATGCGATCGCCGCCACGAATCCCACGCTGGCGGCAACCAACATCGCGGTATCCGCCGCCAGCCGGTACCGATAGATCGCAAAGGCCTGGGCCACGGTGGCCCCTACAGCGGCGATCGTGGCCACGATCGGCGTGAGTGGCAACTTCCGCCTCCAGAGGGAAAAGAGCCCGAAGGGAAGGCCCACGAGGAACACGTAGTAGAGCTGTTGCTGCCACTGCACCCAGCTCTCGCGTCGCCCTTCCGCCGCGATGTTTCGGAGCAGCGTGTCGTTCACGTTGTAGACGCCGTACAGGCGGCCGACCCGGACCCCCATGATCGAGGGGTAGTAGCTGATGTTCTCCCGAATGTAGGCCCGGGCCACCCGATTGAGGCCGGCATCGGTGAGCTCGCCGTCTTCGGCGATGGCTTGGTTGCTGTACGCGGTGAGGCACCCGAAGGAGTAGAACCCAGCCGCGTCGCCATACCAGACGTCGTCGCAGGAGTTCAGCGCGAACGCGGTGCCGGTACCGGCGATCAGGATCGGTTCTGGGAACCGGTTCAGGTTGTAGGCCACCCAAGGAACCATCAAGGCAACACACACCGCACACGACACCGCTCCGAGCGCCACTCGACGCCAGAAGCCCACGCCGCGAAAGAACAGCACGAACCCCACGCACATGAACCCGAGGATGAGCGCCGCCTCCCCGCGCGTGAGCCAGGCCATACCGGCCGCCGCACCAAGGAACACGCTGTTGCGCATGGTGGGAACCCGCCAGAATCGGTACGCGCAGAGGAGCGACAGTGCGATGAACGGGAGGAAGAACGACTCCGACATGTAGAGCACTTCGCTCATCCAGAACCCGGGGTAGATCGCCGCCAACCCGGCGGCCAGGCCCGCGGTGATCCTCGGGCGTTTTCCTCCCAGGCGATGACCGAGCAGCCCAATCAGACCCACCGTGACGATGCCCAGGTAGGCCAGCACGGTCCGGTGTTCCTGCACCTTTTCGATGCCGGCTTTGTCGAGGGTGGCCAGGAAGATGACGTAGCCAGGCGGGTGATCGGCTTTGTCCTGGTTCTCGAGCGTGTAGAGGTTCAGGATGGTGAATCCCTCGCCCGCAGCGAGGTTCGACGCCATGCTGTTGTAGTAGTAGGCGTCTCCGCCGACGGCATAACACTCGTCGACCCGGGTGCGCGCTGCCGCTTCTTGCGGGGTGCACGGCGGCATCCACACGTTCACGGCCATGAGCCGAATCACCAAGCCCACGCCCATGGCGACGTAGACCGGCCAGTACTTCACGCCCGCCTGCACGGCCCACTGCAGCAGCCGCGCCCCGATCGGCAACGTGTCGGCCGGTGTGTCCTTCACTTCTGCGTCGCCGACCGTGAGAACGTCATGACCCCCTCCGGCGTCGGTCCCGGAATCGACCGATTCGGCGACATCGACGGAATCGGGGGTATCGGCGGTGGCCGCCGTCACCACTCGTCGAGGGCGAACCGGCCGAGCGGACGGCGCCAGCAGATCCGCGAGCTGCGGCTCGTTCTCGTGGGGGGCAACTGACTCGTCGGACATCGAAGGGGGCGCTCCGGGCGCTTCGGGCGAACAACGGGAGGGGACGCTATTCCGGCCCGCCACCGTAGCCCCCGCCCCGGGGCTGGCCCGCGACACACCTGCTGCGAGGCAACGATCGCTCGAGACCATCCGGCACGGCCACCGCTGTCACCGGCCGTGGCCGAACACCCCCGCACCCGCAATCCTCACCGTGCGAACGTCCTACTCCTCGGTCGACGCAGCCATGGGCGGGGGGGGAAGCGCTGCGGTGGGCGGAGGGGGAAGGGTGGAGAGCGCGTTGTCGGCGTCCGGTGAATCGCCGGGCCGGAGCGCCGATTCCGAGGGTGCCGACGCCGGAGGTGGCGGAAGCAGATGGCGATCGGATCCACCTGCTGCCGTCGCCGGGGTTGCGGGTACGGGTGGCGGCGGAAGGGTCTTCGGCGGCGGCGGAAGGTGCGGGATCGGTTTCTCTCCTCCTGCAGGAGTCGAATCGAGCGGATCGAGGGGGTCGAACACCGGGAGGTGCCAGAAGTCCTTGCGGTCCTCGCCGACCAACTCCGCCTCGGCTGGCGGGGTGTCGCCGGTGTACTGCCACGAAGGTGGCCCCAGCCCGTGTCGGTCGCCTGGGTCTTCGGCGGTGGGAGGGGAAGCATCACCGGACGAGGGGGCACTCGTGACGCCTGGCACCGACAACCAGTTGGCGTCGAACGGTGCGTCGAGGTCGGGAACGGAGGGGCCAGGAAGGACGGCCTCATCGAGTTGCCCGGATGGAGCGGAGATCGTCGACGGCGACGCAGGCGAAGGCGCCGAGGCGCCGACCACCAGTGGGCACGTGCAGACCTGGCACTTCGTGGCCCGCGCGAAGTTCTCCCACCCGCAATTCGGGCAGATCAGCTTCTTCCCCTTGCGTGCAGCCATGCCGACTCCTCTCGACGGGCCGCCGATGGTACTTGTATTTTCGGGTTTTCGGGAGGGCTCGGCGGTGACCGCTTACCTCGTGCATCGAAGCCGGTACGCTGCGGCCCTCCCGCTGGTCACCCCGATGGCCACCCGGTACCTCCATGACCCCACGTTCTGCCGACGCTCCCCTCACCAGCACGACCTCCGACGGTTTCGTGATCCTCACTCGCGACTCGATCGTCGGGGTGTTTCCCGGCCAGCCGGACGAGGTGGTGGTCGACCTCCACGGGCTCCGCACGCTCGTCCGACGAATCGCTGGCGTACGGGGCAACCCGGCCGAAGCCGACGACACCTTCTCGCCGCCGGCACACGCGCTCGCAGAACTCGACGACCAACTCACCCTGGTCGTGCCCATTGTCACCACCGTCTCCGCCACTGGTTTCGACGTGCTCGATCACGACGGATCGGTCGTGGATCGCCTCACCCCCGACGAGCTTTGGATCGCCGCGCAGTTTCGGGGGGAGTCATCGATCGCCGCCGCCCTCCGGGCGCATCGAGCCAGTGCCGGTGAACGTTCGCTCAAGGAACACACGTTTCGGTCCCTCGCCGGCCGGCTACGAAAGGCCGGCCTGCTCACCCCAGCCGATGCCCCAGGGGCCGAACCAAGCAGCATGGATGGGCGGCAGGTCTCCAGCGTTCGTCGGGTGATGGGTTTGATCTCGGCGGCGGCCGACGCGACCGACGCCATGTTGACCACCGCTGCTCCTGTTGAGCTGGCATCGTTGGCCCCAAACGGGCAGCCGCGAATCCCCGTGGTCCCCATGAGCCCACAAGGTTTCCCCATTCTGAGCCTCGGCATGTTGATGGCTTCGGCGATGTCGAGCAACCAGGGTGAGCTCGCTGCGTCGCTTTGGTTCGTCCCCGACTGGATGCATCGAACGATTCCCACGGGGAGTCTCGGCAACCGAGCCGCGGTCTGGCTGTTCTCCAACTACATCTGGAGTCACCGCGACAACCTGCGAATCTCGGCTTCGATCAAGACGTCGGACGGCCGTCACCTCACCATCCATGGCGGCCCCGATACCCCGAAGTACGAAGCCGACAGCCGTGAGTACCTCATCGCCAACCCCCACGTCGACATCATCGTGCACGGTGAAGGAGAGGCCACGATCGTCGAACTTCTGAAGGCAATCGCCGATTCGTCACCTGCCGGAACACCGAGTCAGGTCGATCCCGACGCCCTTCGCGACGTGGCGGGCATTTCCTTTCGATCCGGTGCAACGATCCTTCGCACGGCCGATCGTGAACGCATCGCCGACATCGAATCCCTCCCGTCTCCGTATCTCACCGGCCTCTTCGATTCCGTCGGCATTGGTGGCATCAACCACGGCATCATCGAGACCAACCGAGGCTGCCCCTACGGCTGCACCTTCTGCGACTGGGGCTCAGCCACCAACTCCCGCATTCGGCGGTTCTCCCTCGACCGGGTGTTCGCCGAATTGGAGTGGTGCGCCGTTCACCAGGTCAACAGCATCTACGTCGCCGACGCCAACTTCGGCATCTTCGAACGAGATGTGGAAATCGCGGCCAAGGTGGTGGAACTCAAGGAACGATATGGCTATCCGAAGGTTTTCGGCACCAACTATGCCAAGAACACCGTGAAGCACCTACGTCCCATCATCGAACTGCTCGCCCGCGCCGGCATCACAACCGAAGGGTTGCTCTCCTTGCAGAGCACCGACCCAAACACGCTGCTCACCATTCGGCGGTCGAACATCAAGACCGAAAAGTATGAGGCGCTGGCCGAAGAGTTCCGCCAAAGTGAGTTGCCGTTGCGCACGGACATCATGCTCGGCCTGCCCGGTTCCACGAGAGCTTCGTTCCGTAACGACCTTCAAGGTTGCGTCGACCGGGAGATACGAGCCCGCGTCTTCCCCACACAACTGCTCGTGAACAGCCCGATGAATGAGCCCGCGTATCGCGCAGAGCACAAGATCGAGACCCTGGTTCCGATCAGCGAGTCGTGGAAACAGAGCACTGAGCGGCAGGCCACCACAGCATTCGTGGTGGCATCGTCCACGTTCACCCGCGACGATTTCGAGCACATGCGCCACCTCCGGCAGGTGTACATGCTGCTCGACAACTACGGCGTCCTTCGTTTCGTGAGTCGCTACGTCCGCCATGAGACTGGTGTGCGAGAACTCGACTTCTACGCGGAGCTCGACGAAACCAGTGCGGCGGACCCGCAACGATGGCCCACCGTTGCGTTCGCCCTTTCTCACCTACGCAAGCTGCTCGTTCCGCCCGTGAGTTGGCGCCTGTTCAACGACGAGGTTCGCACCTTTGTGGTCGAGCAATACGGGGTTCCCGACGATGCGGCCATGACGTCGGCCTTTCGCGTGCAACACGCGCTTCAGCCGTCCCGGGGTCGCACCTTTCCCATGTCGATCCACCTGCCCCACGATTACGCCACCTGGCACCACCACATGATGGAGCAGAAACGCGAAGGATCGGCTGAAACGTGGACCGAGCGTGTGGCCCCCCTGCGCACCTACCCACCAGCGGATTTCGCCGTCGACGATCCGCAGGATGTGTGCAATCGAGGCCTCGGCGCGCACCTCGAGTTCGACCCCGAGGCCGACTGGGAGTTCGCGTCCTCGGTGGGCCAGCCACTCACGGGTCGCCACCTGCGCGTGTGAACGGCCCGCAGCAGCGGGACCTGGCCGACGGCTGCCGCTTAGCTGGAGATGCCGCAGTTGGCGGCGATCCAGGCCCGCACCTGGTTGCTGGCGGTGGTGGCGGCTTCGGACTGGGTGTAGATCTCCTTCACCGTGGCCATGTTCTGCACCGAGTCGGACACCGTGGTGAGCGACGGTTTCACATCAGCGGGGGCGAGAGCCACCGAATCTTTGAACTTGCCTTTGACCTCTTCGAGCAGTCGGGCGGACTGGGCGGGATCGGCGGCGGTGCCGGCCACGCGAAGGGCAGCGAGCGTGTCGGAGATCACCTTGCAGAACGGCGTGTCCTTGGTGGTACCGGGACCGGTGAACGCCAGCGCCGAGGTGGTGGTGGTCGATGTTGGGGCCGCGGTGTCGGAGGATGAACACGCCGCCAACGTTGCACTGACCACGACGATCAACCCCACGACGGACAGCGCCGCTCGGCGACCAGGGCTGGTCGAGCGGGCGGCGACGGTGGGAGAAACGGATTCAGCGGAGAAACGTTGGGGCATCACGGAAGCAGTATTGCCCGAAGCACCGGTCTGCTCCAGTCGGCTCGCCGGCACCGAAGTTATTCGCCCGGATCGCGCTGTCGGTAGTTCATGGTGAAGAGTCGGCGACCCACGCCGCCGTTGAAGCTGCCGTGCACCGTGCGGAAGTTACCTACGACCACATCGCCGGGCTGCACCTCGAGCGTCCACGACGGCAGTTCCTCGATGGGAATTCCCAGTTGATCGGGAACGCCGTCGATGTCGGCGAGCACCTGTCGAAGCTTCGAGGCGTACGGACCGACGAGGTCGTTCGTGCCCGGCACCACCCGGAGCGCACCGGAGGACGCCTCGAGCGGGTCGAGGTAGAAGTAGAGCTTCACGTGGGCCTGCTCGATCGGCGCGCCGAACGCATCGATGTGCCAGAAGACGTTGCAGTTGAACAGGTTGCCGTCGCTCTCGGCCCACGCCACACGATTGCCGAGCACGCTGCGCACGATGCCGAGCACTCGTTTGTCGTCCCGGAGCCAGCGGAGGCCAGGGGTTCGGTCCACGATGCCGGGGATGATGAGCCGCGACTGCTCTTGGAACGCCGGATCGTCGGTGCGGTGATAGGAGTTGTCGGCCGCCATCACGATCGGGTTGGGCTCACGCCGGAAAGCGTCGTCGAACGCCTCGGCAATCGCGGCGATGTCGCGGCGAAAAGCCCCCCGGACCACCACAAACCCAAAGGTTTCGTAGAACGCCGCCTGCTGCTTGGTGAGAAACCGCGGTGACTCTTTGATTCGGGCCTCGGGAAGACCGTCGCCGTCCGGTGGGGGGGCCAGGACAACAGTGGGATCGGGGGCAGGCGTCATAGGAAGCTCACGAAGGAGGAGGATCTCGCGGGTTCCGCTCCCGACTGGAACGACCCGGGTTCCTAGCGTAGGCCCGACGGAACTTGGTGCGTGCACCCCGCAGCACGACGCCTGTCGATCGGCCTGTCCACCGGCCTATCCACCGGCCTGTCGATCGATCCCGACCAAGCCGATTCGCGCGAACGGTCGGGTTTCCCCGTTGGCGTGGGATACTGGCCCCGATGGAGTTGCTGCAGTTCTTCAACCTCGACATCGAGCCCACCAACCGGTGCAACGCCAAGTGCTCGTTCTGCCCACGCGACCAGACCCCCCACCAGGGTTTGATGACCCAGGCCACGTTCGACCAGGCAATGGTTCGTGCGTTGGAGTTTCGTACCGTCGCCAGGGAACGGTTCGACCGCGATATGAAGGTGAACCTGTGTGGGCTTGGTGAGCCGCTGCTCAACACCCTCACCCCTGGGTTCGTGCACCAGATCCGGTCCCTCGGGCTCGAATGTTCCGTATCGTCCAATGCCGCCCTGCTCGACGAGCGACGCGGCGCCGAGTTGCTCGACGCCGGGCTCCAGGCCATCGAGATCAATGTGGGCGATGTCGACGAGCAGTACGAGGAGATCTACCAGCTTCCGTTCGAACGCACCCGCGACAACATCTTGCGGTTCAAGGAGATGGCCGAGGGGCGGTGCAACGTTCGCATCGTGCTCGTCGACCATCGACGCGACCCCGTTCACACCGCGGCGGTCTCCGACTACTGGCGAAGCCACGGGATCGACCAGTTCTTTCCGTTCAAGATCATGAACCGAGCCGGCGCGTTGCAGGTCGACTCGATGCAGTACGACGGCTCGCCCGACCAGGCAGAGGCCGCCGAGATTCTCCGCGACGCACAGGTTCGTCCGATCTGCGCAGTGCCGTTCGTCTTCCTTTTTGTGGGCTACGACGGGCAGTACTACCTGTGCTGCTCGGACTGGAAGAAGGAAGTGCCGCTCGGGAGCGTGTTCGACGCGTCGTTCGTGGAGGTGACGGAGGCGAAACTCCGCCACGTCACCACCCGCCGACCCATCTGCCACGCGTGCAACCACGACCCCGTGAACTCCATCGCCGACGAGCTTGGCGCCGTTCGTGAGGGCCTCACCAGCGAGCTCGAGAAGGACATCCACGTCCAGACCCTCATCGGTTACGCCAAGGTGGTCGACGTGCTGGTGAAGGCGCAGGTCGACCCCGCGTCGGATGCCGAGATCTCGGCCCTCCCGTCTGGCCCCGACACGAGCGGTCGGCGGCCGTTGATCCCGATCCGCAGCAACTGATCCACGCTCCTCGTCGCGCACCGGGGCTCGTAACAGCGTCGGAACGCCTGCTACCGTCGCCATCGCTTTTCGGGGCCGCTCGGCCTCCTAACCGGGGAACGACCTCTACGCATGTATCCGTTCTGGGATCTCGCCATCCAACCCGTCCTGCGCGCCGTCGAGGCGAAACGCATCGTGGAGATCGGCGCCCTACGGGGCGAGACCACCGCCTACATGCTTTCGCAGCTCGGTCCCGATGCCGAATTGCACGTGATCGACCCCGTGCCCGTGTTCGATCCCACTGAACACGAGCTGGAGTTTCCCGGGCGCTACATCTTTCACCGCGACCTCTCCCACAACGC
>Ga0335397_10007350_pt1 | contig 14058 bp, 5 predicted proteins | sample MAT04_FD_205740 | JGI IMG/M metagenome (GOLD analysis project Ga0335397, IMG submission 205740) | Freshwater microbial communities from Lake Fryxell liftoff mats and glacier meltwater in Antarctica - MAT-04 (spades assembly) (version 2) ...
ATAAATTTTAGCAAAACCAGACAAATGATACACTTCACCGCGACTATGCTGTTTTAATATATGACTGGGCTTTTTATGGACATTTCTAAAACCACTCAAACGCTTTTGCGTTCTTTGTGTGTAGTACTTTGGGTGCTTTCTGTCGTTCAGAGTCTGTATTTTTTTCAAGAAAAGTAACATAATTGACATCTAGAATGATTACGACTCTTATGAGCTGGCGGCTCCCCTCTCTTTGAGGAGAGTGGTTGGGGGTGAGGTCAGAAAGAATGCTAAATATGTCAATGTAGCGGAGTTGAAGGAGCGGTTAAGAAGGAAAAGCTAAAGCGTTTTGAATGACTAACTGCAAAGAGCGAAAAGGGAACAGCATGCAAAGGGAATGCAAAGGTTTATTTCTTGTAACTCATTGCGTTTTTCGAGAGTATCTCTTTGGGTGTTTTCTGTGATTGAGTCTGTATTTTTTCAAGAAAAGTAACATAATTGACATCTAGAATGGTTACGACTCTTATGAGCTGGCGGCTCCCCTCTCTTCGAGGAGAGGGGTTGGGGTGAGGTCAGCGAAAATGTGCATTTCTCTGAATACTTAACACGCTACAACCACAGTATGCTCAGCCCCATCATCGATCAGTGCAATTATATTTCCTTCCTTCTTTACACCATCCACAGTAACAATCCTTTTCTCATCGGCAAGGTGTTGTACAACTTCAATATGATAGAGCGTCTTTTTATAACGATAATGAACTTTAAATGATGGCCATTCTTTTGGAAGACATGGATTGATTTTTAATTGATCTACCTCCTGCACTAAACCAAGAAAAGATTCTGTAATTAACCGATACAGCCAACCCGCCGAACCCGTATACCATGTCCATCCGCCTCGTCCTGCATGTGGCTCACGCGAATATACATCCGCCGCCAACACATAAGGTTCCACTTTGTACACCGCTATTTTTTCGGCAGTTGTACTATGATTAATAGGATTTATCATTTGTAACAATTCCCACACGCGTTCATTATTGCCTAATCTGGCAAATGCCATAATCATCCATATGGCAGCATGCGTATACTGACCGCCATTTTCCCTTACCCCAGGTACATATCCTTTTATATATCCGGGATTCAATGTCGACTTGTCAAAAGCAGGTTCTAATAATTGAATAATGCCTGTCTCTTTTTGCACCAGATGTTTATACGCCGAGTCCATGGCAGTATGTACAAGGCTATCGTTTCCTCCTCCAGATAATACCGACCAACTTTGAGAAATCGAATCAATCTTACATTCTTCATTTGTGTGAGATCCCAATGGCGTTCCATCATCAAACCATGCACGTTTGTACCATTCGCCATCCCAGGCACTTATATTAATATTTTCTTTTAATGTATCTGCTTCTGTTTGGCAGGTATCCGCAAACGTTGTGTCGTTATGTAAACGTGCTGTTTCTCCAAAGCGATTCAGTATTTCATACAGAAAAAATGCAAGCCAGACACTTTCTCCTTTTCCATGCTGTCCCACTTTATCAAATCCATCATTCCAGTCGCCTGTGCCAATGAATGGCAATCCATGTTTGCCAAAAATGAGACCATGCTTAATTGCACGTACACAATGCTCATACAATGGAGCAGGCGAGCATGCTTGGAGAGGAAGATCGAAATAAGATTCTTCGTCTGCATTTAATAGACGCCCTTCGAGAAAATCAATAGATTCATCCAGTATGGCAATATCTCCTGTATGTTTAATGTACTGCGCTGTTACAAAAGGCAACCAAAGATAATCGTCTGAAATACGGGTGCGGACACCACGACCAACCGGAGGATGCCACCAATGTTGTACATCACCTTCTTTAAATTGTCGTGATGCACATAGTACTATTTGCTTTCTGGCAAGTTCTGGTCTTATATGAAGTAACGACAACACATCCTGCAACTGATCCCTGAACCCGAAGGCGCCTCCCGACTGGTAAAATCCGCTCCGGCCCCAAAGACGCGAGGAGAGCGTTTGATAGGTTAGCCAGCCGTTGGTAATAATATTAATGGCTGCATCGGGAGTTTGAACCTGCAACGTGCCAATGGTTTCTTGCCAATATTTTTTTACCTTTTCCAATGCATCTATTGCCGCCCCTGTTCCTCTGAATTGTTTGGCAATCATGCTGGCATCAGTAGCATCTTTACCAGATCCAAGTCTGAAAATAATTTCCTGTTCTTCGCCTTCTGCCATAAAGAAAGGAACTTGAATAGCCGCACAAGGATCTAAGGCAAGCCCGATTTTTCCGGAAAGTTTTATTCTTGACAGAGCATCCGGATTTTGCAAACTTCCATTGCGTCCAATAAATTCTGTTCGATCGCCGGTAAATGTTTTTTTCAAATAGTCTACATCAAAAAAAGCCACCCTATTATTAAACTCGGTATTGTATTGATTTTTTGCAAACAGTGCTCCACTATCCGGATCAATTTCTGTATGAATATGCATGGCAGTCTTCATTCTGTTATCGCCCAATACCCACTCAATATAACCCGTCGCAGAGAGGCTTCTTGATCTGCCCGAATGATTCTTGAGTTTTATAACGATGAATTTAATAGCCGCTACCGTATCAACATACACTGTCATTTCAGAATGAATACCATCTTCTATATGTTCGAAAACACTATACCCAAATCCATGACGAGTAATGTATGTAGACGCACCACCTGCCGGCAGCAATGATGTTGACCAAAAATGACCACTTTCTTCATCACGTATATAAAAGGCTTCTCCGCTACTATCTGAAACAGGATCATTGCTCCAGGATGTAAGCCTTAATTCGTGTGCATTCTCTGTCCATGAATACGCCGATCCACCTTCTGAAATAACGGTTCCGAAAGTTGGATTCGCAATAACATTGACCCATGGCACCGGTGTTTTGTTTTTGTTGTCTGTTATGATTACATATTCTTTTCCATCCGGAGAAAATCCACCAAGCCCATTAAAAAAGAGCAGATCTTGAGGTTGAGTAATAACGATGATCGGAAGTGGTTGTGTTTGATTTTTCTCCAAAAATGGAATGGCCACTCTTGCAAGATCTTTTCTATTAACATGTTCAGCTAAAGTGCCACCGGTATCGGTAATGATGATACGGGCAACAGTTTGAAATAGAATGCGGTCCTCATTTGATATATGGTCGGACGCTCTCAAAAAAATGCCTCCCTTTATCCCATTTAATTCCGGCGGTATAAGTGCCTGTATATCGTTTTGAAAAACCTGCCTGTAACCGTTGTGCTCTTCGTTCCAGATCACCAGATCAGCCACGAGCCCTTTCAAACGCCAGTAGGTGTGTGCTTGTATCATTTCTCGTGCTAACTGCAGGTTGTCCTGATTCTCAATTTTTAAAAGAACGATGGGTAAATCCCCCGAAATAGCATAGCCCCATAAACCGGATTGTTGCCGGTGATTGTTGATCAGAATAACAGGATCGGCACGCAACAACGCATGCGCATAAAGTATGGAACTCGCTAATCGGCCATACACATTGGCATCTCTTTGCGTGGCATTTATTTGGTGAAGAACTACCTGGCTATGCGACCACGCCATCTCAAAAACACGGTCTTTGTGCGCTGTATTATCCTGATATCTATTGATCAAACCCTGGCAGATCTCTTTTGTTTCGGCAATACCTGTAACCATGTCAATGGTCATGCTTTCTTCAGGTTCAAGCGTCACTCTATAACGGATGGCAACAATAGGATCTAATACAGAACCCTGGCTACCACCAAGTTTACCCGGTTTGTTCATGGCCAGCGGATTGATGATAGAATTACCATGACCAATAAACGCCATCCTGTCTGTTTCGTAGGATATTTCTTCAGCTACTTTCCCTTCTGTTGCCATCAAATGGAACATCCAGGGCGACTGCTCATCTGCAGATCTTGGCCTGCGGGTACATAGAATAGATGTTTGATGGGGAATAATTTCTGTCTGCACAAAAAGATTACTGAACGCCGGTGCCATTATATCTGTTGCGGCAGGGGCCAGTACCACTTCTGCATAACTGGTAAACTCAAGCGTTCTACGTTTACCCGAACAATTAGTGACATGCAGTCTACGCATCTCAATATCATCCTCCGGCGATACCACAATTTCTGTGTGTATGTCTATATCATTTTTGGAAACACGGTAATCTACACGCCCCTGTGAATAGGCAGCTTCATATGTATCTGTTTTTTTAAGTGTGGGCTGATGGGTATTGGACCAATAATTTCCACTCTCCACATCGCGGATATAACAAAAAGTACCACGGTTATCGCAGGTCACATCTTCATGCCAGCGGGTAACTGCAAGATCTTTCCATCGACTGTAACCTCCACCTGCGTTTGTTACCATGAGATGATACCTTCCATTGGATAAAAGTTGAACCTCAGGAATAGATGTTTTTGGTGTATTGTATATTCTGATTTCCTGGCCACTTACCGTATAATTTATATCTGCGATATCGGTCGTATGGGCAAAAAAACTTGTTGATTTTGGAATCCTTTCCTGTAATAATAATAGTGTTGCTTTAAACTGTGGTTCCGATTCAAATAATTTTTGCATCGGTTGATCGTGAAGCAGGTAGGATATAGACAATAAACTCATTCCATGGTGATGTGCCATATAGGAAAACACAACGGCTTGAGTTTGTCCGGGTGGCAAACGCGATGGGGTATAATCGATCGCTTCATAAAACCCATACTTCCCTTCAATTCCTTTTTTTTGAAGCAACTCGAGGTTTTCACAGGCTTGTTCGGGCGCTACCATTAACGCCATTGCACTTGCATACGGTGCAATGACGGAATCTATTTCTAGTCCTCGTTTTAATCCAAGACCGGGAGCACCAAAGGCACGGTATTGATAATTGGCACTCGCATTTATCATATTGTAACCCGATTCGGAAATGCCCCATGGTCTGCCTGTTTTTTTGCCATATTTGATCTGCCATTCCACCGCTGCTTTACAAGTTTGATCGAGCAAGGTATTCTCGTACGTAGGCATGACTAAAAGCGGCATTAAATATTCGAACATGGAGCCACTCCATGATAATAGAATGGAACTGCCGTCGACATTCGTTAATAAACGGCCTAATGCAAACCAACTTTCTTCTGGAAGTTTTCCCTGTGCAATACATACAAAGACGCAAAGCCTTACTTCGGAAGCGAGCAAATCGTAATAGCTTGGATCTATGCGATGTTCCTGCACATTGTATCCAATGGTAAACAGATGGCTTGATGAAACATATAAAAAATTCCAGTCCATATCTGCCAACTCATTGCATTGCTGCGCAAGATGTTCAGATGAAGTTACTAATTTACCTGCTTGGGAAATAGTCTTCGCTAAAGCGATTTGCATGAGTTCAAACCACTCTTTTTCAACGGAGGTGTGATTATCTTTTTGCCTGTTACGAACCTCCACCTGCAATTTCTTGGCTATATCTATTAATTCATGCCAGGTTGTATTTGTATCCGGGAATAATATCTCTTTAAAAGAAGAAGGACCAGACTTCAATAAGAACCATGGTGTAAAGATCTGCAACTCTTGATGTACATGCTCTGATTGTGCAAGCAGCAGTTGCATCCATCGGTAGGTTTCACTGTCTGGGTCGCTATGTAGTTTTTCTGCTAAAAGATTTAGTTTATGTAGTATAAGTGCGTTGAGTTTTTGCAGGTCATACAAAGCTGGTAAGTCTTTTGAGAAGATCGTTTTCAGGTCAATGGTAAGTTGTTCCGTCAGCTTAGTATTCGTTTCGTTGAGTGTATCTGTTAGTACGCCTAAGGTATCAAGAAGCCCCTGAAATAATTTTGAAGCTATAATTTCCTGATTCGGTAATGCTAATAAACCCTGTCGTAATACCAACAAATGGCCCGCAAGGTTTCCACTGTCTACAGTAGAAATATATTTTGGTAAAAGCGGTTGCAACGTTTGTGTATCATACCAATTATAAAAATGTGCATTGTGCCGCTCCATTTTATTCATCGTACTAATCGTATTCTGTGTTCGTTCTATTAATTGGGTGGCAGTAATATAACCAAAGTTTGAAGCTGTTAAATTGGCAAGTAACGACAGTCCGATATTGGTGGGAGAGGTGCGATGTGCTGTTTGTTCTGCAGGTTGTTCCTGATAATTATCAGGTGGCAGCCAGTTGTCTTCGGCAACCACGAAGCGTTCGAAAAAACTCCATGTTTTCCTGGCCACTTTTTGCAGAAAAATATGTTGATCGCGGCTAAGTGTGGCTACCTGTTTTGCTAAAGGTTTACTGGCATACCAGGTAACAAACGGAGCAATTGACCACAATAACAATACAGGTAATGCAATTGGCAATTTGTGAGGCGCATAGACCACTAACACAATAAAGATCACAACGGTTAGAAGCGGTTCGATCCACATCGTTGCATAAGAAATACGTAAACTGTTTCTATCTTTCCGTGCTACATGGGAACTTGGATTCCATTCAAGCAGGTTTTTTCTTGTAATGATCATTCGCCATAAGGTGCGGGTAATGGCACTCAGATTCGCGTATGCTTCATAGGGAAGACAAATAAGTGTGAATAATGTTTTGACGGTTATGTCCCTGAGATTGATGATTGAATTGATAAGATGGTTTTTTAAGACTATCTCTTTAGGCTTACGGATGGTATCCCAAAGTGTTGTCACAAAAATGGGGAAAACAATAATTCCGGATACTGCGATCGTCCAGAATAGCGCCGAAGGAAGAACTATCCAGGCTACTAATAATAAGGCTGTTAACGCAAGTGGTACCAGACTGCGACGCATGTTGTCAAAAATTTTCCAGCGGGATAATGCCGATAAAGGGTTTTTATGGAAATGATTCTCAGGTCCTTTTATCCATGGCAAAATCCATGAAAAAATCTGCCAGTCGCCACGTATCCATCGCAAGCGCATTTTCATATCTGCACTATAGGTGGTTGGGTATTTTTCAAAGAGTTGAACATCGCTTAACAAGCCGGAGCGTATATAACAGCCTTCTAAAAGATCATGACTAAGGATGCGATTTTCTAAGAACCGACCATCAAGCACTTTTTGAAATATGTCGACATCATAAATACCCTTCCCAATAAAAGAACCTTCTCCAAACAGATCCTGATATACATCCGATGATGCACGTGTATAGGGGTCAATGCCGGGTTCATTCCCATGCATTCGGGTATATCTCGAACCGGTTATCTCAGGCAAGCTAATGGTTACACGGGGTTGCAAAATGCCGTAACCTTTTGTTACTCTCTTCTTTTTATCATCATACCATGCATGGTTCAATGGATGCGCCATGGTGCCAATTAGTTTCCATGCGGTGCTAAGCGGTAATTGCGTATCTGCATCTAACGTAATGACATATTTAATATTCGGGAAAATAGATTGATCGCCGATGACTAATGAAAAATGTTCGCTAGTTATGCCCATTAGCAAGGCATTTAAATCGGACAGCTTACCGCGTTTTCGTTCGTAACCCATCCACACATTCTCCTTTTGATTCCATTTCCTTGGCCGGTGAAAAAGAAAGAATAGATCATCGTTTTTCCGTAGATATTTTTTGTTCAATGCTTCAATTCCGTTCTTTGCCGTAGCTAAAAGAAGCTCATCGTCAGAAAGTGTTTCATGCGAAGCATCCGTAAAATCTGTTAGTAACCCAAAATATAAATGATCTTTCCTGTTTGCCAGAAACCTGACTTCCAAATCTTCTACTAGTTTTTCTATTTCTGTAACATTCGTAAGCATCGACGGAATGATAACCATTGTACTGGCTGCTTTAGGTATTCCTTCAGAATAATCCATTCTCGGTAGAAGATCTGGCCTGACGAGTAGGGTAGCAAAAAAATTAACAACCGAAATAGCCAGTTGGCTTGAACTTACTAAAGCAAGAACACTCACTAATAGGAGCAACCAGATGGCAGAAGTTTCTGAATATACTTTTAAGAAAATAGCAACGCTGATAAAGCTGGTTATTACTAAGATAGAAAGTAGGTAAATGGGAAACGCATCACTTCTGATATTTTGACGAATTCTTTGAATCTCGGACACCTGCATTTTTGCTCTTCTCTTTGTGTGCGTTAATCCGGGTCCTATGAGGTAGTATCCAACATGGGCAGCTCTCGGGTCACTTCCATGTGGCGGAACATGCTCATTCACTAAATCTATAACGATGCGTGCAACTTCCTCCTCACTGATATGACTTTTCTTTGAGATACGTTCTACCACATGACGATAACGATCGCGGGTAGCAAAATCCATCAGCCCATAAATTCCATCACGATCCTGTAAAAGTATTTGTTCAACAATACTATGCGATTCTACAAAGTTTCTCCAATCCATTGCACCCAACAAGCGAAGACTTCCAATGCTGTTGCTAATAGAAACCTGGTCTGCAGCCTGTTTTTGATTTTCGGAATTGACCATTTCTGATCCGGTTAATCCACTACCGGATAATTGCTGTTCTACCCAATTCAACACTAAGGCCAGATCTGGACCTTTTCCATGTAACTGACGAATTAGTTCAGACACAAAGGCCGCCACAATTGGCGGATCAGACCTGGCCATATCACCTATGACGAGGATAAGATTTTTAGGCTCTTTCTCTGTGGTCTCAATCATTTTCTTTGCCCAGTAATCGGCTAGATTTCTATCCACTCTATCAATAGCGATACGGGAAGAAACACGCCTAATATTTTCAATCAGTGCCAGACGGAGCATAATGGGGATAGACCATAATTCACCCAATTTTAATTTAGTAATACGCTGATAAGCCTTTATAAAACCGCCAATGTTTTCAATATCTATTCGTCCATCACTATGAGAAATGATCTGGAGAACAATGTCATAACTGCGTGTAATACCAGACGATGTGCCATTTAGAAGCTGGGGTAAATCTTCGCTGTAATTTTTAGGGAAATGCGTTTTAGCGATCCGGATATGTTCTTCTAAAAGGTAGAAATTATCTATTAACCATTCTCCTGCCGGCGAAAGCTGGTAGTTCTTCCGTATCGAATCTGTCAGAAGTTTACGAACTTCTTCTAATGTAGTTTCATTGTCTGCAAGTCGTTTCAGCAAATGATCTTTTGCTGATGTGGTACTTAATGTATGTTTTGTAGCCAGTGCTTTCGCAAAACGCTCCATTTGATCAGAATTGAATAGTTCTTCCCGTAAGGGTTCTTCATTTAAGTAACTGAGATTCGTATCACCTATCGTGAAAAAGTTTCTCATATTTGATATGAGCTCATGTGCGGCGGGGATCAATGTTATCTTCATACGTTCGTTTAATTCATTTATAATGCAGCATGTACAATAGTCTGCGCTTCGTCTATAATTTTGTTCAGATGATCTTTACTCAAAAAACTTTCAGCATATATTTTATAAATATCTTCTGTGCCAGATGGACGTGCGGCAAACCATCCGTTTTCAGTACTCACTTTGAGTCCGCCAATAGAAGCGGCATTACCTGGGGCGTTCGTTAGTAGATCAGTAATCTTTTCTCCGGCTAACTCTTTTTGCAGAATCATTTTGGGTGAAAGTTTACGTAGTTTCTCTTTTTGTTCAGCCGTTGCTTTTGCTTCAACACGGTCATAAAAAGGTTCGCCAAATTCGTTAGTAAGTTCATTATAAAGTACACCGGGATCTGTATTCATCCTGGCGGTCATCTCCGCGGCAAGTAAGGCAGGTATAAAGCCATCTTTATCGGTCGTCCAAACACTTCCATTCAATCTCGAAAAAGAAGCACCTGCACTTTCTTCTCCACCAAAGCAAAGCGTCGCATCAAGCAACCCTTCTACGAACCATTTAAATCCAACAGGTACATTATAAACTAATCTTCCTAACTTTTCGGCGATGCGATCAATGAGTTGCGTGGTGACAATAGTCTTACCTATACTCGCTTTTTTATTCCAACCTGGACGATGTTGTAACAAATAAGAAACGGCCACAGATAAATAATGATTAGGGTTTAACAGCCCTACGCTTTTTGTCACAATGCCATGCCGGTCATGGTCTGTATCGCAGGCAAAAGAAATATCAAAACGGTCTTTCATGGCTATCAAACTTTGCATGGCATACGAAGAAGAAGGATCCATGCGGATTTGTCCATCCCAATCTACCGTCATAAAACCAAACGCCGGATCGATAATTTTGTTTACGACACTCAGATTCAGTTTATAATGGGCTGCAATAGGTTCCCAATAATGAACACCGGCACCACCAAGCGGATCAACACCTATGTTGATGTTTGAATCGCGTATCACATTCATGTCGATGATATTGCCAAGATCATTTATATAGGTATTCAAATAATCGTGTCGATGTGTAGTAGTCGCATGAAGTGCTTTCTCAAAGGATATTCGTTTCACCTGCCTTAGAGTATCCTTTAGTAATTCATTCGCTTTCTGTTCAATCCAGTTGGTTATATTACTCCCTGCAGGTCCGCCATTTGGTGGATTATATTTAAAGCCACCATCATCGGGAGGGTTGTGAGAAGGGGTAATTACAATACCATCTGCGACACCAGTTGATCGTCCATAATTATAGTTTAAAATGGCATGAGAAATGACCGGGGTGGGGGTGTACTCGTCTCCATTAGCAATCATAACATCCACATTATTTGCGGCAAGTACTTCCATCGTGGTTGCAAATGCAGGTGCTGAAAGAGCATGAGTATCAACGCCTAGAAATAAAGGGCCGTCTATTTTTTGTTCTTTTCTATAAAAACAAATCGCTTGTGTAATGGCAAGGATATGATGTTCATTAAAGGAATTGTTGAATGCTGACCCACGATGGCCTGATGTACCGAAACTAACCCGTTGATCAGTTACAGAAATGTCGGGTATTCCTGTATAATAGGCCGAAACGAGTTTGGGCACATTCACTAACATATATTGTTCAGCAGGCTTGCCGGCTTGGGGATTTATTGTCATTTTATAAATGTATGTCGGTTTTCAATAGCGTCTATTTTTGCCAGTCGGCGATTATGCCTTTCTGCGTTACTAAATGTTGCCTTCAGGAACATAGTGACCAGTTCCGCGGCTAAAGACTCTTTTATCACACGACCGCCGAGGCAGATCATATTCATATCATCATCTTCAACACCTTGTTGTGCCGAAAATTTTTCTGTAATTAAACAAGCTCTTACACCAACTACTTTGTTGGCCGCAATACATGCACCAACGCCACTGCCGCAAACAGCAATGCCACGGTCTACTTTTTTATTTGATACCGCATCGGCTAAAGGAATTACAAAATCAGGGTAGTCGTCATCTTCCAACAATTCCTTGTTGCCAAAATCAATGACGTCAAAGTTTGTTTCATGCAACATAGTTGCCAGGAATTCTTTCAGATGAAACCCTCCATGATCGGCTGCAATACCAATCCGAATTTGCGAAGTGCTTGTTTTGTCTAGCGCGTTAGTCATTGGCGTAATGTTTTAATGAAGTAAGTGTATTGGCAGGTTCGTTCAAATTTATATAGCAATGTTGCTCTATGGAATCAGGCAATAATGTGGCTGCCTTTTTATCAACGAACCAATATAAATTACCATCTTCGGCGTTAATTATCTGAGCAGGAAATTTGTTCGGCTGCTGCGGACCAGTGAGAACAGTATTTAAAATCGCAGCCTTATTTTCTCCTTCGACAAGAAAAATAATAGTATGTGCCTGGTTAATTAAAGGAGGTGTCATCGTAATGCGATACATATGTTGTTCTCCTACATATACCTCTTTGACCAGTCGTTTATTTTCAAAAATAGCATCACTTCCCGGAAACAATGATGCTGTGTGGCCATTCTCTCCAAGACCTAGAAAAATAAGATCAAAGCGGGGCGTATCTTCTCCAAAGAATTTTTTTATTAAGTCTTCATATTTTTTAGCAGCAATCTCAGGTTCAAGATCAACAGGAATTGGATGAATATTGGTTGATGGAATGTCGATATGATCTAACAAGAATAGCTTAGCCATATGTGCATTGTTTTGGTCGTCATCTGATGGTACACAACGTTCATCACCCCAAAAAATAAATGTGTTGTTCCATGGCATTCGATTGCAATAAGGTGGCGTTGCTAAAAGAGCATATAGACGTTCAGGTGTAGTGCCGCCTGATAATGATACGACAAACCTTCCTCTACCTTCAATGGCATGTGTTGCAATCGCAATCAACAATTCAGCCGCTGCCTCAGCCAAAGATTCTTCATTCTGAAAAACGTTTATAGTATGTTGTTGGTTCATGATCATTTTTTTTCTGAAGGTATGGTAATCCAGCTATGTCCGTCTTTAGCAATCAACGCTTCGGCATCTTCGGGTCCTTGCATCCCCGCTGCATAATTCGGAAAGTTTTCAGAAGGATTATTTTCCCAGGTGTTAATAATGGGCATTAATGCCTTCCAAGCAGATTCTACCTGGTCGGCTCGCATGAAGAGGGTAGAGTCGCCTTCCATACTATCTAACAGCAACGTTTCATAGGCTTCCGGCGTTCCGGACGAATAACAATCTTCATAATTAAACTGCATATCAACCGGGTAAAGTTGCATTTTAAGCCCGGGCCGTTTTGCCTGAAATTGCAAGTGAATACCCATGTGCGGTTGAATGAGAAGCCTGAGTGTATTGGGTTGCCAATGTCCTCTTGCCTCTGATGGAAACGAGTGATGGGGCACCGGTTTGAACTTAATGGTAATGATGGAAATAGTTTCGTTCATCCGTTTGCCGGTACGCAGATAAAAGGGTACACCCTGCCAACGCCAGTTATCTATAAATAATTTTACGGCTGCAAATGTTTCTTTATTTGAGTCTTTGCCAACATCAGATTCTTCGCGATAGCCATTTACTTTTTTGCCTTCTATCCAGCCTTCGCCATACTGTCCACGAACGGCGTATTCGTATACTTCTTCCGGATCTATTTTTCTCAACGCATTCAGTACATCCACTTTACGGTTACGCACTTCATCAGCTTCAAAAGAAACAGGTGGCTCCATCGCAATTAAACACAGCAATTGAAAAAGATGATTCTGTATCATGTCCCGTAAAGCACCTGCAGTTTCGTAATAATTTCCTCTATTCTCAACACCCAATTGTTCTGATACCGTTATCTGTACACTATCGATATAATTGCGATTCCAGATAGGCTCAAATAATGCGTTCGCAAAACGGAAGGCCAGGATATTTTGCACAGTTTCTTTACCGAGATAATGATCTATTCGGTAGATCTGCGATTCATCAAAAATGCCATGCAATACGTCGTTCAGTTTTTTAGCACTTTCAAGATCATGACCAAAGGGTTTTTCTATGACGATACGGCTTTGCAATTTATTTTTCGCAAGACCGGAGGCTGCTATGTTGCATGCAATTTCTTCAAACGAATTTGGAGGAACAGCCAGATAGAAGATCCTGTTTACTGTAACCTTCCATTCTTTTTCAAATGCTTTTAGCTTCTTTTCTATGCTTGAGTAAGTTGAGCTCTTATTAAATTCACCGATTTGATATGTAAGGTATTTTGCAAACCTGGTCCATTCAGTTTTCTTAATTTTTCCTCTTCTTGAAAATTTGTTGACACCTTCATGCAAACGTTTGTGAAAGTCCTCACTTGTTAATTTTGTACGACTTACCCCGATCAACGCAAATTGATCCGGTATCCAATTATCTACGTAAAGATTGTAAATGGCCGGTATTAGTTTTCGCCAGGTAAGGTCGCCGGTAGCGCCAAGAATAATGATAACCGTTGGGCCGGGTTTAATTGTTGCTGGTTCCATATTAACTATTTTGTTGCTTCCATTGTGTGTGAAAGATGCCGTCTTTGTCATTCCGCTCATACGTATGTGCTCCAAAAAAATCTCGCTGCGCCTGTAGTAAATTTGCCGGGAGCCATTCGCTCCGGTAACTATCATAGTAGGCAAGTGCCATCATCATGGAGGGTACAGGAATACCGTTATCAACTGCTTTCCGAATTATATAACGAATGCCTTTTTCTGAATGTTGTAGTTTTTCTGCAATCGATTTGCTTATCATCAGATTTGGCAAGTCGGGTTTCTTCGAAAATGCAGTAAGAATATCTTCGAGCAATGCAGCGCGAAT
>Ga0335397_10007362_pt1 | contig 14051 bp, 9 predicted proteins | sample MAT04_FD_205740 | JGI IMG/M metagenome (GOLD analysis project Ga0335397, IMG submission 205740) | Freshwater microbial communities from Lake Fryxell liftoff mats and glacier meltwater in Antarctica - MAT-04 (spades assembly) (version 2) ...
GTGCAAACTTTGAGAGAACGAACGTGGCGGAGAGGCAGAACAAATAGCCCATCACCATGAACGCGCGGTCAATGTCCTGACCGGGTAAATAGTTGAGTCCAGTCGCGCAGAGAAACACCGCTACAGCGAATGAGGCCCAGACCTGAAAGCGCCATGCGCGGGTGTCACGTTGAACGATCATGTGCATTTGAGCTCCTTTGTTGGTTCAGCACCAAAGTGCTGATGGGATGAACTATTTCACCGCTGTGCAGGCAAAGCGATGCCCGCGAGCGGGGTTGCATCAGGGCATTCACTCGGTATCGTATTGCAATACCAGGCCGAGCCCGATCAGCGTCTGCGGGAGCGGCCCTCCGGCTGAGTTCATGAGCGCCGTTAGCCGCGCCTGTTCGACCAGGCACTATGCGCGACTAAAGCCGCTCCCACAAAACCCGAACTCATAGACGTCGTTTCTGAGGCCGGTCGGGTAACGTTGTCAACATGACCTTCCCCGAGCCGCCCGACCACATCGCGATCCTTGCCGCCTGCGCATTTCTCGCGGGTCTTGTTCGCGGCTTTTCCGGGTTTGGTTTGTCTGCCGTACTGGTGGCGAGCGCCGCGTTTGTCATCTCGCCAAAGCTCATCATCCCCACCGCGCAAGCGATGGAAGTGATCGCCAGTATTGCGCTGATTCCGACCGTGTGGCGCGACGTGAACTGGAAGTGGCTGACGCCGATGGGCGTCGCCTACCTCGTCTCGATCCCGGTCGGTGTAGCAGCGCTCGCTTACCTGCCTGAGGCTGCGCTTCGGATCATCGGCTGCATGGTCATATTAGTGGCAACCTTGTGCTTACTGCTCAATCGCCGACCAAAGTTACCGGACGGTTTGCCGCTGCGCTTTGGCACAGGAATCGTTGCCGGTTTCTTTGCGGGCTCAACATCGCTCGGCGGCATGGTCGCGTCGACGATGCTGTTTGCGGTGTCGCTGCCAGCGAAAAATCTGCGTGCCACGCTAATCGTTTTGTTCTTCGGTAGCGCGCTGTATTCGCTGCCTTGGGGCGTGTGGCACGGCGTGGTGACAACCGATACTTTTATTCGCGCCGCGTGGCTCGCCGGGCCGCTATTGCTCGGCATTGCCGTCGGTACGCGTGGGTTTAAAAGTGTCAGCGAGACGGCGTTTCGGCAATGTGTTTTGGTGTTGCTGGCGACGCTGGCTTTGGCGGGCATCTTCAGCGTGATTGTCTAAGCAATTTTTTCGTCAACGCCTAGTGCATCGAGGCTTTCATTGATTATCGGCCTGGCTCGATTTGAGTCAACATTGACAACTAGCCTTTGCGTCTCGTGCTGTGGCGATACTTCGTTGACTTGAGTTTGCTTGTGCGCGTGATCGAATGGAAAGTATCGGGCAGTAGCTTACGGCGAAAGAAAGTTACTTTGGATGATGTAGACCGACACATTTGCTTGCGATCATCATGAACTCAGCATAAGATTGATCTGCACGTTTTGCGCACCAAAGCAAAATTTATGACAGCGCGATGGTTGTGTGGCGGAAGCGCCAGTTCACTTCATCGTCGAGAAATGGTGATGGGGGATTACATGAGATCAGGCGGAACTGGCGGCGTTAGCGGGGCTGGTCAAAACATACGCGGTGCGCCCGATGAGTTGACTAAAGTCATTCGTGCAAAACAGCACGTCCCTCCGCGCTGGCAAGTGCTGCTGCGAGCTGCTTCGATCTCGATCGCAGCCATAACGACTTCAGTCGCATTCGCTGCAACTACCACCGTCAGCACGCTAATTGATGCCGATAACAACGTGGCATCCGGTTGCTCGATTAGCACAGTTAACGGCGCATTTGCTGGCGTTGACCGCGTGCTCAATACCGTGGTCGTCACCGATGCCGCTGGCTATCGTATTTCCTCAATTACCCAGCAATCCTGTTCTGGCGCAACACTTGACCCCTCAACGGTCGTAGATTCGTCATCGACCCCACTAGCGCGTGGCAACGGAACCAACAGTACGACGGCGGTCGAAACGTATTTGCCGAACGTATTTTTGCCCGCCACTGGCCAAAAAATGCGGATCGCCATCACCACGCTGGGCTCGGATGGCCTGATTGGTGCAGACGCCTTGACTGCCGCGGGCGCAGGCCCGATTCTGGTTGATGGCCCCCCATTAGTTGTAGTTCCCACGCTGGCCAAACTGTCACTCGCGCTTACCGCTCTGTTATTGGCGTTGTCCGTCTGGTTTGCGCGCCGTCGCGGCTGGCATGGCATGCAGCTCGTCATCGTCGCTGCATTGGCAATTTCGATGTCGGGCCAGTTGATCGCGGAGATCGTGCGCGATGGCTTTATCGGTGACTGGACAGGTATCGCGTCTGTCGCTACCGACCCCACGGGCGACGCGCCAGCAGGAACCGACATCACCACCCTTTACAGTACCGTTGACCGCAACAACGTTTATTTCCGTATTGACACCGTACTGAACGCGCCGCCTGTGGCCAATGCACAAAGCGTTGTCGCCGTTGCCAATATCGCGCTACCGATTACTCTGACTGGCGCTGACTTCGAAGCCTCTCCATTGACCTTCACCGTCGTGACCCAACCAGCCCACGGCGTACTGACCGGTACCGCTCCAAATCTCGTCTACACGGCTAACAGCTCGTACGGCGGGCCCGACAGTTTCACCTTCCGCGCTAACGACGGCGTCCTCAATTCGGCCGATGCAACTGTGACGATTGGCGTCAAATTGCCGCCCACTATCACCAGCCTTGACAACGCCACATTCATTCCCGGACAGGCCAACAGTTTCAATTTCACGGCGACTGGCGCTCCAAGCGCGACGTTTGCTCTAAGCGCGTGTAATGTTGCACTGCCTCCCTCTATCAGCGTGACCAACAACGGTAACAACACCGCCACGCTGGCTGGCAACCCAAGCGTCGCTGAGGGTGGGACATATGTGTGTACGCTCACCGCGAGCAATGGCTTCGGCAATAGCGCCACGCAGGCTTTCACGCTAAATCTCGGACTGCCGCCAACGTTTACCAGCGCCAATGCGACGACATTTACTGTGGGATCCGCTGGTAGTTTCACGGTCACGACGACCGCAACGCCTACGACCACAGGCATCACGCAGACTGGAGCGCTGCCGACCGGTGTGTCGTTCGCCTATAACGGCCCGGGCACACCGCTTAACGGAACCCTTGCCGGCACAGCCGCGGCAGGCACTGGCGGCATCTACCCGATCACGTTGACATCTGCCAACGGTATTCCACCCAATACCGTGCAGAACTTCACGCTCACGGTGAATCAGACACCGGCGATCACTAGCGCCAACAACACAACCTGTTTCGTGGGAGTGATATGTAGCTTCACGGTCACTGCAAGCGGTTTCCCGGTACCGGCCATCGGACGCAGCGGTGCCGCGCTGCCGGCCGGCATGAACTATGTTGACAACGGCAACGGAACTGGCACTCTGTCAGGTACGCTGGCGCTTGGTACAGTTAACGCGTACGCCGTGACGTTCACGCCAGGTAACGGTGTTGGCGCCCCAACGGCGCAAGCTTTCACGTTAACGGTAGCGAAAGCCAGCCAAACGATCAGCTTTACGTCTGCTGCCCCGACGGGCGCGTCGGTTGGTGGCGCGACCTACACGGTCACTGCTACGGCAACGTCGACGCTGACGCCAGCCTTCAGCATTGACGCCGCTGCCACTGCTGTCTGCTCTATTTCGGGCGCGACGGTATCGCTTACTGGCGTGGGGACGTGTGTGATCAACGCCAACCAGGCGGGCAATGCCGATTTCAGCGCAGCGCCGCAGGTTCAGCAGTCATTTGCCGTAGTCAAGGGCAATCAGACTATTGCGTTCACCTCGGCTTCGCCGGTGGCCGCCAAAGTAGCTGGCTCGACGTATGCGGTCGTGGCGACGGCGTCGCCATCTGGGTTGCCAGTCGCGTTCTCCATCGATGCCTCTGCTTTATCAGTGTGCTCGATTTCGGGCGCAACGGTATCTTTGCTTACGGTCGGCACCTGCGTGATCAACGCCAATCAGCCCGGCAACGCGAGCTACAACGCCGCTCCACAAGTTCAGCAGTCGTTTGCAGTGGCCAAAGGGGATCAGACTATCGCGTTCACCTCGACTGCACCAGCTGCTGCAAAGGTAGGCGGCGCGACATACACGGTTACGGCGACGTCCTCGCCATCGGCTTTACCGGTCACATTTTCGGTTGATGCGCCGTCAGCTGCCGTATGTTCAATCTTGGGCGCAACAGTGTCGTTCACGACAGTCGGTACCTGTGTGATCAACGCCAACCAGGCAGGCAACACTAACTACAACGCCGCGCTGCAAGTGCAGCAAACGTTTGCTATCGCGAAAGGCGATCAGACCCTTAGTTTCACCTCGATGGCTCCGTCCGCAGCCAAAGTTGCCGGCGCAACATACACGGTGACTGCGATAGCGACATCCGGACTCGCGCCTGCATTCTCGATTGACGCCTCCGCAACGGCAGTCTGCTCGATTGCCGGCGCGACCGTGTCGTTTACCGGAGTCGGCAACTGCGTGATCAACGCCAATCAGGCGGGTAACACAAATTTCAACGCGGCGACACAGATACAGCAATCGTTTGCAGTGGCGAAAGGCGATCAAACCATTGTGTTCACTTCAGCCGCGCCTGCCGCTCCTAAAGTGGCGGGTACGACTTACACCGTGACTGCGACTGCGACTTCGGGACTGACAGTCGCCCTCACGATTGACGCGTCGGCAGCGTCGGTCTGCGCGATCTCGGGATCGACAGTGTCATTCATCGGTAGCGGCGCTTGCGTGATCAATGGTAATCAAGCAGGAAATGCAACATACAGCGTTGCGCCCCAAGTACAGCAGAGTTTCGCGGTTGCAAAAGGCGATCAGACGATCAGCTTTACCTCGACGGCGCCTGCGGCTGCACAGGTTGGCGGCGCCACTTACACCGTTTCGGCTAATTCGACCTCGGGTCTGGCCGTCACTTTCGCCATTGACGCCAGCGCGTCTGGCGTCTGCACGATCAGCGGCACGACAGTAACTTTCGTTGGCGCTGGTACGTGTGTCGCTAACGCGAATCAGGCAGGTAATGCTAACTACAACGCCGCACCGCAGCTACAACAAACGTTCGCTGTAGGCAAAGGTAGCCAGTCCATCAGCTTTACTTCGGCAGCTCCGGTCAACGCCGCTCCAAGTGGACCGACCTACACCGTTGCTGCGACCGCATCTTCTGGTCTGGCAGTGGTCTTCACGATTGACGCCGCAGCTACGTCCGTCTGCTCGATTTCTGGCTCGACGGTGTCTTTTACGACCCCCGGCACCTGCGTGATCAACGCTAATCAGGCTGGCAACGTCAACTTCAATGCCGCTTTGCAGGTGCAACAGTCGTTCGCGGTCAGCAAACTCAGTCAGAGCATCACCTTCGCGTCGGCTGCGCCTGCGGGAGCAGCAGTAGGCGGCGCGACCTACACGGTCACGGCCAACGCTACCTCCGCTCTGGCGGTTGCGTTCATGATTGACGCGTCGGCGGCATCGGTCTGCGCGATCTCGGGTTCGACTGTTTCCTTCATTGGTGTCGGCACCTGCGTGATCAACGCCAACCAGGCTGGTAACAGCACCTACTTCGCTGCACTGCAAGTGCAGCAGTCGTTCGCCGTTGCCAAGGGCAGCCAGACGATAAGCTTTACTTCGACGGCGCCGTCGAACGCATCGATTGGCGGCTCGACGTACGCGGTAGCGGCGACGGCCAGCTCTGGTCTCACTGTGAGCTTCACGATAGCAGCGGCGTCCGCCTCGGTGTGCTCGATCAGCGGCTCCACCGTATCGTTCATCAGCTCCGGCACTTGTACCGTCAACGCCGATCAGGCCGGCAGTGCCAATTTCAACGCGGCGCCGCAGGCGCAGCAGTCGTTCTCCGTGTTCCAGGCACCGACGATTTCCGCCATCTCGAACGCGACCTTCAGCATTGGCGCGGCAGGCACCGGGACCTTCACCGTAACAGGCTTCCCGACTCCGGCGCTTGCGCTGTCCGGTTGTACTTTGCCCAGTGGTTTAAGTCTCGTCGGCAACCAGATTACTGGCACGCCAAACATGGGAGCGACCAGCGTGAGCGGATGTATCGTGACCGCCTCCAATGGCGTTCTGCCAAATGCGTCTACAGCAGCGTTTACGGTCACAATCGTGCTTGCGCCCCCGGTAGTTGCGACCAGTGGTGGCACCAGCGCATTTGCCGAAGATGGGCCTGCCGTCGTCGTTGACGGTGGCGTGACGGTGATGCAGGCCGGGGGCACCAATCTGGCCTCTGGCAGCATCTCCATCACCGGTGGTTTGGTTAATACCGAGGATGTCCTGACATTCACCAACCAGAACGGCATCAGCGGGATCTACACGGCGGCGACCGGTGTTCTTGTCTTGACGGGATCTTCGTCATTGGCCAATTACCAGACGGCTCTGCGTACGATCAATTACAGCAACACTTCGCAGAACCCGTCCACCGCTAATCGCACCGTGCAGTTCGTGGTTAATGACGGTACCGCAAACAGCAACGTGGCGGCTAAAACTGTGACGGTGACGAGCGTTAATGATGCGCCACTGCTCGCTACACCCGCAGCAACGCTCAGCTACACTGAAAGCGGTCTTCCTGCTGCAGTCAACTCGGTGATTACCGTCTCCGACATTGATTCGCCGAGTTTGATCGGTGCGACTGCGGCAGTGACGGCTGGCTTCGTCAGTGGTCAGGACGCCCTGTCGTACGTGACTGCGCTAGGCATCACTGGCAGCTTCAATTCGGGTACTGGCGTGCTGACGCTTTCCGGAACCGCGAGCGTTGCTAACTACGAGACCGCTTTGCGCAACGTGCTCTATAACAACCTGTCGAACGATCCGTCGAACGGTGTGACTGGCACGACCTCACGTACCATCAGCTTTCAGGTCAACGATGGCGCAGCGGTCAATAACCTGAGCAATATTGTGAGCAGTACCGTGAACGTAACTGCTGTCAACAATCCTCCGACGGCGACGCCGCTCTCCGGGCTATATGCGCAGGCTGGCATTCCAATCACTTATCCGGCGGGCACGCTGGGCGGCACCGATGCTGAACCCGGAACGATTGTTTCCGTAGTTACAACGCCCGATTCGGTGTGTGCTGGTTGCACGCTAAGCATTGCTGCCGATGGGAGCTTTGTGTTTACACCACCCCCTTCGGCGGCCGGCACGCCCGTCAACTTCACTTATCACGTCATGGACAATGGCAGGCCCGGTCCTGGTGTGACTGGTAGCTCGGCAACCGTTGGGTTTACCGTGGCTGGACCGGCGATTTACTTTGTCAAGAGTCCAGCGGTCGGTGCGGGTAACTGCAATCTCGGCAGCGAATGCACGTTGGCCGCGGCGCTCGCTAGCATCGGCGCGGCAACCAATACCCGCATATTTATAAGCGACGCAAACACGCATACGCCCGGGGTGGCTGTCACCCTGAACGCGGGTGGCTGGTTGCTTGGGCAGGGTGTCACTGGCGCCGCATCCTTCGACTCACTCTTCGGCATAACGACTTCCGGCAGTGGCACGCTGACAGCGCGGCCAAGCGTTGGATTGGCAAGACCAACCATTAGCGGCGCGCCTGCGACTGTCACCATGAGCACCAGCGCTGGATTCCCTAACGCTGCGGTTCGTGGACTGAATATTGATGTCAGTGCGGGTGCAAATAAGGGCTTGCGAGCAATCGGCCTCAGCGCAGCGGGTACGTTGGCGGTGAGTGACATCAACGTCACCTCAGCGAGCGGTACAGCAATCGACATGAGCAACGCACTTGCCGTAAACCTTTCGATTACCGGTTCGCCCAATGTCGTTTCTTCGACCACGGGCACGGCGCTTAATGTCGTTAACACGACGATTGCTGCTGCGGGTTTGAATTTTCGAAGCATTAGTGCAGGCACCGGGGCCAGCGGCCCTGCCAACGGCATCGTACTGAACAATACCGGCACACTCGGTGGCCTGAAGGTGCTTGGAAATGGCGGTGCATGTACCGTCGCAACACCTACGTGCACGGGCGGCCAGATTCAGCGTACGAGCGGCGACGGCATCCTGATGACCAATACGGTCAACCCGACGCTTACGCGAATGAATATCCGTAACAACCTCGGCAGTGGCATCCGTGGCAACACGTTGAACGGCTTTGTGCTCGACAGCGCGCTGGTCACGGACAACGGCAATAATGTCGCAATAGACGAGGCTGGCGTCGAGCTTGTGGAACTGACGGGTACGATCGCGGCTGGAACGAATCCCACGAGAATTGTCGACACGACTATCCGCAACAGCTTCGAGTTTGAGTTGCAAATTACTAACACCTCCGGTAGCTTGGCCGATCTGGTGATGTCCGGCAACACGCTATCGACCGACGGCGCGTCCGGCCAGCATGGCAATCTGTTCAACTTCCTTGCACTCGGCAACGCCAACATGAAGTTATCGATGACAAGCGGTACCTTTACGGGTGTCGCGCCGAATTCGGCTACGGGTGTGCAGTGCGACCACTCCGGCAGTTCGGGCGGCACCGTGACCTGCAATGTCTCGGGGACGACATTTACCAACAACAATGTTGCTGTATCTGTGTCGCAGGCCAATGCTGGCAATCTGAAATTCGACGTCAGCGGCAACACGGCCACCGGCAACCGCGCCCAGGGGCTCAATCTGTTTGTCGCCGCGGTGGGCACGGGCTCGGTTGATGGGCAGTTTGTCAACAACGTTGTCGGCACTGCGGACGTGGCAGGGTCCGCGTCCGATATCGGGTTCGGCATCCGGGTTCAGAATGAAGGGGTCAACACTGGTCCGCCCGTCAATGTGCTGATCAGTGGCAACACAGTGCAGCACACCACTAACTTTTCTGCGATCAACGTGAATCAGGGTATTGTGGGGCAGGCAACCAGCAAAGCGACCAACGTCACGGTCATCAACAACGTACTCCGCAATGTAGCGAATGGGCGTGCTATCGTCGTCCAGCAAAATAACACCACTAGTGCCAGTTCGGCGGGTACGACTTGTGTCGACGTCCGTGGCAATGCAATGACCAACATCGCCGGGCAAGCGGGTGATGGCTCGAAGATTCGATTGCGGAGGCTTGATGGGAACGGTGGTGTCTTTAACGTCGTACAAGCCAGCGTGGCCGCACTTGCCGCTGCGAACAGCCCACCCGCAACTGCTGTAGGCGAAATTGCGGTTGGCGGAACACCTAATTTCGGTTCCGTGTCATCCTGCCCGCAACCGTCGCTGTGATCAGCTTTGCTAGTCGGTCTGGCACTTATCGTCCGGCGTGTGCCGACCACAATTTGAGTACCAGCGGCGCGCACTGCGTTTCGCAAAATGTCAGGAGATACTGATGGCTGAACCGTTCCTATCCGAAATCCGGATCATGAGTTTTGTGTTCGCGCCCAAGGGATGGGCGCTGTGTAATGGTCAGTTGCTGCCGATCAACCAAAATCAAGCGCTCTTTTCGCTCCTGGGGACGACGTTTGGCGGGGACGGGCGCGTAAATTTCGCTTTACCGGACCTGCGTGGACGCGTTCCCATTCACGTAGGTGGTGGTCACACGCTCGGCGAACGCGGCGGCGAACAGGCGCATACACTCTCGATCAGTGAACTGCCAGTGCATACGCAGGTGCTCAGCGCCTCGTCAGCGCAGGGCAATTCCGTCAACCCTAACTTTGGCGGCACCGGGCGGGTGCTAGCGCGGGATCCCGGCAACGCATATACGTCGTCCCAGCAGAGTTTGACCGCGTTGCAGGCCGCCAGCGTCACTAACACTGGCGGCAGTCAGCCGCACTTGAACATGCAGCCCTTCCTTACCTTGTCCTTCAGCATTGCGCTTCAGGGCATCTTTCCAAGTCCAAACTAGTCGGGATTATCATGGCTCAACCCTATGTCGGCGAGATTCGGATGTTTGCAGGCAACTTTGCGCCAGCAGGCTGGATGTTTTGCGAAGGTCAACTGCTTCCGATTTCGGAGAACGAAACACTTTTTCAGTTGATCGGCACTACCTACGGCGGCGACGGCCAAAGTACCTTCGCGTTGCCCGATCTACGCGGTCGTCTGCCGGTGCATCAAGGCAACGGCTTCATCTTGGCGGAGACCGGCGGCGCTGAAGAAATTACACTGAGCGTGCAGCAAATTCCGTCGCACACGCATCCCCTGCTGGGATCAGGCACCAATGGTGGCCAGGCCGGTCCTGGAGGCAATGTGCTGGCCAATTCGACGGTGATCGCGCAATACGCACCCGAAACACCCACGTCGTCAATGGCGCCTACCTCTATCGGTGCTGTGGGTGGCAGTCAGCCACACACCAATTTTCAACCGTATCTTTGTGTTGATTTCATCATTTCTCTGTTCGGCATTTTTCCGAGCCCAACCTGAGGACTTTAAAGATGGCTGATCCATTTGTTGCTGAGATTCGCATTTTTCCGTTCAACTTTGCGCCCAAGGGTTGGGCCTGGTGCGATGGGCAGTTATTGCCGTTGTCGCAAAACACGGCATTGTTCTCATTGTTGGGAACCACCTATGGCGGCGATGGGAGGTCGACCTTTGCGTTGCCAAACATGCAAGGTAGCGCGCCTATGCATCCGGGGCAAGGACCTGGACTTTCCTTGCATGATCTGGGGGAAACCGGCGGCTCGGAGACTGTTACTTTGCTTGAATCTGAAATCCCGTCGCATACACACACACTGAGGGCGACTGTGGAGGATGGCACACAGGGTTCGCTGACGCCGGGCATTGCCTTGGGCACGTCGGTGGGTGGGCAGCTATATCAGAGCAGCACTGCGGCCAACCTGGTGCCGATGAGTCCTGCCGCGCTCGCTCCTGCCGGAGGCGATCAGCCGCATAACAACATGCAGCCGTATCTGACGTTCTATTTCAATATCGCGCTGCAGGGCGTGTTTCCGCCAAGAACGTAAGATGTGGACCCGTTAGATGTAACAAGGAAAAATAATGGACAGACGAGGATTTTTATCGGTGTCTGCTGCTACGACGGCAGGTGCGGCTGTCGCAGGCGCGGGCTCTATGTGGGTTGGAATGCCCGATGCGGTCGCGGCCCTCGAAGGGCAAAAAGGCGGCGGACGCAGGTTGGTCGCAGAATCAGTCGCTGCGAAGGACCTGGGCGGCGCTCTGCCGTTTGCATTGGCTCGATTTGCTGAGGATGCTCGGGCAATTGCTGGGTTAGTACCGGGTGCCAACAGTGGTGTAAAGATTTTGTCGCCGCTGCGTGATGTATCGTTTCACGGCTTTGCGGGTGAGCCGGGCGCGCTATCTGAAGACCAATTGCTGATCACTGCCGTGCACATCGCCAATGACCGGACAGTGATGCGGCATGATTTATGGTCGCACGGGCCGAAACGGCTGGGCGGCACCAGCTCGTCGGTGCTGTTTACTGCTCACGACGACGCGTTTTCTGGGTTCGAAGTGACGCACATTGCTTCCTCTGGAAAGCGCAGCTCTGCATTTTTCAATTTCATGGCGAGTGGTTCGGGTCCCCAGCTAAAGCCGGGCGTTTACGTGCTCGCCGGCCCGCGCGCCGCTACCGGAGTCGCGCCGGAATTGGGGCGATACGCCTACAGCGGACATACTCGTGCACCAGTACGCGCGTCGACGCTGCTCGGGCTTGACTTCACTTACTTGAGCTTTGCCGTCCATGGCGAATGGATTTGACCGACTCGCCTGATATGCGCGGGTGATTGCTGCGTTGAACGCGGCCCTGGCCGCGCTGCTTTCCTCTATTAGGGTGGGCGTGCGTCCTGAAACAGCGCTTGATCGGGATTTCTGCGCCTCGCTCTATGCGCTTACGCGAGCGGCGGAGTTGGCTTCTGTCGATTGGTCTGACGACGACAAGCAATTCTTCTGCCGCCAGCAGTTTGATACGCAATATGTGCATTACCGACAACATTATGCGAACGCTCAGTTTCTGTTGATCGAGGTTGACGGCGTGTCCGCAGGGCGGCTCTACTTCGAGAAAACTGGCAAAGAACTACGGCTGATGGAAATCACGCTGGTGGACGCTGTACGAAATCGCGGTATCGGTGGAGCGATCAGTCGCGCCCTGTTGCTCAATGCGCATTCCGCCGGAATTCCAATGGGACTTCACGTTGAACCGTTCAATCCGGCACGCCGACTCTATGAGCGGCAGGGTTTTCGAGAGGTAGAAACGCGGGGTCTGTATCTTTATATGACCGCTAAGCCGCCGGCTGTTTGAGGACGTGCCGTACGGGAACGAAGCCTGCGGGGGAAAACCTCCCGGACGGTGCTATAGCGTTTTCCGTGAGCATGGAGCACGACGCTTTCAGGAAATCACTTGCGGATTCCTGGCCGCCACCGTTCCCAATTGACTTTATTTTTTGGGCGATGCTTACGAATCATGAGAGTCAGTTAAACACCACCTCGTAGGCAACTTCGTCCTTGTTCGCGCTAACCGGCACCGCAAAGAAATCGATGGCTGTGCCATTGGGGAGCGCGCCATAGCGCAAACCCTGCTTGCGGTCGTTGCCTGCTGGTGCTGCAAGATAGACGTTGAATGGCTGGTCGGCGCGCAGCCCATGTTGCTCGCGACGCTTGACGCTGTCAATTCGCCACATTTCTACGCCAGCGGTGGTGGTGACGGAAATGAGTTTGCCAAGCAGGGACTCGAAGAGATCAGCGGTGAGGTCAGTCATATCGACGTAAACATTGATGTGTCGGGAAAACCGTATTTCATCACGGAGTGTGCCGCCGCGTTTCGCCTACCTGATTAGTTACCTGCCTCAGGAAAACCTTGTTGGCGTAGAAATGTTCGGCTCCTCCCCCTTTCTTAGGGGGAGGTTGGGAGGGGCAAGTTGGTGGATTCGAGCACCATCACTCACCTCCGCGTCACGTTTGCACCCCACCCCAACCCCACCCCGCAAAAGGGGAGGGAGCAAACTGAAGACCAATTGGCCGTGCATATTGCGTTTCAAAACGATTCCTGAGGCAGGTAACTAATCAGGTTCGCCTATGATCGTGCCATGAACATCGTATTTGACTTTGGTAACGTTCTTTTCGAGTGGAATCCGGCGCGGCTGATTGACGAACACTTCCCGCAGGCCCCGGCGTCGCCAGCGATCTCGGCGGCATTGGCTGACACGCTCATCAATCATCAGGATTGGCTGGACTTCGATCTGGGTTTCTTGGACTCGGCTACGGTCGCCGAGCGAAGTGCTACAAGGCTGTCTCTGGAGCGCGCTCATTTGCACACTTTTGTTGAGCGCATTCCGCATGTGTTGCCGACGATTGATCCAACCATTGCGTTGTTCAATCGGCTGGCAGATGAGGCCTCTGATAACGGCGCGCATCGGCTGGTCTATTTGTCTAATATGCCTGCGTCGTACGCGCCCGTGCTGGAGGCACGCTGCCCGTGGATCGCGCGATTTGAGGGCGGAATATTTTCTGGTCGTGTGAACCTTGCGAAGCCCGATGCCGCGATCTACGCGCTTGCCGAGCGGGAGTTGAATTTGATTCCGGGGGAAACATTGTTTCTTGACGACTCGCCGCGCAACGTAGAAGCGGCCCGGGCGAGAGGCTGGGCGGCGGAAATTATCACTGATTCGCAGAGCGCACAGGACGCGTTGGTGAAGCATGGCGTACTGCGTTGATGTGCGAAATTGGATCGAAAATCAAAAGTGCGCTGCGCAGGGCGAGATCGAATGGGTATCGCGCCTCAACCCATCCTGCGGTCCTGAACGACTTTTAGCTGAAACGATTGGTGTATCGGGGCTAACGCCGCAAATCAGTGTAAGTCGAGAATTCCATTAATAAGTGTTTAGCCCCAATCGAAACGCTATTGCAGCCAAAAGTTGTAGACAAGGTTAGTGAATCCCACCCGAACGAATCACGCCCACAGCCAATCCCTCAATCGCGAAATCGTTCACCTGGGGGTCGACCACGATTGCGCTTAGCGCGTCGTTCTCCGGCAGCAGTTCAATCGCATTACCTTTGCGCTTCAAGCGCTTCACGGTGACCTCGTTGTCGATGCGCGCAACGACCACCTGACCGGAGCGCGCCTCAGTCGTTTTGTGC
>Ga0335397_10007363_pt1 | contig 14049 bp, 5 predicted proteins | sample MAT04_FD_205740 | JGI IMG/M metagenome (GOLD analysis project Ga0335397, IMG submission 205740) | Freshwater microbial communities from Lake Fryxell liftoff mats and glacier meltwater in Antarctica - MAT-04 (spades assembly) (version 2) ...
GTACCTCCATTTGTACTCACCTGCCACTGGTAGGTTAATCCCGAACCCGATGCGTTTGTTGTAAAGCTCGTATTAGTACCTGCACATACTGCTGTGCTGGCTGGTTGCAGAGAAATGTTTACAGAATTATTGATGGTTAAAGCAGCCGCTGCAGAATTGACTGTTGCCGGTGTGCAGGTGCCACTAACCACTACCCTGTATTGGTTATTATTCATTACGGCTGTTACTGCATTTAAAGTAAGGCTGTTAGTATTTGCAGCAGCAACATTCGACCAGGTAGCACCAGCATCTGTGCTTAACTGCCATTGAAAACTGATATTGGTTCCCGTGGCAGCACTTGTAAATGTTACATTATTACCGGTGCATGCTATTGCACTTGTTGGTTGTGTTACAATAGCAGGTGCAGCATTTACGGTTAGTGTAGCAGCATTTGAATTGATGCTTCCGCCGGCACAGGTGGAGATTACAACCCTGTATTGGTTATTATTGAGCGAAACTGTTGCCCCATTGAGTGTTAATGTAGATGTAGTGGCACCGCTGATATTGGTCCAGGTAACCCCCGCATCTGTACTCACCTGCCATTGACTGGAAGGATTACTGCCGGTGGCGATTACACTAAAGCTGGCATTGTTGCCTGCGCATACTGTTGTGTTGGCAGGATGCGTACCTATCACTGTAACATTGCTTACCGTAAGTGTAGCTGTAACAGAGGTTAAACTGGACGGACAGGCATTGCTTACAATTACCCTGTATTGATTATTGTTCATCAAAACCGTTACTGCGTTTAAACTTAATGTGGCAGTATTGGCACCGGTAATATCGGTAAAGTTAGCCCCGGCATTAGTGCTGATTTGCCATTGATAACTTAGTGAAGTACCTGTGGCTGTAACACTAAAACTTGTATTGGAACCCGTACAAATATTTACACTAACGGGTTGTGTAGTAATAGCAACACCCGCATTTACCGTAAGGGTAGCAGGGTTGGATGTCAAACCGCCCGGTGTGCAACTCGAAAGCTGTACCCTGTATTGATTATTATTCATACCAACCGTAACTGCATTCAGCGTTAATAAAGTAGTGGTAGCTCCACTCACATTATTCCATGTGGCACCTGCATCGGTACTTACCTGCCATTGATAGGTAAGTGATGGGCCGGAAGCGGTTACACTAAAGCTGACATTGTTGCCGGAGCAGGTAGTTGTATTTACCGGCTGCAAAGAAATAACCGATGGCGAAGTAACGGTAAGTGCAACTGCTGATGAAGTAACACTTGAAGGACAGGCATTGCTAACAATTACTCTGTACCTATTATTATTCATACCTGTAGTAACAGCATTTAGATTTAATGTGGCGGATATAGCACCCGAAATATTATTGAAAGTAGCACCTCCATCAGTACTCAACTGCCATTGGAAACTAATAGCAGTACCGGTGGCCGTTACAGAAAAACTTGTATTGGCACCAGCGCATACTGTTGTACTGATGGGCTGAGAAGTGATAGCTGCCGATGCATTTACAGTAAGGGTAGCCGCATTGGAAGTTAATCCTCCGGGAGCACAACTGGAAAGCTGTACCCTGTACTGGTTATTGTTCATTGTAGTGGTAACTGCACTCAGTGTTAATGTAGCAGTAGTAGCTCCGCTTACATTATTCCAGGTAGCTCCATTATCTGTACTTACCTGCCATTGATAGGTGAGGGCAGTACCGGTAGCGGTTACACTAAATGTTGCATTATTGCCGGAGCATACGGTGGTATTAACCGGCTGGGTATTAATAACTGATGCATTGGTAACAGTAAGGGTAACTGCGACTGAAGTAACACTTGATGGACAAGTGTTGCTAACAATTACTTTGTACCTGTTGTTATTCATCCCTGCAGTAACAGCATTTAAATTTAAGGTGGCGGATATGGCACCCGAAATATTATTGAAAGTTGTACCACCGTCTGTACTCAACTGCCATTGATAATTAAGGGAAGTGCCGGTGGCAGTTACCGTAATACTTGCATTAGCACCTGCACATACATTAGTATTAACAGGCTGTGTAGTGATGGCTGCATTTACGCAAGTGATTGTTTGGGTAATCAATGTAACGGTATCCCTTAATATAAGTCTTGTGCCATTACTGGAAAACAGGCTGCTACGCATATTTACCACTGCTTCATTTTTTATCAGGATATCATCTATATACCAACCTGTTCCTCCTGTGCCGTCATCAGAACTAAAGTTCCAGCGGTACAGGGTATTTTGCCCTGCAAATGAACTCAGGTTCACGGTTGTTTTAATAAATCCATTGCTATTGCCGGAATAGGCCTGTCTTCCCGTAATTGGGGTGCCGGCAGTTGCGTCAATTACACTGTTATAATAACCAAGGGTTGTTTTATTTCCCAGGTCTGTCCAGGAAACCCCATTGTCGGAACTTATTTCTATTACGCCACCATCAAAACCTGCTTCGGTGTTGTAATTGTGCCAGAAGGTTAAGCTAGATTGATTACTGCCTAATGTAATTGCTGCTGCTGTAGTTAAACGCTGATCTGAAATTACAACAGAGTTAGGGCTCAACAGGGAATTGGCAGCACTATTACTTTGTGCACTACTAACCATCCATACAGAAGATGTGGTAGAAGTTTGTGTTAAGCTTGCAGGGAAGGTAGTAGTTGGAACCACTTCATTTAGGTAAGTAGTGGGGGCATAATATGAACCACTATTTACAGAAACGGTAAAGGAATGATTTTGTGTTCCGCCGGCAGCGAAATTAACCGGAAAACTTACTACCCTTGTACCTGCATTGTAAGTGCCTCCGGATACATAAGTTACGTTTGATGGAAGTGTATCGGTTAGCAAATAATTGGTAACCTGTCCGCAGGAAGTTACTTTGTTTGTATAAATAATGTTTTGTCCTTCGGCAATTTGAGTTACGTTTTGTGTAAGTGAAATGCTGACATCCGAACTAAAATCCGGTACCTGGTCTGTTACACTTGCTGAAGATCCCTGCGATGCAAATGCACCCATACCTCTTCTTCTAAAAGCTTCTTTGATAGCACAACTGTATTGGCCACCATAAAGAATTTGATCTGCCCTTAAAATAGCATCTCTGCCATCAATAAAACCAGGGCTGCATGGCTGAAGTTTCATGCCTTCTGTAACCAGTTTTAATGCAATCACATTTCCACCTGTTCCGGAAGCATTGTATATACTTGGGGTAATGCTGGTTACCTGCTGAATGATGTTCCATGTCATATCCCATAAAGCGGCACACCATATTTCTCCCCTGGAATGCTGAAGACCTGTGCCCGGAATAGAAGCTGCATAAACGAGGTTGTTTACCGTAAAATCAGTGCAATATTTTTGTGTTCTTATTCCCGCACCGGTTGGAGTTTCTCCAACGGCATAGTTACCAATTCCCCTTGGGCTGGTAAAGCCAGTATTAATGTTAGCACTTGCCCAGTTTTGTGTAAGCATAAGAGCGTAGTAATCGCTCCATCCCTCACCCATTTGTTCGGCATTTTGAACGCATGCAGATTGTGCCGGCCCTCCTGTGAGCCTGTTGCTGATGCCATGTGCAAATTCATGTACTACTACTCCATTATCTACATCACCATCAAAATCTAATGGTGCATTTAAAGTAACGTTTATGTTATTGGCAATTTGTGCTGCAATGATTGCTCCATTTGCCTGGGATATCATTACTGCAGGAACAGTGATGGTGTTATCAGGGCCGCCTCCCATAATAATTGGCGCATCCACCACATTATTTACTACTATTACGCCAATGGCACCAGCCGCCTGGGCATTTAAAACCTTTACCGTAAAATTACAATTGCCTCGGTTTATAAGAGCAATTTTGCCGGTTAATGAATTGGCCGCCGGTACACATGCATCATGGGTAGTGCCTCCGGCATCGTCGTTATAATAAACAAGCTGGCCGGTTACCGGCCCTAATAATGACAGCGGGTTGGAAGAACTAAAAGCGCTTTCCACCGAAACATAGTTGCCTGCAATAGCAGCAGGACTGTTTACATTAATACCTTTGCTGGGACCATTCCATAAATACATTTGCATCCTGCCATTAGAGCCATCTGACGGGGTAGAAAAATTGGCATTATTAAGTCCGGCTCCATCCTGTGCTTCTGCCCTCACATAATCATTGCCTGCGCCGCCCCTTCCCTGGTTATTGGTCTGAAAATTTCCGCTCACTTCATCAAAGCCATATTGATAAACAATATCATGAGTGATGTTATTCCAATAGAATAGGTTGGTGATATTAAATTGCTGATTTTGAACCGGGCTTGATTGTGAGGGTGCTTCTGTAAAATTGGGTGTAAAATTAAATGTCAATGGGTCTGGCCCAGTAGTGCTGGTGGCCGACCTTGTTACATCAGGTACATTTAGTTTAGATCGGTCATGGTATGCCCAGGTATTATTTCCCCTTGTATAATTATAATCTGCTGCGCCATCGTTATGCCATTTTAAAGTAGTGGCATTGCCTGCTGCTGCATTCCATGGGTCGGTAACAAGGGCATGTGCACCACCCGGATGAATTGGGCTTTCTGCAGGGAAAGGAATGACCCTGTAGGATGCACCATTTACGATATTTGGACTAAGTAAACTGCTTTTTGCAGCAGGTTGGTTTGCAGAAACTGCAGACAGTTGTTTGGTATCAAAATCGGGATTGTTTTTTTCAACATCCGAATGAATATGACTGGTATTATCATTTTTGTTGGGGTTATCCCAGTTACAATAAACGGTAAGGTTATGTTCTCCGATGATGTTGTTGCTGTGCGCATCTACCTGTATTAAGAAATAATCAGCGGTTGTTTTTGGTACGATATAAACCTGCCAAACAAGGAACATTGTTTTGTTTTCCTCTTTATATACCCACATCAGTTCTGCTGTGATATTTTCGCTGGTAATACCGGCTTTGCCAAAATCTTTTTTGGTATTGCTGATGTTTATTGCATTGAAAGCCAAAGCAGGGTTTAGTTTTTTATCTGCCAGTGCTTTTCTTACTGCAGTTTCGGCAGAAACTGAAGGGATAACGCTGATTGCGTCGCCTGCTTTTTCAAAAAATTTATTCAGGCTTCCTGATTTGGAAGCCAGTGTGCCATTTTTAAATGCCAGCACCAGTAACTGGTTCAATACCGGGAGCCCTTTATGACTTTGCTGAAGATAAACCATATCTGTACCCGACAGCTTGTTTTTGTATGCATTGGATACATCCAGACTATTAAATTCTTTTGTAGAAAGCCCAAGCGCAGGCAGGTTTTTACTAACCATTTGCAGGGCTGCAGTCTTGTCTAATTCCTGTGCATTTGAAATTGCCGCACAAAAAAACAAAGCAAATAAAAGCAGAAATTTTTTCATAAATGTGTAATGATGATTGGGAAAATGATAAGAATAAAATTGTATTTGGTAGAGCGGTTTTTCAGAATTGTAATAAGGATTTATTGCAGTTGAAATATTGGAGCATTTAACCTGGTGATTTTTAAAAGTTGTTTTAGCCCGGGGAAAGTACATCTTTTTTTGATCCTGTTTGCAATATGTTGCAGTATATGTTGATAAATTTTTGCCGAAACACTTACCTATATTAAAGGCCGGCTCATATGAGCCGGCCTTTAATATATATCAATTAAAATGGTTATTGAATTATTACAGCACCTGAAGCCAATCGTTTTCCCTTACTATCTCTTAAGTCTACCATATATACACCTGATTGAACGTTTGTGAGTATAACATTCATTCTTTGGTAGCCACTACTTACATTATATTGTTTGGAATATATCCTGGCAGCTTTGGCATCATACACATTTATAGTGCGAACCTCATTGTTATTATTGGCGTTAAAATACCTTACCTGGAACTGGCCGTTATTAGGGTTAGGGTATATGAATAATATCTTACTGGTTGTATCTGCAACCGTAACCAGGTTAGAAACTGCACTACAGCCATTTGCATCTGTAACCATCACACTGTAAATGCCCAGCCTGTCTACATCTACCGGGTAACTGGCACCGGTTACTCCTGTGAGGTTTGTGTTATTTCTGTACCACTGATAGGTATAATTGCCAGAGGGACTAATACTGGTAGTTAGCGTTAAAGGTTGTGCCGGTGTGATGTTTATATAATCGGGTCCATTAATGATTGCCACCGGAAGGGGATTCACATTAAGTACTGCAGCAGCAGATGTTACAGCAGCACAGGAAAATCCTGATATAATAACACGATAAGTATTACCATTTAATGAAGCAGTAATTCCGGAAAGAGAAAGGGTAGCAGTATTTGCACCCGAATAAACAGTTCCGTTTGTAATATTTGCAAATGCAGCAGCACCGGTGCTTACCTGCCATTGATAGCTAAGGGAAGGCCCGGCAGCCTGAACATTAAAATTAACGGAAGAACCTGCGCAACCCGTTGCCCCGGCTGGCTGTGTATTAATAACAGTGGGTTCACTCACCGTAAGTGTAGCAGCATCTGATACTAAGGCTACCGTGCAGGTGCCATTAATAATCACCCGATATTTATTGCCATTTAAGGCGGCATTTATAGCGGTAAGATTTAAAGTAGCAGATGTGGCACCTGAAATATTATTATAAGAAATACCTGCATTGGTACTTTGCTGCCATTGATAGCTAAGTGCTGTGCCGGTTGCATTTACAACAAAAGAAATGTTGGAACCAGAGCAGGAAGTAATACTGGCAGGCTGTGTGCCAATTACTCCATTGTTGCAAATAGCATTTTCCAGAATAACAGTTACTGTGTCTTTTACATTTACTCTTGTACCAGCCTGGTTAAATAAGTTTGATCTTATATTTACGACCGCTTTGGATTGTAACAATATATCATCAATATACCAACCTATGTTTGCTGTATTATCATCAGAAGCAGCCCTGAACCGGAATAATGCATTTTGGTTTGGATAAGATAAAAGAGAAACGGTGGTTTTGATAAAACCATTACTGTTGCCGGTAAAAGCATCTCTCCCACCAATTGGATTATTACTTCCCGTACCCATACTGCCGTTATAACCATTTTGTATCATGTAAGGCCCAAGATCGCTCCATGTGGCTCCGTTGTTGGTACTGATTTCCACAACGCCGCCATCCCAGCCATCTTCTGTATTATAGTTATGCCAAAAGCTGAGGGTTGGAGGAGCTGCACCCATTGCAATGGGGGTGTTGGTAGCAATTGAAAAATCAGAAATGTTGGTTGCGTTTATTCCAAAAAATGCAAATGGGGTACTTTGACTTTGGGTTGCAGATACTACAAAATTGGTTGTATTGGTAGAGGCTGCAGACCAAGATGAAGGAATAGTTGAAGTGAGTACCTGTTCATTTAATAAGTTTACAGATGGAAACCAGCTACCATTATTAACCTGTACTGTAAAGGGATAATCCTGCGATTGGCCCGCTGCCAGGTTCACAGCAAAACTTACTACCCTTGTAGCTGCATTATAGCTGCCACCAGAAACATAGGTAACATTGGTGGGTAAAGTATCTGTAAGTAAATAATTGGAAAGGCCACCGCAGGCTCCTGCCGAAACCCTGTTATTATAGGTTACGTTGAGTGTTTCTAACTGCTGGGCTACACTTTGAGTAAGGGTGAGAATACCTTCAGTAATAGAAAAACCGGGAACCTGGTCTGTAGTACTATTGGCAGAACCCTGGCTGGCATCAAAGCCCATTCCTCTTCTTGCAAATGCCTGCATAATGGCGCATCTATAGGCACCCGCATAAAGGATTTGGTCTGCCTGCAGGATACCGTTTCTACCATCAATAAAACCTGAATTGCAGGCCTGTAATTTCAACCCTTCTGTAACCAGTTTTAATGCAATACTGTTGCCACCAGCTCCTGATGCATCAAAAATATTTGGGTTAATACTACCTGCCTGGTTAATAATATTCCAGGTCATATCCCAAAGCGTGGCGCACCAGAGTTCTCCCCTGGAATGTTGCTGGTTTGTTCCCGGAATGGAAGTGGCATATACTTTATTGTTTATTGCAAAGTTGGTGCAATATCGCTGGCTGCGAATGCCGGCCCCGGATGGGCTTTGACCTGTTGCATAAGTGCCGATACCCCTGGGTTTATTAAAGCCATCAGTAAGCAATGAGTTTCCCCAATCCTGTGTTGCCATTAATGCATAATAATCACTCCATCCTTCTCCCATTTGCTCTGCATTGGATACACATCCGGCTTGTGATGGGCCGCCGGCTAACCTGTTACTGATGCCATGCCCAAATTCATGCACAATAATACCATTGTCTACGTCCCCGTCTTTTTGAGGAGTGCTGTTCCAAAGATACATTTGCATGCGGCCACTGCCTCCATCTGCCGGCGTTGCAAAATTGGCATTATTGGTGCCGCCACCATCCTGCGCATCTGCTATCACATGATCATTACCTGCCCCACCACGTCCCTGGTTATTGGATTGAAAGTTGCCCGACACTTCATCAAAGCCATATTGATAAACCAGGTCATGAATAATATTGTTCCAGTAAAAAAGGTTGGTAATATTAAATGGCTGATTTTGTACAGGTGTTGTTTGAGTAGGAGCTACCGTAAAATCGGGAACAAAATCAAATGTAAGCGGATCTGGAGAAGTACTGCTGTTTGCCGGCTGGCCGGGAGTTGCATTAGAACCATCCCTATCTTCTGCAGCTAAAACATTGTTTCCCCTAGTAATGGTATAATCTGTAGTTCCGTTGCTATGCCATTTTAGAGAAGTGGCATTACCAGGCGCCAGTGTCCAGGGGTTTGTGCGGATATCAGGAGCACCGCCCGGGTGATTGGGGCTTTCTGCCGGAAAAGGAATGATCCTGTAAGAAGCACCATTTACTATGGCAGGGCTAAAACCGGAAGGCTTTGATAAAATAGCATTTTTAATTGCTTCTTTTTGATGGGTTTGATTGTTACAGTCGTTTTGATGCTGTTGATTTTTGTCTCCATCAAAATTGCAATAAACAGTAAGATTTATTTCTCCAAGGATTTCGTTATTGTTAGCATCCACATTTATCAGCCAGTAATCTGCACTATTAGATGGAACCAGGTAAACCTGCCAGGCCAGTTTTAGTTCTTTGCCATCATTTAAAGAAACCCACATCAGCTCTGCAGTTATTTTTTCATTGCTTATACCTGATTTGCCAAAATCTAATTTTTGGCTGCCATTTAATAATGTACTTTTTAATGGCTGGATGATGGTTAGCTTCTTATCTGAAATGGCTTTTTTTACCGCAACTTCGGCAGAAATGGCAGGAGTTGCTTCTACATGCCTGGTTATTTTTTCGATGCTTTTAATGCTCGTTCCAGCCACAGAAACCAATAGGTCATTTTTAAAGGCAAGGGTTTTTATCTGGTTAAAAACAGGCAGGCCCTTATAACTTTGCTGCAAATAAACCAATTGTGTACCGGAGGTTTGATTGTAATACGCATCAGAAACAATGGCATTGCCAAGGTCTTTGTCAGATAACCCGATGGCTGTTTTGTTTCGGGCTACCAATTGCATCGCTTTTGATGAATTGATATCCTGTGTATGGCCCATCAATACCGGAAACAGCAGTATGGATAAAAGTAAAATTTTCTTCATTTAATAAATTGATTTTTTTGATTGGTTCAAGTATCAGCCGATATATTTTTACAAACGATAAAGCAGGATAAATATTTTGATTATTATTATTAACGAATATTGGCTGCTGTTTGTTTTTACCGGTCGTTATAAAAGTAATAAGGTTAGCTATTTTCACAAAACGGGAAATTACAACTTCTCTGTTTATTATATACTTTTTGTAAAAGGCTGGCGATAAAATTTCTCTTTATTCTTTTTAAAGGCAAGAGGTTATTCAATTATTAAACAGAAAAATGAAAATTTAAAAATAATCTCATTTAAAGCCCGCACAAAACCTGTTTTTTTTGCCATTCCAGTTATCATCTCTTACCTTTGCGGCCTAAAAAACAGATGCACCAGGCTGAAAAGGCATAAATGTGTCCCGATTGCTATCGGGGCAACGATATTTCACAAAGCTTTTCAGACGGCTTCATCAATAAACAAAAATTTTTATGGTAGAAATTAAACCAGATGAAATTTCGGCGATACTACGCCAGCAGTTGAGCAACTTTAATGCCACTGCAGACCTTGAAGAGGTAGGAACCGTTTTGCAGGTAGGTGACGGTATAGCCAGGGTTTATGGTTTAAATAATGTACGCTCCGGAGAGCTGGTAGAGTTTGATAATGGCGTAAAAGCCATTGCATTAAACCTGGAAGAAGACAATGTGGGTGTGGTATTGATGGGCGACAGCAGCGAAATTAAAGAAGGTGCCAAAGTAAAACGAACCAACCAGATTGCCTCTATTAAAGTGGGCGAGGGAATGTGCGGAAGGGTGATAAATACCCTGGGCGAACCTATAGATGGTAAAGGACCTTTGCAGGGCGAACTATATGAAATGCCACTGGAGCGTAAGGCGCCGGGTGTAATTTTCCGTGAGCCGGTTAAAGAGCCCCTTCAAACAGGTATCAAAGCTATTGATGCGATGATTCCAATTGGCCGTGGTCAGCGTGAATTGATTATCGGCGATCGCCAAACCGGTAAAACAGCCATTGCTGTTGATACCATCATCAACCAAAAAGAATTTTACGCAGCAGGAAAACCTGTTTATTGTATATATGTTGCCATTGGTCAGAAAGCTTCTACCATTGCCGGCATCATGAAAACACTGGAAGAACATGGCGCTATGGTTTATACAACCATCGTTGCAGCATCTGCATCAGAACCGGCACCACTTCAGTTTTATGCTCCGTTTGCGGGTGCAGCTATTGGAGAATTCTTTAGAGATACCGGCAGGCCGGCTTTGATTATTTATGATGATCTTTCAAAACAGGCAGTAGCATATCGTGAGGTTTCTTTATTGCTTCGTCGCCCACCGGGCCGTGAAGCATATCCTGGTGATGTATTCTATTTGCATAGCCGTTTACTGGAAAGAGCCGCTAAAGTGGTTTCTAAAGATGAGATTGCCCGTCAAATGAATGATCTTCCTGAATCTATCAGACATTTGGTAAAAGGTGGCGGGTCTTTAACGGCACTACCTATTATTGAAACACAGGCAGGTGATGTATCTGCATATATTCCTACCAACGTAATTTCAATTACGGACGGACAGATATTTTTGGAGGGTAACCTGTTTAACGCAGGTATCCGCCCGGCCATTAACGTAGGTATTTCGGTGAGTCGTGTAGGTGGCAATGCGCAGATCAAATCCATGAAAAAAGTGGCTGGTACCCTAAAACTAGATCAGGCATTGTACCGTGAACTGGAAGCGTTCTCTAAATTTGGTGGAGACCTGGATGCTGCTACAAAAAATGTAATTGATAAAGGTGCCCGCAATGTGGAAATCCTTAAGCAAGCCCAATACTCTCCATTTAGTGTAGAAAAACAGGTAGCAATTATTTACCTGGGAACACAGGGTCTTTTAAAAGAAGTGAATGTGAGAAAAGTAAAAGCTTTTGAAGAGCATTTTCTACTGGAAATGGAAAACAAATTTCCACAGGTACTGGCTGAGTTTAAAAAAGGAAACCTGCCCGAAGATGGAATAAAGAAAATGGTAGAAATGGCCAATGGGTTAATACCACAGTATAAATAAATTCATTTTTTATAATATTAAAAAGAGCGAGCCATCGCTCTTTTTTTATGTTTGCTATTTTGGCAGTAATTATAAAAGGAATGCTTTTTGTATTTTAGCAGCTAAAGTTTATAATTATGCCATTAGGAATTATTTTTATTTCTGTCATATTCATGGTATTGGGTATGATAGTGCAGTGGAGACTAAAAAGTAAATTTAAAGAATACAGCGAAGTGCCTACCAGCAGCGGAATGAGCGGTAAGGAAATTGCAGAAAAAATGCTGCGGGATAATGGTATTTATGATGTACAGGTTACATCAGTAGAGGGACAGTTGACGGATCATTATAATCCCATGAATAAAACTGTGAACCTAAGTACAGATGTTTATAATGGCAGGAGTGTATCTGCGGCAGCCGTTTCGGCACACGAATGTGGCCATGCAGTGCAACATGCTACCGCCTATTCTATGTTAATGCTTAGAAGTAAGCTGGTTCCTGCGGTTCAAATAAGCAGTACCATGTCTCAATGGGTTATTATTGCAGGCCTGGGCTTTATGGGTTTTGGTGGTGGAAATTCTAATATACTCCTGGCTGGTATCGTTTTATTTGCAGTCACAACTTTATTTTCGGTGATTACATTACCGGTGGAGTTTGATGCATCGGCAAGGGCACTTGTATGGTTAAATACTGCTAACATTACTACCACAGCAGAAAAAGCAAAAGCAAAAGATGCGCTGAAATGGGCAGCCCTCACCTACGTAGTGGCGGCACTGGCTTCCATTGCTATGTTGGTGCAATACATTTTAATATACCAGGGGAGAAGCAGGGATTAAAGAAAGTTACGAGTTTGGAATTACGAATTACGAATTGAGAATGCTGAAGGAATATCTAATATCGAATGGAGAAAGCGATTAACTTTGAATGTATAAAAATCATCCACAAAAATCAAGCATTACCAATAAGGAATCTTACATCATACATCATAAATCAGAAAAATGAATTTAGGAAAAGAGTTTGAAAAATATGCAGTAAAACACAAGGGTATTAGCAGTAATACATTGGATGGATACATGAAACAAAGTGCTCCAAATGCAATTGCCAACATACCTTCTTTAAGTGGAAATGTAGGAGATATAACCAGCCTTACTCCAAATATTATTGAAGAGCGTCCAATGAATGTGGCCGTTATGGATGTGTATAGCCGTTTGATGATGGATCGTATTATTTTTCTGGGTTATCCCATCAGCGATGAGGTAGCCAATATCGTTACTGCGCAGTTATTGTTTTTAGAAAGTACCGATCGCACAAAGGATATTCAGATGTACATCAACAGCCCGGGCGGCAGTGTATATGCAGGCCTTGGAATGTATGATACTATGCAGTTTATCACCCCTGATATTGCCACCATTTGTACAGGTATTGCAGCCAGTATGGCGCAGGTGCTGATGTGTGCAGGAAGCCCCGGAAAAAGAACGGCATTAAAACATAGCCGCATCATGATGCACCAACCCAGTGCAGGCGCAATGGGGCAGGCAAGCGATATAGAAATAACAGTGAATGAAGTACGCAAACTCAAAAAAGAGTTGTACGACATTATTGCACATCATACAGGGCAGCCTGTAGAAAAAATTGCAGAAGACTGTGACAGGGATAAATGGATGACAGCACCTGAAGCAAAAGATTATGGCCTGGTGGATGAAGTGCTTTTAGTGAATCCAAGAAAAATAAAAACATCCTAACCTACCTTCTGAATATGGAGCCGGAATTGAAGTAAAAACAATTCAATAATTTAACTATTCAACCATTTAACAAAATGAATATCTATAACAAAAACATACGACTGGAAGACGAAGAAGAAACCCCGGAAACACCCGAAATGCCGGAAAATCCCATGGAAAAAATGATGAGCGGATGGCGCTTTGATAAAAAATTTATTGAACAGCGCAAGATCTTTTTATGGGGAGTAGTAGATGATAAATCATCTAAAGACATTACCGACCGGCTAATGTACCTTGAGGCAATAGAACCTGGTAAAGAAATTACTTTTTACATCAACAGTCCCGGAGGAATGGTTACCAGCGGCATGGTTATATATGATACGATGCAGATGATTTCTTCTCCTGTGAGTACCGTATGTATGGGCATGGCTGCAAGCATGGGCAGTATACTGCTGAGTGGTGGCACCAAAGGACGCAGGTTTATTTACAAGCACGGCGAAGTAATGATACACCAGCCAAGCGGTGGTGGCCGTGGTACCAGTGCCGACCTGGAAATTATGGCTGTTCAAATTTTAAAAACCAAACAACTGGGTGCCAGGATACTGGCAGAAAACTGTGGGCAGACTTACGAAAAAGTAATGAAAGATTTTGACCGGGATTATTGGATGAATGCCGAGGAATCTATTGCTTATGGTATAGTGGATGGCGTGATGGAAAAGTTATAA
>Ga0335397_10007366_pt1 | contig 14046 bp, 14 predicted proteins | sample MAT04_FD_205740 | JGI IMG/M metagenome (GOLD analysis project Ga0335397, IMG submission 205740) | Freshwater microbial communities from Lake Fryxell liftoff mats and glacier meltwater in Antarctica - MAT-04 (spades assembly) (version 2) ...
CCCGGCCTACCTATTCCTGCGTGAGGCCAAGGCCAATCAGATTGGCGTGCTGGCGCGCGTGCCGTTGGCGAGTGGGATGCTGACCGGCAAGATCACCAGCGACACGGTCTTTTCGGCCGACGACCATCGTAATTTCAACCGGGCGGGCGAGGCGTTTGATGTTGGCGAAACCTTCTCCGGTGTAGATTTCGAGGCCGCGCTGGGCGCCGTGGACGGGATTCGGCCCCTTGTGCCGCCGGGCTGGTCGATGGCGCAGTTTGCGCTGCGCTGGTGCCTGATGTTTGATGCCATCACCTGCGTAATCCCGGGCGCCAAGCGGCCGGCGCAGGTTGAGGAGAACTGCAAGGCTGTCGATGCACCGGCGATCGACGAAGATGCCATGCGCACCTTACGCGTGATTTATGATACCTATATTCGCGATCTGGTGCATCACCGCTGGTGAGTTGCCGGTCCAGGGTTTTTGTGGCCCGATGGGTTTGACCGTGCGTTGTCCACGATTGAGCAGGAGAGCCTGATGAGCAAGAGCAATTATGTGTTGGCTGAGGATCCCGCCACGGATTTGGCTGTGCTGGAGACGTTGGCGGATGAGTTGGAAGAGTACATCGTCAAGGATGAACTCTATCGCACTGTGCGCGTGAGCACGCCGGCCGGCGACCAGATGATCCAAATGTCGGGCGGCGATCTGTTGACGCGCTTGTTTCGTCTGTCTGGCGAGCGTGACAAACTGTCCCTCGACCAACAGGCGCGGCTCGATAGCAAACGTGCGCAGGTGGAAAAGACGATCTACAGCCTGCGCACGCGTTTTCACGAGCGGCTCGCCCGCGAAGTCAAGGCTCGGCTGGATGCCCTCAGTTGGTTCTTGGACGAATGCGCTAGCGACCCTGCGCGCGGCCGCGGTGAGTACCCGTTCGAGATCCGCAATCGCCAGCGTATCGACGTCATCGTGACTGAACTGGGGAGCGACTTGACGCCCGAATTGAAATCCCAGATTAGCCGAATCGACGACCGCATCCGCATGATGGTCAAGCCAGGCAACTTCGCCTGGGACCCGCGTCTGGAACCACTTTTCCCGCGCGCGAAGTACTGGTATCTCTACGGCAGCCCGTGAGGCCCGTACACCAATGGCCGGCAATGCCACCTACTTGATCTGGCTCGCCCTGTTCCTGGGTTTGCCGATTCTGCTGCTATGCGCACGCTGGCCCAGAGCAATCTGGGCCCAGCGTCGCGCCCTGGGATGGACGACACTGGGTGCGCTCGTGGGCGGGTGGCTGTGGGATGGATTGGCGATTCACGCTCACATCTGGTATTACGAGCCAGCCAAGATTGCCGGTCTCTGGTGGCTGGGCATGCCGCTCGAAGAATGGTTGTGGATTGCCGGCGTTACCCTTCTGTTTGGATGTTTGACCATCGTACTGGTTGAACAAACCCCCGAGCGGGCGCATGAGCCTGACGGAATGAGGGATCATGGGTCCAATTCCTGATCGGTTTGCGGACCTGGCGCTGCTTACCCTCGCCGCAGTCCTTGTTCATGCCATCCTATGGACGCGCAACGGGCGCTTTCTTTGGAGCCGGCGTTGGGTGATTTTGAAGGTAGTGGCCATCGCCGAAGTGTGGATGGCCATCACCGACCCGATCGGCGGCTGGTGGGGGGCGTGGTATTTTGACCCAGGCAAAGTGGTGGGCGTCTGGTTCCTGGGTGTCATGCCGTTGGAAGACTTCTTGGGTGCTGCCATCGTGAGCAGCGCCGCGGCGTGTGCCGTGTTGGTCTTTGGCTATGGCCCGCGGCGGTGGGTTTGAACCGTCCTCGCGCGTGCAGGTGCGTCGCACCGGGCGCAACACGCGCTACCGTTGTGCCACGCAGTTGACAACGGTGCTTACCTCCGCTATACTGCAATCATTGATGGGCAGGTTGCCCAAAAGTCTGTTGTGCATGTTTCCCAGAACACCATGAAATTTGCTGCCAACATTAGCCTCATTCTTCTTGCCGAGCTTCGGGTCGTAGTAGTAGACCGGGAGTCGTTGGCGGTTGGAGAAGCGTGAGAGCGTAGCGCAGCGTTCACGAGGTCATTGAGGACCCTTCCCAACCTGGGAAGGGTCTTTTTGTATCCTGAAGCATTCCGGCGCGGCCACCACGGCGCAACGACGCGAAGGTATTCGAAGTCAAGGAGAATTCACAATGAGCAGGAGTAATGGGCAAAAAGCCCAAGTTCCCGAAACGCCCGTGCCGATGAAAGGCGCGACCATGGTGTGGGAGGCGCTGTTGCGCGAAGGGGTGAACCTGATCTTTGGCCACCCCGGCGGCGCGATTTTGCCAACCTACGATGCGCTGTCGCCGTATGAGGCCGATGGCCGCATCCACCACGTGCTGGTGCGCCACGAACAGTGCGCGGCCCACATGGCGGATGGCTACGCCAGGGCAACCGGTCGCGTGGGCGTCTGTATCGCCACCAGCGGACCAGGCGCCACCAACCTGGTGACTGGGCTGGCTACGGCCCAGATGGATAGCGTGCCCGTGGTCGCCATCACCGGCCAGGTGCCCACGAATTTGCTGGGCACGGACGCCTTCCAGGAAGCCGATGTGGTGGGGGTGACCGCCCCCGTGTGCAAGCACAATTACCTGGTCACCGACGTCAACGAACTCCCCCAAATCCTCAAAGAAGCCTTTCATATCGCCCGCAGCGGTCGCCCCGGCGCCGTTCTGATCGACATCTGCAAAGACGTACAAAACGCTACCGGCCTGTTCCGCTATGATATGGATGTGGAGTTGCCTGGCTTCGAGCCTTACCCCACGGTCGACATGGAAACGGTTGTGGCGGCGGCGGCGCTGATCAACCGGGCCGAACGACCGCTGATTCTGAGCGGCCACGGCGTGCAGTTGGCCGGCATGAGCCGTGAACTGCTCCAGTTGGTGGAAAAGGCCGAGATCCCGATCGCGACTACGCTGTTGGGCACCGGCAACATCCCGGAGAGCCACCCATTGAGCCTGGGCATGAGCGGTATGCACGGCGAGGCCTACGCCAACCGTGCGGTGCAGGGGTGCGACGTGCTGATCGCGATGGGCATGCGCTTCGATGACCGCATCACGGGGCGTCTCGATTCGTTTGCCAAGCAAGCGAAGATCATTCACTTCGAGTTGGACAGCGCCGAGGTGGGCAAAAATGTGGTGCCCGACCTGCCCGTGATCGGCGATCTGGCCGAAACGCTGCCGGCGCTGTTGCCATTGATCGAGGATCGCCGCCACCAGGTGTGGATCCAGGAACTCAAGGAGTGGAAGTCCGACACGGCGCAGGCAGACATCCTCAACTACGAGGTCGAGGACGAACTGATCCCGCCCTTTGTGATGCGCCAGTTGTGGCATGCCACCCACCAGATTGCCAACGGCCCGGCCATTATTGTGACTGACGTCGGACAGCACCAGATGTGGGAATGCCAGTATTATATCCACGATCATGCCGGCATGTTGTTGACCTCCGGCGGTCTCGGCACGATGGGCTATGCGCTGCCGGCCGCGATCGGCGCGCAGATGGCCTATCCGGATCGCACGGTGTGGGCGGTTGCGGGCGATGGCGGTTTCCAGATGACGTTGCAGGAACTGGCGGTGCTCAAGCAGGAGCATTTGCCCGTGAAGATCGCGATCATCAACAACGGTTTTCTGGGGATGGTGCGCCAATGGCAGCAGTTCTTCTATGAGAAACGCTACACGGGTACTCCAGTGGTGTCACCCGACTTCGTCAAGCTGGCCGATGCCTACGGTATCCCAGCCTTGTGCGTGACGCGGCCAGACCAGGTGGTGGCGGCCTACGAACAAGCGATGGCGACGCCGGGACCGTTCCTGATCGATTTCCAGGTCAAGGAAGAGGTCAACGTCTATCCGATGGTGGCGCCCGGGGCGGCCGTCGATCAACTGATTCGCCGGCCCAAGCCGTCGGTGATGCAGGGATATTCGGGCGTGCAGCCGAGTTGGTGAGATGAATAGGCAAACGAAAGCATAAAGGGGAAGAAAACATGACAAACACTCTCATCGCCTGGATGCGCGACAAGCCGGGCGTGTTGAACCGGGTGGCAGGCATGCTGCGCCGGCGCAACTTCAATATTGACAGCCTGCAGGTCGGGCATAGTGAGATGCCGGGCATCAGCCGCATGACCTTCGTCGTCGACGGCAACCAGCACATGGTCGACCAGGTGATCAAACAACTGCGCAAGATCATCGACGTGACGCGCGTGGAGGATATCTCGGAGCAGGCCATCGTGGCGCGTGAGATGGCGCTGATCCGGGTGGCGACATTGCCGGAAAATCGTTCGGAGATCATGCAGTTGGTGGACATCTATCGCGGCGAGATTGTCGACGTGACGCTTGGCAGCTTGATCGTGCAGATCGTCGGCAACGAAGATCGGGTGGATTCGCTGATCGATCTGTTGAGCCACTTCGGCATCCAGGAAATGGTGCGCACTGGGCGCGTCGCCATGTCGCGCGGCCAGCGCGAGGACACATACCGGCGCAGCACCGCGGTCTGGCGTGCCCAGGCCAATGGCAAGGACGCGCAGGCGACGGAGCGATTCCGCACGGGCGGCGTGTAGTGAACGGGTGAGACGGGTGAGCGGGTGATGAAAATTCACCCGCTCACCCTCTCATCCTAGCAAAAATTGACTAATAAAGAACAGACACGAGGCACTCATGGCAAAAATCTACTACGAAAACCAGGCAGACCTGAACAATCTCAAGGGCAAGAAGATTGCGATTCTGGGCTATGGCAGCCAGGGGCATGCCCATGCGTTGAATCTGAAAGAAAGCGGAATGGACGTGCGCGTTGGGCTGTATCCCGGCAGCAAGAGCTGGGCCAAAGCGGAAGCGGACGGTCTCAAGGTGATGACGGTGGCCGATGCCGCCGCCGAAGCCGACATGATTATGTTTACCTTGCCGGATCCAGTGCAATCCAAGGTGTATGCCGAGGATGTGCTCCCCAATCTGAAACCGGGCGACACGCTGATGTTTGCGCACGGCTTCAACATTCGCTTCGGCTTTATCCAGCCGCCGGCCGATGTCGACGTGACGATGGTGGCGCCCAAGGCGCCGGGCCACCGTGTGCGCGAGGTCTTCAAGGAAGGGTCGGGCGTACCGGCGCTGGTCGCCGTGCACCAGGATTTCACGGGCAAAGCCCTGCAGAATGCGCTGGCCTATGGGAAGGGCATCGGCAGCACACGCGCCGGCGTCTTGGAGACCACCTTCTCTGAAGAGACCGAGACCGACCTCTTTGGCGAACAGGCTGTCCTGTGCGGTGGTGTCAGCGAACTAGTCAAGGCGGGGTTCTACACACTGGTGGAAGCGGGCTACCAGCCGGAGATCGCCTATTTCGAATGCATGCACGAACTCAAGCTGATCGTCGATCTCATGTATCAGGGCGGTCTGAGCTATATGCGCTACAGCGTCTCGGACACGGCGGAATGGGGCGATTACAAGAGCGGGCCGCGCATCATCACCGATGAGACGCGCGCCACCATGCGCCAGATCCTGGCCGAAATCCAGAGCGGCGCCTTTGCCGAGGAGTGGATGGACGAGTATCGCAACACCGGCGCCGCGCATCTCCTGGCCACGCGCAAGGACGAGCAGGGTCAACAGATCGAAGTCGTCGGCAAGCAACTGCGCAAGATGATGACCTTCCTAAACGCGAAAGAAGTCAATTAGTGAATGGGTGAGGGGGTGAATCGGTGAATTGTCAGCACCGGCTCACCCGTTCATCCTCTCACCTCTCCCACTGTCGCCACTATGACTGACATAATTGCCACCATTGGGCCTGCCTGCGCCGAAGTTGCCACGCTGGCCGAGATGATCCGTTCGGGCATGAGCGTCGCGCGCATGAACTTCAGTCATGGCGACTACGCCTTTCATACGCGCATGGCCGACCTTGTGCGCGAGGCCTCGTTGGTGGCCGGGAAACCGGCGGCGCTGTTGGCTGACCTGCAAGGGGCCAAGGTGCGCGTGGGCCGGCTTGATCGCGAGGTGCCGGTCGAACCGGGGCAGCCAGTGATCTTGGTGGGCCAGGAGGTGGATGTGCGCGAGCAGTTGGATACACTACCGGTCAATGCCGTAATCATCCCGGTCGATTTTGACCTGGCGCCGCATCTGAAAGTGGGCGGCACGGTGCTGATCGATGACGGCAACATCGAGTTACTGGTCGAATCGATCGTGGCCGGCCACGTGCACTGCCGCACGGTGCATGGCGGCGCCATCAAGTCACGCAAGGGGGTCAATGTGCCGTACACGTTGTTGCCCATTCCAGCGTTGACCGACAAGGATCGCGCCGATGCGGCCTTTGCCGTGAGTTTGGGCGTGGATTGGATTGCGTTGAGTTTTGCCGGATCGGCTGCCGACGTCAACGAACTGCGCGAGATTGTCGCGGCGGCCGAGGGGCACAGCCACGTGCATCAATCGCCGCGTATCATGGCCAAGATCGAGCGGCCGGATGGGGTGGAAAACCTGCGTGCGATCATTATTGCCAGCGACGGTGTGATGGTGGCGCGGGGTGACCTGGCATTGGAGACAAGCCCCTGGCAGTTGCCGTTGCTGCAGAAGCAGATTGTGAAGGCGTGTCGCCAGGCGCGCAAGCCGGTGGTGGTTGCCACCCAGATGCTGGAAAGCATGATCCACAATCACCGGCCAACGCGCGCCGAGGTGAGCGATGTGGCCAACGCGCTGCTCGATGGCGCCGATGCTGTGATGTTGAGCGCCGAGACCGCGGTGGGCAGCTACCCGATACAAGCGGTGCGCACGATGGTGAGCGTGTGCCAGAATGTGATGCCGGCCACGGCGAGCGTGAACCCGCTTTCGGCGTTCTTGCAGCCGGACCTCGACCAGCGCCCGCACGCGCGCGCGCCGTTAGAGGCTGCGCAGCGGGAAAAATATGTATTGTAGTGTGATTCACCGCGAAGATTTGATGGCAGACTGGTTGTTGGCAACTCACGGCAATACTGTTTTTACGATTGAACCGCTGCGCTAGGAGGCAATTGAATGAATCCCAGAGTCAAAGCAGTTCAGCCGAATGTGGATTATACGTTGAAGATTGAGTTCGGTAATGGAGAGATACGGGTATTTGATGTAAAGCCCTACCTCGATAAAGGCATCTTTCGACAACTGCAGGCGATAGACAGTTTTTGTTCTGTTCGCCCTTTTTTGGGCAGTGTTCAGTGGCAGGGGGCCAAGACCTTTGCCCAGATACACTCTATCTAGATAGTTCGCCTGTCGATGAATTGGATGTCGTCGGCAGCAGGTAGTTGCCTGTTGGTGTTCTGCCGGAAGACACCGATGTTGTCTTAAAGGAGTTCGATCATGACTGAGACCATTACACTTGAAGTTCCACAAGATGTCCTTGCATCTCTGAAAGTAGGTGTGCAAGATTTGGGGCAGTATATGCGGCTCAGCGCTGCTATTGCCTATTTTCAAGAGAAGAGGCTATCCCTGGGCAAAGCTGCCGAACTCGCCGGAATCAACCGAATCGAGCTGATGGACATTCTCGCACAGAAAGGGTTGACTGTCTTTGACTACGATCTGTCAGAGGTGGAGGTCGAATTGGCGGGTGCCTCTATTCTGCTCAAAGGTGCAGGATGATTGTTAGCAATTCCACGCCGCTGATTGCCTTTGCGCGTATTGGCCGGTTACCGTTGCTGCAAACGGTCGTCGGCAAGATCGTGATTCCAGAGGCAGTTGCTGTTGAGGTGTCCCAGTTTGCCGGTCAGCTTGGCAGAATCGAGCTTGCGCACGAACGATGGATTTCTGTTCAGCAAGTTCAAAGTGAAAGAGATGTACACCTTTTGCTGTCATCCCTGGACCAAGGTGAGGCTGAAGTAATTGTACTTGCAATAGAGCAACAAGCTCGTCTCGTTTTGATCGATGAGCTTGCGGCGCGAAAGGTTGCACAGTCACTCCAGTTGAACATAACTGGTTCTGTGGGTATACTTATTGCGGCAAAACAAATGGGCATAATTACCGCCGTTCGACCGCTTCTTGATGCGATGATTCGTAACGGAATCCGGTACAGTCAGCGGTTTGTCATATCTGTCTTGCTCGGCATTGGCGAGGCGTCTTGATGATCGTTGATTACTCCCAGTTGACTATTGTAGATCGGAAAGGAGGTGATCGGAATGGATGATGGCCTTGTTGACCTTAGACAGATCAATTGGTATGCGATTCACGTTTTGTGCGTCATGTTTTGCGTTCATTCCATTCACGATAAGACCTCCAGGAGGAACCAGTTATGAGTAAGGCAGCCACTGTAAATGCGCAGGAGCCGGTAGATGTCGATGGCAGCGTAGCCGGCGATGATATTCCCCAGGTAGATGTTGACCAATTCGCGATCCAAGATATTGTCGCCCATGCCCGGGCGATTGCTCAGGGTCGCACAGTGGTGGTTTTTGACACGACGCTGCGCGATGGCGAGCAAAGCCCCGGCGCGACGCTCAACATGCAAGAGAAACTGGAGATCGCATACCAGTTGTCGCGCTTGGGCGTGGACATCATGGAAGCCGGCTTTCCGGCCGCCAGCCCGGGCGACCTGGAAGCGGTCAAGAAAGTGGCCAACACCGTTGGGCGCAGGGCGCGGCGCGGCAAGGACGGTGAGGTCAAGGCGCCGCCCATCGTCGCCGGTCTGGCGCGTGCCAATAAGAACGATATCGACAAAGCCTATGACGCCGTCAAGGGAGCGGTGCGGCCGCGCATCCACACCTTTTTGGCGACCAGTGACATTCACATGGAGCATAAGCTGCGCATGACGCGCGACGAGGTGCTGGAGACCGTGGGCGACATGGTCCAGTATGCGCGTAGCCTGTGCAACGATGTGGAGTTTAGCCCGGAAGACGCCGGCCGCAGTGACCCTGAGTTTCTGGTCAAGATCTTGGGCGTCGCCATCCAGGCTGGCGCCACCACCCTGAATATTCCGGATACTGTGGGGTACACCACACCGGAAGAATATGGTGGGTTGATCCGTTTTCTGCGTGAGAATGTGCCTGGCGGCAAAGATGTAATCTTTAGCGTTCATTGCCACAACGACTTGGGGATGGCCACGGCCAACACCTTGGCCGGGGTGCAAAGCGGTGCACGGCAGATCGAAGTGACGATGAACGGCATCGGCGAGCGCGCCGGCAACACAAGCCTGGAAGAAACCGTCATGGCGATCCATGTGCGCAGGCCCGTTTTTGATCTGGACACGAATATCGTGACCCAGGAGATTCATCGGGCCAGCGACATGGTGAGCCGCTATACGGGTATGGTGATCCAGCCCAACAAGGCCATCGTCGGGGCCAATGCGTTTGCGCATGAGGCAGGCATCCATCAGGATGGCATGCTGAAAAACAAGCGGACGTATGAAATCATGGACGCGTCCACGATCGGCCTCAACACGAGCAGGTTGGTGTTGGGCAAACACTCCGGCCGCCATGCCCTGGCCAAGAAGTTGGAGTCCATGGGCTACCACCTGAATCCGGAAGAGATCAAGGATGTCTTCAATCGCTTCAAGGATCTGGCTGACAAAAAGAAGAACGTCACCGAGGTCGATCTGGAAGCGCTGGTGGGGGATGAACTTTACCAGCCGGTCGAAGCATGGGAGCTGATCGAAGTGCAGGTGCACAGTGGCACCCATCTGACGCCTACGGCCGTGGTCAAACTGCGTGACAACGCGACCGGCGAAGTGAAGATCGGCGCCACGATTGGCACGGGGCCGGTGGACGCGGTCTACAAGAGCATCAACCAGCTCGTGCAGGCCGAGAATAATCTGGTGGAATACCTGGTGCAGGCCATCACCGAAGGGATGGACGCCAACGGCGACGTGACGATCCGCATCGAGGTGCCGGACAGCCGTGGCTACAAGCAGACGGCGCAAGGCCGCCAGCGCCGCCGCCTGTTCAGCGGTCGCGGCGTGGATACGGATATCATCGTGGCCAGTGCGAAGGCGTACATGCAGGCGTTGAACAAGATGATCGACGCTGCGAAGAACGAAGAGGACGACGTGGCCAAGAACGCCGTGAGCGAGGAACTGGTGATCCAGGCCGGCGGGGAATAGAAAACGGTCTATTTTTCTACCCGCGCGGGATTGCAACTACTGCGCCCGATAAACGTATAGTGGAAGAAGACAAGGCATTGCCGCGTAGTGTGTCGTTTGACATAATGCCTGCAATGCCTTGTTGACTGTCTCCCGAACGGCGCGAGAGTGTGTTGAGGTGAGGATATGCAAATACCACTATGAAAAGGGTACGGTTTGTCAGTCTGGTGTTGGTGATTGCGTTGCTGTGGGGCGTCTTGCCAGCCAATGCGGCGCCTACTGGGCAAGCAACGCCCACTTTGCAAGACTGCAGCACGGTGGCCGAGGACACGTTGCAGGGTGAACTCAATGTCGTCACCCAGCAGGTTTTTGCCGGCGCTCTCAAGAGGGTTGACCTGGACGCCATTGTCGATGAGCAGTGGGTGACGTTACAGATGGACCCGGTGGTCGACGCTGCCGTAGACCGCGCCGTGGAGCGGGTCAAAAGCGAAACTGACCTGTGGAACAAATTTCTCTCCGGTTGGTCGCCTGACAAAGCCAAGGAGTTGACGCTGGCCGTTGCCACCTATACCTTTGGTGATCCGGCCTTCCGCACCCAGATGGACGGACTGTCGGCCGCCGTTTCGCAGGATGTGGCGGATCAACTGGCGCTGGCATCGGCCGATTCGGTCTCGGCAGCGCTCTACTGCCTCCAAACCTTTATCGGCAGCAATTATTCGAAGGCGTTGGTCAACGCGTTTGAAGAACGGGTGCAGACCGCCACGGCAAGCGCCAACCTGGTCAACTCCGACGCGGTCAGCCCCGACATCCTCAAGATGGTGGGTGAGCACCAGATGGCGTTGGGCGGCGTGGGTGTGATTATCGTGGCGCAAATCACGCGCAAGATCGTCACGAGTATTGCCCAGCGGATTTCGGAACGCGTCGCCGGCAAGATCGTCGGCCGTGTGCTGGGCAAGGCGGGATCTACTGTCATCCCCATTGCCGGTTGGATCATCGGCACGGGCATGATCGTCTACGACCTGTACGAAGGTCGCGACGGTGCGTTGCCCCAAGTGCAAGAGTCAATCAAGTCGGCGCCCGTCAAGGCCGGAATCCGCAGCGAAATCGCCAGTTCCATACGACCGGAACTCGAGGCGGAACTGCCGGGATTGGCGCGTTCGATTGCCAATGACCTTTACACGGAATGGCGTGCCGTGAAACGAAACATTCGCCAGGTGATTGACCTGGCGGCCCAGAACGCTGCCTTTGCCAAGATTCTCGGTAGTATGCAGACGTCGGAACAGATGTCGCGCCTGGTGGATTTGGTTGGCATTGTTGCGAAGGATGGCGGCCAGGGTACTGTTGATCGCGTGATCGAAGATGGGTCGCTGGAGAAAGTCGCCAACCTGCCCGCCAGTGCGGTGACCTTGGTGCAGGAGTCAGGTTCGCTGCAGAGTGCACTGGATTGGCATGCCGCGGTGGGCAGCCGGTTGAATGATGTGGTGGCGTTCGAAATCTACAAGCACCGAACGCCGGAGACGGTCGATCTGGCGCAGTTGGATGCCCTGCTGGCGCTGGGCGACAAGACCGCCGTGGCCCGGGTGGCGTTGTTGGCGCCTGAGCAGGCCGGCGAACTGCTCAAGCTCTCGACCGAGAACCTGGTGGCTCTGGCCAACCAGCTTGCGCCGGACGAATTAGGGTGGCTCGCCGGCGTGCTGCCGGGTGTGACGCAGGAGCGACGCAATGTGTTGGTCGCACGCATCCTGAGCCAGCCGGCGACGGTGGCGTCGCTGCGCCGGTTGGGTGACGGCGACATCCAGCAAGTGATCAACAGCGGCAACCTGGATGCTGCGGTTACCTTTGTCGCCGGGCCGAAAGACCTGGGTGCATTTTGGCAGGATGTGACCACCGTGCTCACGGGGGGGGTGTCACCCACGCTGTTCTCGGCCAAGCACGGCATTTGGCCGAGTGTGGGCGCGGTTGCCGCGCTGTTGCTGTTGCTGCTGGTGGCATTTCGTTTGGTGGTTGGTATGGGGGCGTGGCTAGTGGAGCCGTTGAGCATCTTTCGGCGGCGCAAATAGAGTGAAAAAACTATGTTGATTGCACTGGACTATCACCCAAACGCACAAATCGAGTTGGGTGAAATGATTACCGCCGTGAACGTGTTGGCCGCCAATGTCGTTAAGGATATTCGCGAGAATATTCGCAATCTGGTTGGCGGTCGCATGGTGCACTATGAGACCCTGGTCGCCGACGCCGTGAATGGGGCACTGCGCGATCTGGACGAGCGTGCGCTTGCGCTTGGCTATGACGGCGTCATCGGCGTCAAGATTTCGCACCCATCTTTGGTCGAGGGCGGTGTCGAAGTCGTGGTGTATGGGAATGGATTCAAGTATCTGCGACCGCAAACGCCTGGTCTGGAAACTGCACCGGCGAGCGCAGTGAAAACGATACCGATGTGCGTATTGGAAACCGTACCGGTGGCGGATTGAGCGAAATGAAACGATCGACGAAGGCTACCAAAGCAAGAGCAGCGGGTTTGTTTGTGTTGATCTTCTGTCTGCTGGCGTCGCACACGCCGGCGCACGCAGCACCGCTATCGCAAGCCGGCTCTGCTAGTCAATACACCGTCGGCGATTGCAGCAAGGTCGACAAGAACCAACTGCGTGATGAGATCGAGGCCCACGCGTCGGCCGTTATTGCCGGCACTGCGGCGCCCCTCGCCATCGATAGTCTCGTGGAGCGCAAATGGGCTGAGTTGGGCATGGACGCTGCGGTCGATGCGGCGGTCACCCAGGCGGTCAACAATCTGGGCACCCAAGAGGGCTATCTCGACAAATTCATTTCGGGCTGGTGGGGGGAGAAGGCACAGGAATATGCGGAGCGAATTGCCAACGACGCCTTTAGTTCGCCGGCATTCAAGACCAAGCTGGAAGAACTCTCTACGGCGATCGGTACTGACGTCGCGCGGCAAGTCGAAGGGGAGTTTGCCCAAGCCGCCTCGGTCGCCTTGTTGTGCCTGAAGGAATATGTGGGCGAGCAATATTCGCAGACCTTGTTCAGCGCCTTTGAACGCAGCGTCCAGATGGATACGCAGCAGGTCGATCTGGCCGTGAACGCCGCGCCGGTCCTCAATGCCGCCGACCAGCACAGCCTGGCGTTGGCGGGCGTCGGCACGATTTTGGTGACACAGTTGGTCTACCGGCTGGCGCAGAAACTCAGCGAGAAAATCGCGCAGCGCGTGGCCGGCAAGGTCGTCGGCCGCGTCCTTGGCAAAGCCGGATCGTCGTTGATTCCGGTGGCGGGCTGGATCATCGGCATCGCCATGATCGCCTACGACTTGTGGGAAGGCACCGAGGGCGCGTTGCCGCAGATCCAGGAAGCGTTGCAAAGCGAAGAGGTCAAGCTCAAGATCCGTGAGGAGATCGCTACCGCGATCAAGGACGATCTGCCGGATCAGGCCGCATTGATTGCGCTCGAAACCTCCGTCAGCCTGGTCGAGCAGTGGCAGGGATTTTGTGACCGCTATGGCGACGTATGTCTGGTCGCCGACCAGAACGAGGATTTTCACAGTCTGTTGAATCTGGTTGCCCTGGATGAGTTGCCCCGCCTCGGTGGGCTGCTCGGCTGGTTCATGAATCAGGCAGGGCGCACGTTGCTCGACGCAGCGATTGCCGACGGCAGCCTTGAACAGTTCTTGGCGTTGCCGGAGGCCACCGTCGATGCGTTGATTGCCAGCGAACAGCCGGGCGAAATGATGGCGTGGCTGGCGTTGGCGGGCGACAGCCTGCCCAAAGTAGTCGAGTACCGCGTGCAGCGTTTGGCGGCGCCGGAGGAGTTTGACGCGCAGACCCTGTCGGCAATCCTCGCCGTTGGCAATGGCGACGGGGTAGAGAAACTGCTCAAACTGGCGCCGGCGCAGCGCAACATTTTGCTTACCTTGCCGGCTGACACGCTGCAGACGCTGGTAACCAGCAAGCCGGCGACACAACTGGCTACGTTGGCCAATTACATGCTGGCGCCGGAGCAGCCCGCTGGC
>Ga0335397_10007372_pt1 | contig 14035 bp, 11 predicted proteins | sample MAT04_FD_205740 | JGI IMG/M metagenome (GOLD analysis project Ga0335397, IMG submission 205740) | Freshwater microbial communities from Lake Fryxell liftoff mats and glacier meltwater in Antarctica - MAT-04 (spades assembly) (version 2) ...
TCGCCTCGGAGTCGGCGTCGAGGTCGAACAGGCGGCGCACGCGCGCGACGAGGGTCGCGAGGTCGGCGATGCTGTCGAGCCGCGCCGAGCAGGTCACCCCCGTGTCGCCTTCGAGGGAGAGGTCGATTGCGGCGAGCCCGTGCGGGAGCCGCACGAGTCGCGAGAAACGCTCGGTGGAGCCGTGCTCCACGCCGGCGATCGCGTGGTCGGCGAAGAATTTGAGCAGGCCTTCGCCGTCGAATGGGCCGCGCGCCGGGAGTCGCAGAGTGACCGCGGTGCCCCTCTCCTCCCCACCGGACACGGGGGACTGGGCAGGGCCTGCTCGGGTGCTCGACGGGGCGGGCGGCGTGGGAGCGTCGGGCCCCCCGGCAGCGCGCAACTGCGTCGGGGTGCGTTCGTAGACCTCCGAGATTGTCTCGTTGAATTGGCGCACGCTCGAGAATCCCGCGGCGAAGGCGACATCGGCCATCGACAGCCCGGTCGCCAGGAGCAGCGTGCGTGCCGTCTGCGCCCGGTGGGCGCGCGCGATGGCGAGCGGCCCCGCGCCGAGTTCGCGTGAAAGAACACGGGTGAGATGGCGGGGTGTGTAGCCGAGCCGGCCCGCAAGCGCCGGCACGCCGTCGCGATCGACGATGCCGTCGGCGATCAGACGCATCGCGCGCGATGCGATGTCGTCGCGGAGATTCCAGTCGGGAGAGCCCGGAACGGCGTCGGGCTGGCATCGCTTGCACGCGCGCAGGCCGGCCTCGTGGGCGGCGGCGGCGGTGCGGAAGAAGGTGATGTTGCCGGCGAGCGGGGTCATCGCCGGGCAGCTGGGACGGCAGTAGATGCCAGTCGTGCGCACCCCGGTGATGAATTGCCCGTCGAAACGCGAATCGCGGCTCGACACGGCCAGATACCGCGCAGCGAACAAGGGATCGCCCGCCTCGACGGTCGCGCCCGGCGTATTGGTCATTTCCATGACTCGACTGTGCCACGCGGCGCCCACCCCCGCGAGCGGAAATCGGACATGGCCGCCCCGCGTGCCCGATCCTCTAAAGTCGGGGAATGAGCCACGCGCATTCCGGAGTTGTCATCGTCGGCAGTGCCAACATGGACATGGTGTTCTCGGTCGACCGCGCACCATCACCGGGGGAGACGCTGATCGCGGAGTCCGCGGCGCGCTATCCGGGCGGCAAGGGGCTCAACCAGGCGGTCGCGGCGGCGCGCGCCGGCGCTGCGACTTCCTTTATCGGCGCGATCGGCCGCGACGATCACGGCGCCGCGCTCGCCACCGTGCTCGCCGGCGAGACGATCCGGGCCGACCTCCTGCGTCGGGTCGACGCCCCAACCGGGCAGGCATTCATCGTGGTCGATGGCCGCGGCGAGAACACGATCGTCGTCGCCTCCGGGGCAAACGCGTGCATGCGGAACCTCACCGACCTCGACCGCGCGGCCATCGCCGGCTCGTCCGTCGTGCTGCTGCAGCTCGAGCTGCCCCTCCCGGTCGTGCTCGAGGCGGCCCGCGCCGCACGTGCGGCTGGCACCACGGTGATGCTGAACGCCGCCCCGGCGCAGACTCTGCCGGATTCCCTCGTCGATGCGCTCGACTTCCTGATCGTCAACGAGCACGAGGCCTGCGCGGTGAGCGCGAACGAGAATCTCGACCTCGCCTCACTCGCGCTCGCCGCACGCGTGGGTAGCCTCGTGGTGACCCTCGGCGCGCTGGGGTCTGCGGTGTATGAAGATGGTGCCGAGCTCGGCAGGATCGCCGCGCCGCAGGTCCACGCCGTCGACACGACCGGGGCGGGCGACACCTATTGCGGCGCGCTCGCCGCCGCGATCGCCGAGGGCAGGGACCTCGCCGCGGCGGTCGCCTTCGCGACCTCGGCCGCGGCGCTGTCGGTGCAGGCGCTCGGCGCCGTGCCGTCGATCCCGACCCGCGACCGCATCGAGGCGATGGCGAGGTGAGCCGGGAACGCGATCGGGAACGCCGCGACCCGGCGGTCGTCGCCGCGCTGCGGGAGGAGCTGGGCGGAGCGGTGTCCGTCGATGCCGATGTCCTCGACTCCGCCCGCGCCGACCGGTCGGGACAGGTCGCGGCCGCGCGCCCGCTCGCCGTCGTCTTCGCCCGCTCGATCGCGGACGTGCAGGCGGCGATGCGCATCGCGTCGCACCATCGCATTGCCGTCGTCACGCGCGGCGCCGGCACCGGCCTCGCCGGCGGGAGCATCGCCGGGGGCGGGGAGCTCGTGCTGTCGACCGCGGCGATGGACCGCATCCTCGAGATCTCCCCCGACGACGAACTCGCGGTCGTCGAGCCGGGCGTCATCAACGCGGACCTCAACCGCATGGTCGTGCCGCACGGGCTCTGGTTCGCCCCGGACCCGGCAAGCAAGGAGATCTCGACGATTGGCGGGAACATCGCGACGGGGGCGGGCGGTCTGCTGTGTGCGAAGTACGGGGTGACGCGTGAGGCCGTCCTGGGCCTCAAGGTCGTGCGCGCCGACGGCACCCTCCTCGAGCTCGGCCACCGCAGCGTCAAGGGCGTGACCGGCCTCGATCTCACCGCGCTCATGATCGGGTCGGAGGGGACCCTCGGAGTGATCGTCGAGGCCACCGTCAAGCTGATCCGGCTGCCGACGGGCACCGTTGCGACGATCGGCGCATGGTTCGCGGATGTCCGGTCCGCCGCCGCCGCGTCGGCCGCGATCACCGCCGCCCGTGTCCGCCCCGCCGCGATGGAGCTGATCGACGCGCGGGCGGTGGCGTTCATCGCCGCGCACCTCGGGCTCGACCTTCCCGCCGGGCGCGCCCACCTGCTTGTGCAAACCGACGGAGAGGGCAGCGAACGGGAGGCGGCGGAGGCCGTGAGGATCATCGCGTCGCTCGGCGGCGACGTCGAGCTCACCACCGACCCGCTCGAGGGGGAGCGCCTGCTCGCAATCCGCCGCGCGTTCCACCCCGCGATGGAGGAGGCGGCCGGCGCGACCGGACGGGTGCTCATCGAGGATGTCGCGGTGCCGCGCAGCGCCCTCGCCGACATGTTCGCGGAAATCTCGCGCATCGAGGCCCTGTACGGCCTCACCATCCCCACGGTCGCCCATGCGGGCGACGGCAACCTGCATCCGAATTTCGTCTTCGGCGGCGATGTGGTGCCCGACGTCGTCTGGGTGGCGGCGGGAGACCTGTTCGAGGCCGCGCTCCGCCTCGGAGGCACGCTCACCGGCGAGCACGGGATCGGCACGCTCAAGCGCCACTGGCTCGGCGCCGAGCTCGGCGCCGGCCAACTCGAGCTCCAACGCCAGATCAAGGCGGTATTCGACCCGCTCGGAATCCTCAACCCCGGCAAAGTCTTCTGAACGGTCGCCGACCGAACCTAGGCTTGGTTCCGGCCCGGTCAAGGGCGTCACCCCGAGAAAGGCCGGCATGAACTCGCACCCGTTGAATCCAGGCGGCCCCGGTGATGCGGATCGCCGCCCCTTCGTGTCCGACCCGAACCCGGGATGGGGCCCGCCCGTGCCGACGCCGGCGGGCCGAAACGGCGCGACCGTCGTGCTCGCCACCCTCGGCTTCGCCGTGCTCACCCTGATCGGTGTCGGCGTCGCCGCGTACCTCGTGTTCGCGCTCGGCACCGGTGCCGCGATCGCCGGACTTCTTCTCGCGACAGCGCCGCTCGTCGTCGTGCTGCTCACGGTGAGGTGGATCGACCGCTGGGAGCCGGAGCCGAGGGCGGCGCTGCTCTTCGCGCTGCTCTGGGGCGCCGCGGCGTCGGTCGCGATCGCCCTCGTGTTCTCATTCATCGCGCAGATCGGGCAGGCGCTCGCGGGAATCGGCGACAGCTACGCCACGGTGCTGTTCAGCGCCGTCGTGCAGGCTCCGATCGTCGAGGAGGTCGCGAAGGGCTTCGGGATCCTGCTGCTGTTCTGGGCGTTCCGCAGGCAATTCGACGGTCCCGTCGACGGACTCGTGTACGCCGCGGTGATCGCGGTCGGCTTCGCGTTCACCGAGAACATCCAGTACTTCGGGCTCGCACTGGCCGGCAGCGACCTCGGGGCCGTGAGCGAGATCTTCTTCCTGCGCGGCGTGCTCTCCCCCTTCGCGCACGTCATGTTCACCGCCTGCACCGGCATCGTCCTCGGCATCGCCTCGCGGCGTGCGAGCGGGGGCGGCGCGATCGGCTACTTCCTCATCGGCCTCGTGCCGGCGATCGCGCTTCACGCCCTCTGGAACGGCGCGGCCTTCCTCGTCGGCGACTTCTACTCCTACTACCTCGTCGTGCAGGTGCCGCTGTTCCTCCTCGCCGTCGGAATCGTGCTCTATCTGCTGCGGGTCGAGCAGAGGATCACGTCCGACCGGCTGGCCGAGTACGCCGCGGCGGGCTGGTTCACCCAGGAGGAGGTCGTGATGCTCTCCACGCCGACCGGCCGCGGGAGAGCGAAGGCGCTGGCGGCGCGCCAGGGCATCGGCGCACCGTTCTCGCGTTTCGTGGCTACGGCGACGCGGCTCGCCTTCGCGCGCCATCGGGTGATCGGGGGCCGGGACCGGATCGGACCGCAGAGCGTCGAGGCCGACCTCCTCGCCGCGATCAGCGCCGACCGGCGCGCCATCGCGGCCCTGCGGGCGACGCCGTCCCGAGGCGCCTGAGAATTCCGACTGGTCGGCGGCCCCTCCCGCAGCAACGTAAACTTGCATGCTGGAATTGCAGGGGAGGCAGTCGTGGCGAAGAGCGAACTGGAACGCGAGCGCGAGTACGTGGCCGGGCTCTACGCGCGCCTTGACGAGCTGCAGGATTCGGCGACGAATCAACTGGCCCAGGTGCGCCGACAGGACGTCGGGGGCAACCACCAGGGCCGGTCGGAGCGGGATGCGTTCGCGCGGATCTACGAGGACCGCATTGTCCAGCTCCGCGAAGTGAACGAGCGCCTCGCGTTCGGGCGGATCGAGCTGGAGCCGGCGAGCTCCGTCGACGCCGCGGCCGGGGACGTGATGCGCTACATCGGCCGGATCGGCCTGCGCGACGCCGACCTCAGGCCCGTGCTGCTCGACTGGCGAGTGCCGCAGGCGAGCGCGTTCTACCAGGCGACCGCCGCGAATCCCCTCGGCGCGAGGGCGCGCCGGCACCTCATCTCCTCCGGCCGCGGCATCACTCGCATCGAGGACGAGATCTTCGACGCCGAGCTGTTGCGCGAGGGCGGCACCGAGCTGCAGGGGGAGGGGGCGCTGCTCGCCGCGCTCAGCGCCGAGCGGACCGGCCGCATGTCCGACATCGTCGCGACGATCCAGGCCGAGCAGGATCGCATCATCCGCTCCGACCTGTCGGGTGTGCTCGTCGTGCAGGGCGGGCCGGGGACGGGCAAGACCGCCGTCGCGCTGCATCGCGCCGCCTACCTGCTCTATTCGCACCGTGATCGGCTACGCAACTCCGGGGTGCTCATCGTCGGCCCGTCCCGGTCGTTCCTCCAGTACATCGAGGCGGTGCTGCCGTCGCTCGGGGAGACCGGCGTCGTGCTCGCGAGCGTCGGCCAGCTCTACCCCGGCACCGATGCGACGACGGAGGACGCGCCGGCGACCGCCGCGATCAAGGGGTCGCACCAGATGGCCGACCTGATCTCCCGGGCGGTCAAGTCCCGCCAGCGCATTCCCTCGGCTCCCCTCGATCTCGACGTCAACGGCGACACGCTCACGCTCGATCCGCAGCTGATCTCAGGGGCGATGCACCGCGCGATCCAGACGAGGAAGCCGTACAACGAGGCCAGGGTGGCGTTCGTGAAGAACGCCCTCGCCCAGCTGACCCGCCAGTGGGCGGAGCAGCTGCGCGCGCAGGGCAACTCGGTCGACGAATCCGACCACCCGATGCTGCGAGAGGACCTGCGCTCGTCGATGGACGTGCGAGTGGCGCTCAACACCGCGTGGCTGCCGCTCACCCCGCACAAGCTTCTGCAGGACCTCTACGCGCGACCCCAGTGGCTCGCCGAGTTGACGCCGAGCTGGTCACCCGAGAAGCGCGCGCTCCTGCGCCGCGGGCGGGATGCCCCGTTCACGATCTCCGACGTGCCACTGCTCGACGAGGCGGCCGAACTCCTCGGCGAGTATGACGTGGTCAACGCGGCCGAGAAGCGCGAGGCCAAGCAGCAGCGCAAGCGCGACATCGAGAACGCCGAGCGGGCGATCGAGAACATGGACGTCGCCGGACAGGTGCACGCGGAGGACCTCGCCGACAACTTCGCCGAGAGCGCCGCTCGCGGCACCACGGCCGAACGCGCGGCGGCGGACCGTCGATGGACGTACGGGCACATCGTCGTCGACGAGGCCCAGGAGCTCTCGCCGATGCAGTGGCGTCTGCTGCTGCGCCGCTGCCCGATGCGGTCGTTCACGGTCGTCGGCGACATCGCGCAGGCGGCGTCGGCGTCGGCGGCATCCACCTGGCGCACAGCGCTGCGCGCCCTGGTCGGCAATTCGGCCGAGGGTGACCGCTGGCGCCTCGAGGAGCTCACCGTCAATTACCGCACGCCCAGCCAGATCAGCGCGGTCGCCGAGCGGATGGCCATCGCCCACGCCCTCGCGGTCACGCCGTCGACGGCGGTGAGGGAGAGCGAATGGCCGATCCGGATCACGGGGACGCTCCTGGATGCGGTGCGCCATGACCGGGGGATCGGTACCGACGGTACGCTCGCGGTGATCGCGCCGAAGGCGCTGCTCGCGGCGACCTTTGACGAGCTGCGGGCGGAGGTCGGCGACGATGTCGGGCTCGGTGCGAACGGCCTCGCCCGGCCCGTTGCGGTGCTCGGCACGCAGGATGCGAAGGGCCTGGAATTCGACGCCGTGATCGTGGTCGACCCGCTCGGGATCGTCGACGAGACTGAGCGGGGCGCCGGCGCGCTCTACGTCGCGATGACCAGGCCCACTCAGCGCCTGACTCTGGTCAGCACGGGGGAGCTTCCGGGCGGGGTGCTCGACAACTAGCCTCCGAAGTCCGGCCACGTGGGAGAGCGCTGCCGCACGCCTGCGACACTTGACCCATGCGCATGTTGACCGACGACCTCCTCGCGCGGGTGCATTCGCGGGCCCCCGGCTACGACCGCGACAACGCGTTCTTCGCCGAGGACCTCGCGGAGCTCGCCTCCGCCGGATACCTCGCCGCCCTCGTGCCGACGGAGATGGGAGGGAGCGGCCTGACCCTGCGGGAGCTGGTGCGCGAACAGGCCGCGCTCGCGCACGCGGCGCCCGCGACGGCCCTCGCGGTCGGGATGCACCTCATCTGGACGGGAGTCGCGAAGACTCTCCGCGACCGCGGTGATGACAGCCTCGACTTCGTGCTGCGCGACGCCGCCGCGGGCGAGCTGTTCGCCTTCGCGATCAGCGAGGCCGGCAACGACGAGGTGCTCTTCGGGAGCCGCACCGTCGCCGTCCCGCTGCCGGACGGCGGCTACGCCTTCACAGGCACGAAGGTATTCACGAGCCTCTCGCCGGCGTGGACCCGGCTGGCGACGTTCGGTCTCGACACCGACTCGCCCGACGCCCCCAAGCTCGTGCATGCCGTCATCGCCAGGGACAGTCCGGGCATCACCGTGCTCGACGACTGGGACACGGTGGGGATGCGTGCCACGCAGAGCCGGACGACCGTGCTCGCCGGGGCGACCGCGATCGCGTCGCGGGTGCACCGGCGCCTCGATCCCGGACCGAGCGCCGACCCGCTCGTTCTCGCTATCTTCGCCAACTTCGAGATCCTCATCGCCGCGGTGTACGCGGGCATCGGCGACCGCGCCCTCGAGCTGGCCGTCGCGGCGACCTCGCGGGTCTCCCGCCGTACCGGCGGCACGGCGGCCGACGACCCGATGGTGCGATGGAAGGTCGCGGACGCCGCGATGACGCAGGACGCCCTCTGGCCGCGGCTCGACGCGCTCGCCGCCGACCTCGATGCCCGTGTCGACCACGGCGACCAGTGGTTTCGTAAGCTCGTCGGGCTCAAGCTCCAGGCCACGCAGTCGGCGCGGTCGGTTCTCGACCAGGCGATCGCCGTCGCGGGCGGATCGGGCTACTCGAACACGGGCGAGCTCGGTCGCCTGTACCGCGACGTGCTCGCCGGCGGGTTCCACCCGAGCAACGTCGACTCGGTGCACCGCACCGTCGCCACGGCCGTGCTCGGCCCGCCGACCGACACCCCGACCGACACCCAGCCCGGCCCGACGCGACAGGACACCCCATGACCGATCTGCCCATGACACCCCTCGACGATGCCGCGGTTCTCTGGAGCGAGCCCTTCGCCCCCGGCGACCCCCGTCCGATCGTCGTGCTCCTGCACGGGCGCGGCTCGAACGAAACGGACCTCTTCTCCCTCGTTCCCGCCCTGCCCGACGGGCCCGTCTACGCCTCGGTGCGCGCACCGATCGCGGAGGGCGACGGATGGTCATGGTTCGTCTCGGGGCCGCCGGGCAGCCCGGACGTCCCCTCCGCCGTCGCGGCGACCCGCGGGATGCTGGCCTGGCTCGAGCGCACAGCGCCCACCGCGCGCGTGAGCGTCGTCGGCTTCTCCCAGGGCGGCGCGATGACGACGCAGCTGCTGCGCCATGCGCCTGAGCGGTTCGAGAGCTTCGTCAATCTCGCGGGATTCACCATCGCCGGCGCCGGCGCCGGTGCGGAGGCGGAGGCGAGACTGACCGCGCTCGCGCGGCCCGTCTTCTGGGGTCGCGACCCAGCCGACCCCGTGATCCCCGCCTCGGCGATCGAGCGCACCCTCGGGTGGCTCCCGGCGCATTCGTCGCTCACCCTGCGCGAATACCCCGGCATCGCCCACTCGATCTCGCGCGACGAGCTCGACGACGTGATCGGCTTCCTAAATTCCACGCTGCTGGAGGCGGCCGGGCGGGCGTAGCCGACCGCCGGGCCGCCGCCGGCAGCCGGGCGGTCAGGGGTTTGCAGCTAGCGTGGGGGGAATGACCCGCGAGCCAGCAAGCCAGTACGTGCATGAGCTCATGGACAGCTACCCGGATTTCCCGTCGCCCGGCATCCTGTTCCGCGACCTCACTCCCGTCTTCGCGCACGCGGGCGCCTTCCGGGCCGTCGTCGACGCGCTCCTGGAAGGCGACCCGCACGACACCGGGGCGGCGCCGGTCGCGATCGCCGGCGTCGAGGCGCGAGGTTTCCTGCTCGCCGCGGCGGGCGCGTACAGCGCGGGCGTCGGCGTGATCGCTGTGCGCAAGGCGGGCAAGCTGCCCGGGACGGTGCTGGCCGAGGGCTATGCCCTCGAGTACGGCGAGGCCGAACTCGAGCTTCACGCCGACCGGTTCGAGAGGGGGTCGCGCGTGCTCCTCGTTGACGACCTGCTGGCGACGGGGGGAACCCTCGCCGCCGCGGCGAGCCTCGTCGAGCGCGCGGGGTATGTCGTCGCCGGAATCCGGGTCGTGCTCGAGCTCGAGGGCCTCGGCGGGCGCAAGAAGCTCGCCGGCCACCGGGTGCGGAGCATCGCGAGAATCTGATCCGCAGGGGCCCGGCGCCCCGAACTGGGGCCAGTGCCACCCGCTCTCGGGGGGTTTTCGGGCCGCCCCCCGGTCGACAAGCTTGCACCGAGGCGAATCGCGCCCGAACGGGGTGGGCACTCGCTGCTCGGGGAACCAGGATCACATGTCGAACACGCCGGAACCGGTGGCCGCGCCCCTCCTCACCGCGCTGTGCGCGCGGGTGCCGGCGCAAACGGTCATCACCGAGTTTCTGAGACTGCAGGGCACCCGGAAGCGGCCATCCATTCTCGAGCGCGCCCTCGGCGTCGATGGGCTCGACCCCGAGAGTGCCACCCTGTACCGCTACGCGCTCGGCGCGCTTGCGGTCGGGGAATCGCTCGCACGGCTCGGACCGCGCTGGAGCGTGCTGCACGCCGTCCCGCAGGGTCGTCATGCCGACATCGACCACCTTCTGATAGGACCTCCCGGGATCTTCAGCCTGGGCGTCCGCGACCTCTCCGGGCACCGGGTGACGGTCGCGGAGGGGGCGCTGCGCGTCGGTGGCAGCAGCCACCCTTTCCTTCGGGACGCGGAATATGAGGTGGGCCGGGTCGAGCGGGCCCTCGGGCTGCTGCACGGCGCGCCGGTGCACGCGACGGGCGTCGTCGTCATCATCGATCCGAAGGGCATCACCGTGGTGGAAAAGCCGCGGGATGTCTCCGTCGTCGGCTCGGCAGACCTGGTGCCGTTCCTGCAGGCCCTTCCCGATGTGCTCACCGGCGGCGACATCGAACGGCTCGGCGCGCTCGCGGCACGCCCGGACACCTGGCTGACCCACGCGGTGCTGCCGCAGGACGGCGCGACGCTCCGTTCGCGGTTCGACTCCGTGCACGGCGGCATCCGCACCGCCCTGGCCATACGGCGGCTGTGGATCGTGGCGACGAGCACCGCCCTGCTCGGGGTCGTCGCCCTCGCAGCGTGGGGCATCGTGCTCGCGGCGACGGCGGGGTAGCAGGTCTCGCCGCCGGCGTCGCGAACGCCGCCACCCGCGCGGGGACAAGCTCACGGGCTGCGCCCGAGCAACTCCAAGCCGACGTGGATATTCGCGTCGTACCGTGAAGGTGCATACCGAGGTATGCGACCCACGAACCGGGTCAGGTCGACGAGAATTCCGTGGCCGGACCCGGTGCACTCGGCGATACGGCGACTCCTAAGCGCCGGTCGAAGAATCTCCGTCGAGTGGCAGGGGCCCCGGCTGCCCAGAGTCCGGGTCCCCTGTCGATTGGGCCACCGCCGCTTGGGTCACCGCGCCCCCCAAGCGGGGAACCCCCGGACTGGGGATGTTCTGCGCCCGCACCGTGCCGCAGAATTGCACCACGACGCTTTTCGGGGGAAGAGCGAAGTGGTCATTCGGGGGAATGATCAGCGTCCATTGGATGCGGGACGGACCGGAAGCGGGGGCTTCCGGTCCTTCACTCGTTAAGGCCGGCCGGGGCCGGCCTGGCCGTCACCCGGCGCGGTTCTCCGCGGTGTCCCGCACCTTCTCGACGAGGTGGCGCCACGGCCCGGTGAGTTGCTGCTCCGGGAGGGTTATCCCGCGGCGGGACACCCGGATCCGGTAGACGTAACGGTCAGGCTGGGGGGCCTCTGGACGCCGCTCGTTCCACGGAAGCTGCTCGACGAGGCGGAACCACGACTCCCGGTCGTCCTGCTGTTCGACGTGCACCACCCACTCGCGCGTGAGGCCGGCGATGCCGCCGCTGCGGATCACGGTGATCTTCATCGCCCGCTCGCCCGCGTGGTTCACGACAGCACGCCGACGGTCGTCCACGCCTGCGCGACCGCGCGGCGCTCGGCCGAGTCGGCGCCGAACCGGGCGGCCGCGGCGGCACTGGTGGCCGCGGCGAACCCGACGAAGTCGCAGTTCGCCGGGATCGACCCATTCGTGATCGTGTCGTACCAGATCTGCCCGGCCGCGCCCCACGCCTCACCGCCGATCGAGACAGCGGTGAGGTAGAAGGCGCGGTTCGGGATGCCCGAGTTCACGTGCACCCCGCCGTTGTCGCCCTGGGTCTCGACATAATCGTCCATGGACGCCGGCTGCGGATCGGTTCCGAGAACGTCGTCGTCGTACGCGGTGCCTGGCGCGCTCATCGAGCGCAGCCCCCTGCCCTGCACGCGGTCGGTGAATAGCCCCGCGCCGATGATCCAGCTCGCCGTCTCGGCGCTCTGCCCGAGCACGCGCTGCTCGACGAGGGCGCCGAAGACATCCGACACCGACTCGTTCAGGGCGCCGGACTGGCCCCGGTAGACGAGATTCGCCGAGTACTGGGTGACGCCGTGGGCGAGCTCGTGCCCGATCACGCTGAGTGACGCCGTGAAGCGGCCGAACACCTCGCCGTCACCATCGCCGAACACCATGCGCTCGCCGTCCCAGAAGGCGTTCTCATAGTCGCGCCCGAAGTGCACCGTTCCCAGCAGTGGCAGGTTCGCATCGTCGATCGAGGCGCGGCCGAAGGCGTCGCGGAACATCGCGTGGGTGTGGCCGAATCCCTCGTAGGCCTCGTTCACCGCGATGTCGGTGCCGGCGGGGTCGCCCTCCGACCGCACGAGGAACCCCGGGAGCGTCTCGGTGCCCTGCGCATCGTAGACACCCCGGGAGGGTCGCTCGAGCCGGCGATCGGCGCCACGCGTGGTCGCGAGCGTGCGCGTCTCGGACACCTCGGCCCGCTGGGCCTCGCGCGACGTGGAGCACAGCCGCACGCGGTGTTCGCGCAGGGATTCGTCGACCTGGAGCGAGTTGCGTGCGGCACGCGCGATGTGCGCGAGTGCGGGATCGTCGATCGTGGTGAGCCGCCGGAGCAGGTAGGGGGGAACGATCGTGTGGCGCATGCGTCGATAGTGGCACGGGCGTCGGACAATCGGCTGCCCGGTGCGACACTGGAACGATGCACAGCATCGATGTGATCGTCGTCGGCTCCGGCCCCAACGGCATGGCCGCCGCAGTGACGATGGCGAGGGCGGGGCTCTCGGTGCGGGTCTACGAGCGCAATCCGAGTATCGGAGGCGGGGCGAGGACCGCCGAGTTGACCCTGCCGGGCTTCCGTCACGACGTGTGCTCGGCCGTGCATCCAATGGCCCTCGCGTCGGGCTTCTTCCAGAAATTCCAGCTGCACCGGCGCATGGAGCTCGTCGTGCCGGAGGTCTCCTACGCGCATCCGCTCGACGGGGGTCGCGCCGGGATCGCCTGGCGCGACCTCGAGCGCACGGCAGAGGGACTCGGCCGCGACGGGGCTGCCTGGAGGACCCTCTTCGCCCCACTCGTCGAGCACGCCGCCGAGGTCGCACAATTCACTGGATCAAGCGTGCTGCAGCTGCCGCGGCACCCCGTTACTGCGGCGCGGCTCGGCGTGCGCATCCTCGAGCAGGGCAGCCAGGCCTGGAACCTGCGCTTCACGGGCGAGGAGGCCCCCGCGATGCTCACCGGGGTGAACGCACACTCCATCCGCCCCATGCCGAGCCTGTCGACCGCGGCCGTCGGCCTCGTGCTCGCCACCCACGCGCACGCCCGCGGCTGGCCGATCCCGGTGGGCGGCAGCCAGTCGATCATCGACGTGATGGCCGACGACCTCCGTGCGCACGGGGGCGAGATCGTCACCGACACGGAGATCACGGCCCTCGCCGAGCTGCCGCGTTCGCGCGCGGTGATCCTCGACGTGAGCGCCCGCGCGCTCGCCCGGATCGCGGGCGCGGCGCTGCCCGAACGGTACGTGCGGTCGCTGCAGCGGTTCCGCTACGGGAACGCCGCCGCGAAGGTCGACTTCGCTCTCTCCGACCCGGTGCCATGGGCGAACGAGCAGGTGCGCGCCGCCGGCACCGTGCACGTCGGAGGGACGCGGACCGAACTCGCCGCGTCCGAGGCGGAGGTCGCGGCTGGGCGTCATCCGCTGAGCCCTTACGTGCTCGCCTCCCAGCCGACCCTCTTCGACCCGACGCGCGCGCCGGACGGCGCGCACACTCTCTGGGCCTACACGCACGTGCCGGCGGGGTCGACGATGGACCCCACCGAGGCCGTCACGGCACAGCTCGAGAGGTTCGCCCCGGGGTTCCGCGACACGATCCTCGCCTCCACGAGCCAGAACGCGGTGCAGATGGAGGCGTACAACCCGAACTATATCGGCGGCGATATCGCCGCCGGCGAGCCGAGCCTCCGGCAACTCATCGCGCGCCCGGTACTTCGGCCCGACCCCTGGCGCACGCCAGGCAAAGGCATCTACCTCTGCTCGTCGTCGACGCCGCCGGGTCCGGGCGTGCACGGCCTCCCCGGCTACTACGCCGCCCGCAGCGCGCTCGCCGACGAATTCGGAATGACCACACCCCCTCGACTAGGGCAGGACTGAACCATGGCCACCACCTCTCGCGTTCTGCAGTGCACCCCCGACGACGTGTTCCGGGTGCTCGGCAACGGCTGGCTCTACCCTGTGTGGGTGGTCGGGGCCGCGCGCGTCCGGAGCGTCGACGGCTCCTGGCCAGCGCCCGGCTCGTTCATCGAGCACTCGATCGGCATCTGGCCCCTGCTCATCGACGACTCGACCTCCGTGCTCGAGTGGGACCCG
>Ga0335397_10007373_pt1 | contig 14034 bp, 12 predicted proteins | sample MAT04_FD_205740 | JGI IMG/M metagenome (GOLD analysis project Ga0335397, IMG submission 205740) | Freshwater microbial communities from Lake Fryxell liftoff mats and glacier meltwater in Antarctica - MAT-04 (spades assembly) (version 2) ...
TCGTGGCGATGGCGAAGTTCACGCCTTGGTGGGCGCCATGGACAGGAATCGTGACGTCCTCATGATCACCCCAGGGCGTCGAGAACGAGACGGTTCGGCCCTGATACGCCAGTCGGGCATCGGTGATATCGATGTCGCGACCGAGCGCCAGCACACGGCTCGGGTGTTCCAACGCCACGGCGTCGAGCAGCGTCGGCGACAACTGGCCGACCACCACATCGTTGCCCGAGGTCACGATCCCAGCCTTCTCGAACGCGATCTTGGCGAGCCAGCCATCGGAGAAATCGGTGTGGTCGGGACCGATGTTCGTGACCACGGCGACCTCGGCCGTCACTACGTTCGTGGCATCGAAGCGACCGAGCAGGCCAACCTCGACCACCGCAACGTCGACGGGAGCTTCGCTGAACCATCGGAACGCGGCAGCCGTCATGATCTCGAACCACGATGGCGCCACATCGAGCAGGTCGACCACGGCCAGCACGCCGTCGAGCGCTTCGGCCAGGTCATCATCGGAGATGGGCTGACCATCCCGGCGGAGCCGCTCGTTCACCCGCGACAGATGGGGGCTGGAGTACGCCCCGACGGACAGGCCGGTCGCCGTCAGCAACTCGCTGATCATGGCTGACACCGAGCCCTTGCCGTTCGTCCCCGTCACGTGGATGGTCGGCGTTGCGTGCTGCGGATCGCCCAACAGCGCACACAGACGTTCCATCGAATCCAGCGACACGCCCGCTAGAGCTCCGGCGGCGATACCCGACGACGACACGACCTCGTGATTGGTGAAGCGATCGAGGCGCGCCAACACCTCCGCCAGCGTCGTCACGAGGGCTCCGGACTGGTGAACTCGATCGTGTTCAACTCGAAGATGATGAACCCGGCGATGATCAGGACGCGGCGCGGCGCGGTCGACTGGCCCGTGCCGCCTCGGCGCGCGGTACCAATGTCGGATTCACCTTGGCCATCACCACGTCAGCGTCGATCACGCACTTCCCGATGTCGGTCCGCGATGGCAGGTCGTACATGACGCCGAGCAGCACCTCTTCGAGGATGGCTCGCAAACCACGGGCGCCGGTGGCCCGGGCGAGTGCCTGATCGGCAATGGCTTCGAGCGCCTCGGGAGTGAATTCCAGCTCGACATCCTCGAGCTCGAAAAACCGCTGGTATTGGCGCACGAGCGCGTTCTTCGGCACGGTGAGAATCTCGACGAGCGCTTCTCGGTCGAGGTGATCGACCACGCCGAGCACGGGCAACCGGCCGATGAACTCGGGGATGAGACCGAACTTCATGAGGTCCTCGGGAAGCACCTGGCTGAAGAACTCGCCAGCATCACGATTGGCTGCGACCCGAATGTCGGCATTGAAGCCGATGCTCCGCTTGCCGACCCGCTGCTCGATGATCTTTTCGAGCCCCGCGAACGCACCCCCACAGATGAACAGCACATTGGTGGTGTCGATCTGGATGAACTCCTGATGCGGATGCTTGCGGCCACCCTGGGGAGGAACCGAGGCCTGGGTGCCTTCAAGGATCTTCAGCAACGCCTGTTGTACACCCTCACCGGAGACGTCGCGGGTAATCGACGGGTTCTCGCTCTTACGGGCGATCTTGTCGATCTCGTCGATGTAAATGATGCCCGTCTCGGCCTTCTTCACATCGAAGTCAGCGGCTTGGATGAGCTTGAGGAGGATGTTCTCGACATCCTCGCCCACGTATCCGGCTTCGGTCAGCGCCGTCGCATCCGCAATGGCGAACGGCACATTGAGCATCTTGGCGAGCGTCTGCGCGAGGAGAGTCTTGCCCGAGCCGGTCGGCCCGATGAGCATGATGTTCGACTTGGCCAGCTCGACGTCGGAATCCCCGCTGGCACTGGCGTGCTGCACACGCTTGTAATGGTTGTAGACCGCGACGGAGAGGATCTTCTTGGCCCGGACCTGACCGACGATGTAGTCGTCGAGGAAGGAGAAGATCTCGCGTGGCTTGGGGAGCTCGTCGAAGTGGACCTCAGCGGTCTCCGCCAGCTCCTCCTCGATGATCTCGTTGCACAGATCGATGCACTCGTCGCAGATGTACACACCCGGACCCGCGATCAACTTCTTGACCTGCTTCTGCGACTTCCCACAGAACGAGCACTTCAGCAGCTCGCCGCCGTCGCCGAATTTTGCCACGTCAGGCCCCGATCACAGATGGGCTGGAGTGGACCAGCCGGTTGAGTGGATCTCCATTGTGCACCACCGACGGCAACGTCGCGTTGATGTCAGCTGACTGCAGAGATGGCGCCCGAGTTGTCGACGATGTTCCGGCTGGTGAGGATCTCGTCGATGATGCCGTACTCCATGGCTTCCGGCGCCGTCATGATGTGATCGCGGTCGGTGTCCTTGGCCACCCGCTCGGTGGTCTGACCGGTGTGGTGCGCCAAGATGTCTTCGAGGGTGGACTTCAACCGAAGGATCTCCGCTGCGGCCAGCTCGATGTCGGAGGCCTGGCTATAGCCGGACTGGGCGTAGGGCTGGTGGATGAGGATGCGGGCGTTGGGGAGCGCCAGGCGCTTGCCCTTGGTGCCAGCGGCGAGCAGCACTGCTGCGGCTGATGCCGCCTGGCCGAAGCACAACGTGGTGATCTCAGGCCGGATGTACTGCATGGTGTCGTAGATGGCCATCAGGGCGTTGATGTCGCCGCCGGGGCTGTTGATGTAGATGCTGATGTCGCGGTCGGGGTTCTCCGACTCCAAGAACAGCAGCTGAGCGCAGATCAAGTTCGCCACGGTGTCATCGATGGGGGTGGCCAGGAAGATGATGTTCTCGCGCAGGAGGCGAGAGTAGAGGTCGCTGTAGCGCTCGCCTCGGCTGGTCTGTTCGATGACGTTGGGGACCATGTAGTTCTGGGCTTGGGGAATCACAGCGGGGGTCTCGTTTCGGGTGCTCAGTGGGCGTGGTCATGATCGTGACCGTCGTGGTCATGATCGTCGTCGTGACCGTCGTGGTCATGGTCGGCGAGTTCGAATGCCTCGTCGTCGTCCTCGGGCGTGAGATCGAGCTGATCCCGCGGGACCGGCATGCCGTTGGCGTCGACGATTGCCACGCTATCGGTCAGCCATCGAAGTGCCGCACGATTGCCGAGATCTGCTTTCACGGCCAGCATCTGGTCGTTGTCGGTGATGCGCTCACGAATGGTCTCGACATCCATGTCGAGCTGGGCAGACATCTTGGCGAACTCCTCGTCGAGGTCCTCCTCGGAAGGCTCGAGGTTCTCGGCACGAGCAATGGCACGCAACGCCAGATCAACCTTGCAGCTCTGCACGGCTGTCTCGCGGAGATCCTGAGTGAACGCCTGGGCGTCGGTGCCGGTGACCTGGAGGTACTGCTCGAGCGTGATGCCCTGCTGGGAGAGGCGGCGCACCATGTCTTCGAGGCGAGCGCGCATCTCGCCGCCAGCGAGTGGCTCAGGAACGTCGTCGGTGACGAGTTCGGCGAGCTTGTCGCCGATGCCCGACTGGACCGCCATGGACGCTTGCGTGCGGCGGACCTTGGTGAGCCGATCGATGATGTCGTCGCGGAAGGCAACGATGGTCTCGAACTCGGTCGCCTCGGCGACCCACTCGTCGGTGACCTCGGGGAGCACCCGCTCCTTGAGTTCCTTGATGGTCACCTCGTAGGACACCGGCTCGTCCTCAGTGGGATCCGGGTGAGGGGCGGTGAAGGTGATGGTCTCGCCGGTCTTGATGCCGCGTAGTTCCTCATCGAATTCGGGAACGATGGCGCCCGACCCGATTTCGTACGTGTACGACTCGACGACGAGGCCGCTCACTTCTTCGCCGTCGCGGGTGCCGGTCAGATCAATGGTGGCGTAGTCGCCAGCGGCGGCGGGGCGTTCGACGGTGTTCATCTCGCCGTAGCTGGCACGCAGCCGGTCGATCTGATCGGCGATGTCGTCATCGGACGGATGCGGACTCGGGACCGTCACCTCCAGGCCGTGATAGCCCTCGATGGAGATCTCAGGGCGGATCTCGACGGTGGCGTCGAACTCGATGTCGCCCGCCTCCTCGCCGCCGGTGATGTCGATCGACGGCTGATCGATGACATCGACCTCGTGCGCGCGGAGCGCCTCGACATAGAACTGCGGGATGGCATCTCGCAGGGCCTCGGAACGGGCGTAGCCCTTCTCGATGCGCTGCTCGAGCACCTTGCGGGGAACTTTGCCGGCGCGGAACCCGGGGATCTTGACCTCGCGAGAGATCTGTTTCCAGGCTCGATCGATGGAGGGTTCCAGCTCGGCTTCTTCGACGACGACCGACAACTTGACCTTGTTGCCCTCGACGGGCTCGATGGTGGATTTCATGCGGCCCCGATTCTACCGACGGCGCGCGTGGCTGCCGCATCGGCGGAGGTTCGAAGCCGCACCGGGGTCTCATCGGGTTCAGAGTCGGACGACATGGAGCGCAGCCGGTAGAGTTCGCCGTCAACGGGACGTAGCGCAGCCTGGTAGCGCACCGGCTTTGGGAGCCGGGGGCCGAGAGTTCGAATCTCTCCGTCCCGACTGACATCGGATTCACGTCCGACCCGAAGGTGTGCCGTGCGGGAACCCCACGCTCCCCCACGGCACACCTTCGCCGTCCGAATGGCCCCCCATCGCACCGAAGTCGCTCGCCTGGGGAAGCCGGCGCTCCCCTGCAGAGCGACTTCGTCGATCCGGCCCGAACAGCCCAGTGAACCCGACAGCGGTGGTGGGACGACCCCACGAGTTGGGGTACTGTCTGGCCTAGTCGCGGGTGTAGCTCAATTGGTAGAGTCCCAGCCTTCCAAGCTGGTTGCGCGGGTTCGATTCCCGTCGCCCGCTCCACTCGAAACCCCTGCAACTGCAGGGGTTTCGTCGCGTTCGGGATGACACCTTGCGTCAGATTATGACGACGCGGCTGGCGAGGTCAGCGACCCACAGGTTGGAGTCGTCCACTCCGAACAACGTGGAATATTCCATGCCCCAGGCGACGAATAGGACATGTCGGATGCGACGCAGATGGCGCAGGCTCGGAGCCATGAACCGACGACCGAGCGACATCCCCGGACCGAGCTCCTTCGGCGACGGGGCTCTCTGGTCATCGCTCTCATTGCCGAGCTCCTCGTCATCCTTCTGGTCATGGGGGGCTGCAAGATGACGCAACGCGATGAAGCGGCTTCGGTCAGCGGAGAAACAAGCTCAACGATCATCGCCTCCGTCGACCTCGATCCGGCACGCCTCGAGGTCGTGGGATGCGAAGACGAATCGTTCGCCTCCCACGAGGGCATCGACTTTCCGGGTCTCAAGTGCGGGGTGCTCTCCGCGCCCGAACGACGCGACGTCCCCGCACCGGGCCGAGTGCGCCTCCCGTTTGTCATCGTGCCGGCAACACAACCCGGCGACTCCACCGCGGTGTACCTCTCCGGCGGGCCGGGTGACAGCGCTGTGTCCCAACTCGAACTGTTCACTCGACTGCCGACGCGATCGGACGCCATCGTCCTCCTCGACCAACGGGGAACCGGAGGAGCGGAACCGTCGCTCAACTGTCCCGAGGTGGAGCAAGCCATCTGGGCGAACTTCAACTCGACCGACAGCGCCTCGATCGAGGACGATCGACTCCTCGACACCTACACCGAGTCGAGTTCACCGACTCGTCCGGCACACCCCGGGTCGCCGTACTGACAGGCGCTGACGTGATGCGCGGCATCACACAAGCGCTGTACGACCCGACGCTCCTCGGCCTCCTTCCGACCATCGTCGAGCAGCTCAGCAGCGGAGCGACGACCGTGCTCGACGGCCTCGGGGCAAGCTTGCTCGGAGGCGCCGCCGACGCTCCGGAAGGCCTGGCAGCGAGCGTCAACTGCGCCGAGCGAGCAATGGGCGCAGCCGGCGCTGCATTGGCTGAGCTTCGCTTGCAACGGCCCATCTCCGGGCCCGGGCTGCCGAGTTCGATCTGCCCGATCTGGCGGGTTCCGGCAGTCGGTCAGGAGTTCCGAACCGTCGAACGCTCAACCGTTCCGACGCTCGTGCTCGCCGGTGAGTTCGACCCGGCGACACCCGCCACCGGCTCTCGGGATGTCTCCATCAAACTCGGTGCGACTTCGACGTTCATTGAGTTTGCTGGACTCAGCCACGGCGTCGTGGGAACTGGTCCGTGCGCCGACGCCATCCTGACGGCATTCATCATCGACCCGGCCGCCACCATCGACGCCAGCTGCGCCGCGCTACTCCCCGAACCGATGTGATCTCATCCCCCAATTCCCCGTTCTGCTCACCGAGGACATGTCGAGCGGAACGGGGAGTTGGGGAGAAAGCGCGCCCACTCTGAGCGAGTCAGATCTCCACCGGCTAGTTGGCAGGCTGCGTCCACCCAGGACGACAGACGCAGGTCCACGATCTGGATACCGGAGGGTGACTCGATCGCGGTGGGCTCCACCTTCGTGACCCCTAACAATTTGTCGATCGCGAGACTCGGCTGCTTGTTCAGAGAAAGCTTCATCCTCGACGAGATTCGGTCGATGAGTTGAGGTCCGCTTCAAAAGTCAAGGAAGTCACCTCCATGTTTCGATCTTCTGGGTTCCAACGAGTACTGGCGGCCGTGACGGTCGCCGCTCTTGCAGTGGCGGGTTTGATGGTGGTGGGCACGTCGCCGGTTGGTGCGACGCCCTCCTCGCAGACATTCTCGACTCCGGGTAGTTCGACGTTCACCGTCCCGAGCGGGGTCACCACCTTGGCCATCGTTGCCCAAGGTGGCGCCGGTGCGGGCGGGACGATCAATGGCTGGACCAGCGTCGGCGGCCAAGGTGGGCGGCAGACGGCGACGATCCCGGTCACTCCCGGCGAGATCCTCAACATCGAAGTAGGCGGAGCCGCAGTCGCTGACGTCGGCGGGTACAACGGCGGCGGATCAGCTGAACCCGGACTCATCGCTGGCGGCGGCGGCGGCGCTTCTGATGTTCGACAGGGTGGCGCTTCGCTGGCCAATCGTGTGGTGGTCGCAGGCGGTGGCGGCGGTGGCGGTCGAAGCGGTCCCGGGTCTCAGGGCGGAACTGGCGGCGACGGTGGCGGCACGAACGGCAGCGATGCCTTTCCTGACTCAGTCGGTTCCTTCTTCGGAATACCCGGCGGGGGCGGTGGCGCCGGTACAACATCTGCCGGCGGCGCGGCCGGAGCGACCAACTCTTACTTGGGAAACCCCGGCACGTTCGGCGTCGGAGGTGCGGGACCCGCAGGCTGTGAAGTCGGAGGGGCAGGCGGCGGCGGTTACTACGGCGGCGGCAGCGGCTCGAGCGGATGCTGGGCAGGCGGCGGCGCCGGCGGTGGCGGCTCGAACTATGCCGCGCCGTCAGCTACGGCGGTCTTGTCTGAGAACGGAGTCAGCCCGAGTGATGGCAGCGTCGTTCTCACGTGGACCGCTGCGCCCCCAACCACGACCGCTGCACCCACGACGACCGTGGCGCCTGCCCCGATCTCACCAATCAAGCCGGCGTTGGCAGGGGTACCGAAGAAGCTCGGGTCGTGCCCGACAACTCCGATCCGAATCCGCCCGAACAGCAACTGGGCCGTCGCCATGTTGCGGTTCTGGTGCGGATCCCGGGTCACGTTCCTGCGAAACGGGAATGTTCGCGTCGGCTACGTCGTACCACGCACGTGGCGTTGGGCATGGACCGCCAAGCCCTCATCCACTCGCTGACGCACATCACCCGTCGATGGTCGTGAGGTTGCAGAGTTGGGCCCGATCAGTCGCCGTTCGACATGGATGCCTCGCGACGAGTTCGTGGAGCAGGTGCTGGCGCATCAGGCCGATCCCGGGCTCACTGACGAGCTCGGTGCGATATTCGGTGAGACGACGGACGACCAACCGATCTGATGTCCCGAGCGCTTGCCGACACATCCATGTTCATCGCCCGAGAATCCCGCCGTCCGTTCAACGCTTCGCTCCTGCCTGTTGAGCTCGCAGTTTCCGCGATCACCATCGGCGAACTTCGAGCAGGAGTGCTCACGGCCGTGGACCTGGCGAGTCGCACACAACGACTCGACACGCTCACGACCGCGATGAAGTTGGAACCAATCCCCGTCGACGATGAGGTCGCTACACAGTGGGCGCTGCTTCGAGTCACCCTTCGAGATCTTGGAGCGCGAATGGGAATCAATGACTCATGGATCGCCGCAACGGCCATGGCACTCGCGATCCCCGTGGCGACCCAGGACGATGACTTTCCTGAACTCGACGGCCTGGAGCTCATCCGTGTTTGACGGCCCTCACCTCTCGGCAAGTGCCTCGTTGCCGCGTTCGACGTCCCAGACGTGATGGACCGGGTCGTGTAGCAGGTAGCGACCGAACGACTCGATGGTGAAGCTGGCTCCGTCGGACCGTCGTCCCGTCCGTTGCCATTGCGTTGGCGTGACCCGATCGAAGGCGTCAGCCAACCGACCACCACCGACTGCCAACCCGTAGGCCACCTTCGCAGGATCCTGTGTCCCGTAGTTCTGCTCAACAGCGGTCGCGTCCTGATCCCAGTTGGCGAATGTTGGATCGTCCTCGCCCAACATCAGGTTCAAACGCTCGTAGAACAGCTCGAAGACGTCACGCACATGGCAGCCGTACTCGAGTGCCGACCAAATCGTCGGCTCGGGCCGGGTGGCCACGTCGGCATCGGCGAGCAAGGTCCGCCACTGCGCGGCATTGGCGCGGATCTCTGCACCCAATTGCTCCTTCCGATGATCGCGTGCCTCGAAGCCGCACTCCGGACATGGTCGTTCGAGAACCCACGTCCAGTCCTTGTCATCTGCGGTGATCGGCTCAGGGGTCGCGTCGCTCATGGCGACGACCATAGGTGGGACTCAGCCTGGCATCACGGTGGTTTCGTGCCAGTCCGAGACCAGCCATCCCGTCCCGTCGCTTCTCCGGAGGGTGGCCGCCACGATGCGTCGTTTCCCGTTGGCGGTGCCCGACACTCGCACAGAGATCGAACCGTCCTCCGCAGGCTCAGCGACCCCGGCCCACTCGGCGCCCGAGATGGTTCCGCGTTGGTCCACACGCTGATCAGGTTGGCTGGCTACCAGGGCCGACAGCATCGTCACCCCGTAGTCCGCGGCGTTCAACGCGACCGCTCGGTCCCGGCCGTCGCGAGACCGACGAGTATCGGACAGGCTGCGTTCCACCATCACCGCCGTCATGGCCATCATCAACATGATGAGCATCGTCGCGAGGGCAACGCTCCCCACCTCGGTCGCGCGATGGCGAGTGCTGGAGAGCGGTCGATGATTCGAACGGTCACGGTTCATGGACAGACCACCTGCTCTGGTCGCACGTTGCGGAACGACACATCGGTCGTCGACGAGATGGACTCACCGTTCTCGATCGGCGCTCGGAGCGAGATGCGTACCCTGACGGTGCACTTCTGAATGGTCTCGGCGTCGATCGTGCCGGCCTCCATCTCCGTGTCGCCAGAGGTGAAGTACCGGAACACTGCTTCGTCGGTGTCGATGACGGCGGCCACGAGCACCCGCTCGGAGATCACGTTGGAGGACTCGTCGAGCTCTTGGCGCACGAAGGATCTCTCGTCCTGCGACATCCCGAATCGGACAGTCGACACCTTGCCGGAGTCCGTGGGAACCAAGATCACCAATTCAGTGGTGGCGGTGTGAGTGCTCGTCGATTTGAGCAACTGTTGCGCCGCCCGGAGATCTCGAATCGCCGTGTCGATCGACAGATTCATGGTCCGTTGAGCGTCAGAGCGTTGTTCGTTGTGGTGCACAGCGCGAGTCAGGCTGGTGAAGGCCGTCATCATCGTGGCCATAGCCGCAGCCAGGATCGTGACGGTGATCATGGCCTCGAGCAACGAGGTACCCCGCTCCCCACGTGCGAGAGATCGAAGCCCCGGCCGCCGCATCATGAGTTCACCCAGGTGATGTCGGCCGACGCTCCACGAATGGTGAGGTACGAGGCAGTACCGCCAGCAATCCACACGTGAACCCGAACCGACAGCTCGGCGAGTCGCGACGGCGACATCAGCGGCGTCGCGATCGACTCGGTCGCTGCCACATTGGAATTCGACCGGCAGAATCCTGAAGAAGGTGAGCCCACCGTGGACAACAGAAAATCGTCCCCGCTGTAGATTTCGGCATACCAACACATCGATGCGTCGGTGTCAGTCTGCGTGGTGAATCGGACAGATCCGTCGGTCATCACCCCGCTCGACGCGATGACCGGACGGAAATCGAGTCGGGCGAATGCGCCGACACTGGCGCTCGAACGGAGCGGACTTCCGTCGCCCATCACGACGACAGCGCCATCGGACTCCGATGCCAGGCGTGCTTCCCAGAGCGTCGTGGTTCCGAAGATCGAAGCATCGAGGGCCCTCGTCGGATGACTCACCCAGGAGGCGCCGACCCAGTTCACGCTGATGGTCGCTGCGTCGAGACGGATCCCGAGACTCCGGGACGAGGAGCCGATGACCGCAATCCGAAGGTCATTGAGTTCGTCGGCCGACCATGGGTGGCTCGGAAGCGAGATGCTGAACGCCTTGAACCCAGTTCCGGTGACGCATGGTTCCGAGGCAGCGGGAACGGCCAAGAACTCGGCGTCGGTGCTGGCGCGACGAATACGTATGTCGGCGCACACGGTGTCGGTGGGATCGGTGGCCGCGAACGACACGGACAGCGTGGCGCTGGTCGGACCGCTCGGCAACGGCCCTGAGAGGGTGGGGAGCTTCGGCGAGATGGCATCCACCAAGGTCGCCCGTGGCATCGACGGCGCCGTTCCGAACCCAGCGGTGGACACGCTGGCCGAATCGATGTCGCTGAGGTCGTCGCCACCTGGCAGCGGACTCGATCGGAGCTGATCGATCCACGACTGCGCGTGGACTGTCGTGACCGGCAATGGCAACGAGACATCGTCGGCGGTCGAATCCGTGGCGACGTATCTAGCGGTGATGGCCCGGCCATCGTCGAGTCCCGACAGCAGAGCTGAGGTGCCAGCAGGTGACACGCTGCCGATGGTCGCCTCGAACGCGACCGTGAGCGATGACCCACCTGGAATCGAAAACGCTCCCCAGATGGGCACCTCGGCGCCGACTTCAGGATCGGTGGAGCTGTCACGAGTCGTTTCGCCTCCTGCATTCACCGCCAGCGATTGCTTGAAGGCGAACCCGGATGGAAGCACCACTGCGAGGGAGGCCTCGGTAACGGTCGGTCGCCCGTCCGCGTTGGAGACGGTGGCCCAGTAGGTCGCCGTCTGTCCCTGCCATCGGGTGACCTGGGGAGTGGTTGTGGCGACCGACACCGTGAGCAACGGTCGACAACCTGGCCCGACCTGTTGTCCAGGAATCGCTGCCGTGACCAACGAGGATTCCGATGTTCCAGATCCCCCGTCGTCCACATCGCCGGACATGGCAGGATCGCCGTGCGCGCCGCCGGCTGTATCAGCGGAGATCGGCGTGGTTGACAGCAAGGCGCCGCCGCCCCCTCCACCGCCGGCACCCTTGGAGGGCGAGTTCGGGTTCGTCGATCCGGATCCGCCCGCGGCACCGCGCGCCGAGACCGACAATCCCGGCGCACCGCCAGAGCCGATCGACACGAGGACGGTGCCTCCGGCTCCACCCCCACCAGCGCCGGCCTCGAAGGGTCTGGCGTCGGATCCGTTGTCTCCGTCGGCAACGATGCTGCCGGAACCCGACACCGTTCGTGCTCGAAGTAGGACCAAGCCGCCGCCACGTCCACCACCGCCATCGGATGTTGCGACCGGATCGGCTTGAGATCCGCCACCGCCGCCGCCGAGCACCAACTTGGAAAGCGACGACGCCACCGGGCTTCCACCGCGCCCAGCGGTCCGGCCCTCTGGGTCGTCGATGGTCGTTGCGCTGTTTTCGCCGCGCCCGCCAGCACCGGCATTGGCGCCGCCACCGCCACCGCCCTCGAGTGGGCCGCCGCCGCCAGCTGTTGCGGGAGCACCAGCGCCGAGTGCACCGCCAGGGAGACCCTCGTTCGTCGGCGACACGAGAGCCGAATTCCACACGTATCGAGGGGTCCCGGCGGTTCCCTCGGCCTTGGGACCGCCAGCGGTTCCGTCAGCGTTCGCCGTCGAGTTCGAGGTCGATGTGGGAGTTGCGTACCCACCGCCGCGGAAACCGGCTCCGGTGGCCACGATCTTCTGGCCACCCAGTTCGAGGTTCCCGGTCACGTCGAGCGCAACGACGCCGCCGACCGACCCGTCCCATGGGAGCGCTACCGGCGTTCCGAGGCTCACGCTGGCGTAGCTCGGCACTCGAATCACCTGGAAGCGTCGAGCTCCCGTTGTCGCCGACCCGGCGTCAGCCGCATAGGAGTTCAGCAGCCCGCCGCCAGCGCCGGACGCTGCGACCGTTGCGCTGTCTGCCGTCTGATCGGCGGTGGCGACGACATATTCGAAGCGGCCAGAATCGTCACGAGTCGACCCCGAAGCCGTCACGCCACCAAGGCCGTCGCCATAGTTCTCGTTGTCGGTCGGGTCGATATCGGCATCCTGCATCTGGATCACGAGCAACATGTCGCCCGTCCTGATCTGGTTGGAAGCGCCGACCGCGGGACCGATGGGAAGACGAGTCGATCCGGCCGGGGTCGACCTCGTTCCCGAGAAGTACGTATTGATCACGCCGTCGACGACGCCACCGTTGGGGAGATCGGTGAACGGGACGGGGCACGAGTACGGGGCGACCGCCACATCATCCGCCGCCGACGACGAGCTGTCGTAGGTCGCGCGACGTTGACCCTTGGCCGACAAGTAGTCAGCAAACGCCCCGTTCTGCGCCAGGGGCTCGACGAACTCGGCGGTCATCTGCGCGGCGAACGTGATGGTGACCCGACTGCCGGGTGGAAGCGCGAACGACCCCCACCGGGGTGTCGTGTCGCCAGGACTCGGGTCGATCGTCGTCGTACGACTGGCACCGTTCTCGAGCGTGATGTCAGTGGTCATCGCATACGAGAAGAACGTCGTCAACGGATCGGTGACCGACACGCTGGCAGCGGTGCCCCGACCCTTGCGATTGTCGACCGTGATTCGATATCCCACGAACGTGCTGGTTGCATTGAAGACCTGCGGCGTCGTCGTTTCCTTGAGGACTTCGATGGCTGGCTCGCAACCCACGCCCAAGTCGACGCCGGTGAGGTTCCTGATCGACAGGTCCGTCGAAAGGATGCCGTCACGACCGGGCGGGTCGAGCGCCATCAGGTCCGTACTGTTCGGCGCCCCGCTCGCCAACACACGCCCACCGTCGAACCCGCCAGACCCGTTGGAGCGAATGGTCAAGGCATCGAGTCCTCCAGTTTCGGACATGGCCACGACCGGACCACCGGCGCCACCCCCGCCGCTCGTCGAGATGGTCCCCGAACCACTGAACGATGAGGCGCGCAACAGCACGAGTGCTCCCCCCGGCTGGCCGGGTTGACCCGCACCTGGCAACAACCGTGCCGGCGACAACGTGAAGCGATTCGGCCACGGCGCTTCGAAGCCCAGCCCGTCCAGTTTCGCGGTCCCGCCCATGTTGGCGTCGCCGCCCACGTCGGCCGCCAGCACGCCACCTGTTCGGCCGTCCCAAGGCTCGGCACTCAACTCGAAGAGTGTCGTCGATCCGTAGGCCGGAACTCGGATGATCTGGAAGCCCTCGGAGGCGATGTACCGGTTGAGCAGGCCGCCGTCAGCGCCGTTGCCCGTGACCGACAGTCGATCTCCGGAGACGCTCGAGGTGGCGATGGCGTACTCGTAGATACCTGCGGCACCTCCGCCCATCTGCACAACCAGCAGCAGGTCACCCGGGAGGATCGTCCCGACTCCACGGCTCGCTCCGGCGACGAGCACGTGCGCGCCAGGTGGCGCATCAACGTCACCCGGAAGGTAGAGGTTCACGACGCCGCTCGCCTCGCCGACGTTGTCGACGAACCGCTGGGTGCAGAAATCGGGTTGCGTATAGGGCGACGCCGCCGAGTCGAGGCGCACCGTTTGGGTGCCCCGCGCCTCCCACGTCACGATGACCGTGATTGATTTGAACGCGCCGATTGTTTGGGTGC
>Ga0335397_10007378_pt1 | contig 14029 bp, 13 predicted proteins | sample MAT04_FD_205740 | JGI IMG/M metagenome (GOLD analysis project Ga0335397, IMG submission 205740) | Freshwater microbial communities from Lake Fryxell liftoff mats and glacier meltwater in Antarctica - MAT-04 (spades assembly) (version 2) ...
GCCCGACGAGACGAGGTCGTGGCCGCCGTGCGCTCCGGCGGGTACCGCTACGTGACCCTCGACCTCGAAGGCCTCCGCTCCGGCAACCTCAACGCGGCCCTCACCGACGGACACCCCCCGCCCCCCCTCGTTCCGGCGTCCACGGATAGTTGATGCAACTGGCAACCCGCACCGGAAGCGTGGTTGCGGTGGCGGTGGGAGGTCGGGGGTGGGCGGTCGTTGTAGCGTGCAACGCCAGATGCCCGGGGGGGCAACGACACCGAGGGGATCGACATGGCTGAGCTGACGAAGGACGCGGCAGCGCGCAAGCCCGATGAGGCGGCGCTGATCGACGAGCGAGCCACGGTGACGTGGGGGCAGCTCGACGATCGCGTCAACCGGGCCATCAACGGCCTGCGTGGCGCCGACCTGCACCCCGACGACGTGGTGGCCATCCTGTGCGGGAACCGCAACGAGCTGTTCGAGGCATCGCTGGCCTGCATGCACAGCTCGTTCGTCATCGTGCCCGTGAACTGGCACTGGGTGGCCGACGAGCTCGAGTACGTGCTGCGCGACTCGGGGGCCAAGGCCCTCGTCGTGGAGGACGCCTACCTGGACACCGCCCTGGAGGCCCTGGAGCGGGTCGGCGCCGCCGTGTCCGTCCGCGTGCTGGTGGGCGACGAAGCGTCGCTTCCCGCCGGGTTCGTGGCCTGGGACGAGCTGCTGGCCACGGCCCCGTGCGACGAGCCCGATGCTCAGACGACGGGCGGGCCGATGTTCTACACGTCGGGCACGACCGGTTTCCCCAAGGGTGTCCGCGGCGCGCTGACCCGCACCGGTGAGGTGGCCGGGCTGTGGCAGCTCGTGGCCGGCTCGATCTGCGACTTCCTTCACCTGCCCGTCGACGGGGTCACGCTGCTCGACGGGCCGGCCTACCACTCGGCGCAGTGGGCCTTCTCGTTCTCGCCACTCATCGGGCGGGCGTCGACCATCGTGATGCGCCAGAAGTTCGACGCCGCAGCCACCCTCGCCGCCATCGACGGCCGCGGCGTCACCAACCTCCACCTCGTGCCCACGCAGATGAGCCGCCTGCTCAAGCTGCCCGATGCCGTGCGCTCGGGCTTCGACGGGTCGTCGCTGGTCACCGTCATGCACGGCGCCGCCCCCTGTCCGAAGGAGGTCAAGGCGGCCATGCTCGAGTGGTGGGGCCCGGTGGTGGCCGAGTACTACGGCGGCACCGAAGGCGGCTTCCTCACCGTGGCCACCGGCCAGGACTGGCTCGACCGCCCGGGAACGCTGGGACAGAAGACGTGGATGGTCGACCTCCGCGTCGCCGACGACGACTTCAACGAGCTGCCGGCGGGGGAGAGCGGGCAGATCTGGTTCCGCTCGGTGCTCGGCAGCGACTTCGAATACCACAACGCCAAGGACAAGACCGAGAGCGCCCATCGCGACGGCTGGGGCACCCTCGGCGACATCGGCTACCTCGACGTCGACGGCTACCTGTTCATGTCCGACCGCCGTATCGACATGATCATCTCGGGCGGCGTCAACATCTACCCGGCGGAGATCGAGGGCGTGCTGTCGGGCCACCCGGCCGTGGTCGACGCCGCCGTGTTCGGCATCCCCGACGACGAGTTCGGCGAGCAGGTCAAGGCCGCCGTCGAGCTGGCCGACGGCGTCGAGTCGTCGCCCGAGCTCGAGGCCGAGCTCATCGCCTACTGCCGTGAGCACCTGGCCGGCTACAAGGCCCCGAAGTCGATCGACGTCCACGAGCACCTGCCCCGCCAGCCCACCGGCAAGCTCTACAAGCGCCTCCTCCGCGACCCCTACTGGGCCGACGCCGGCCGCTCGATCTAGCTCGCCCCCCGGTCGAGGCTGTCGGCGAGCTCTCGGGCTGCGTCTTCGCTGAAGTCAGCGCTGATCTGGATCTGGTCAGCTTCGAATGAGTCGGTCTGGATGGACGGCGCCGAGATCACGACGCCGTCCACGACCACGGCGATCTGCCCGGTGGGGCACGACGCCGCCAGTGCGAAGCACTGCGCGGCCATCTCGTTGAAGGCACCGATGCCGTCGTCGGTCAGGACGGGGCTCACAACCCAGTTGCCTTGCTGGCTGATCGAGGCGGTGGCCGACTCGATGAGGTCGACGCCGTTCGCCAGCGCCGGCCCGAGCGGCGAATCGGCCCCGGGCGGGAGGAGAGCGAGCACTGGGCGGAACTGGAGGGTCCCCGTCGCCCCGACCGACGTGGTCGTGCTGGTCGAGGCGGGCGCAGCGGTGGTCGGCGGGGCCGAGGACCCGTCGTCGCTCGAGCAGGCGCCGCCAGCGAACAGGGCCAGGAGTGCGAGCGCGGTACCGGCGGATCGAGCGAGGTGCATGGGCAGGAAGCTACCTGCAGTCACCCCGGTGGGTCGGGGACGATGCGCAGGGCCGGGCGCACCGCTGGTTCGTCGCCCTCGGCCTCGTCGCCCTCGGTGGTGTCGTGGCCGAGGTCTTCGCCGCCGACGCGCTCCCAGGTGGGGAACACCAGGTGGTCGGCGCCGAGGTGCTGGGTGATGCGGCCGGCATCAGCCAGGGCCCGCAGTTGCGGGCGGGCCGCGTCGATGCCGCCGGCGAACACGATGTAGTCGCCCACGCTCAGCAGGAGCGGACCGGCCTCGGCGTCGGCGTCTCCGGGGCGGAGCAGGGCTTCGACCTCGAGCACCGGGCTCGACGGGTTGGTGCCGTCCACGAGCCAGCAGTGGTACACGATCCCCTCGAAGACCGACACCGCCCGGATCCGCATGCGGTGTGTCTACCAGCCCCGCTCACCAGTGCATCGTGCCGGGAGCACCCTTGAACGGACCGACGATCCGCGATGTGACCCAACCGCCGTAGAACGAGCCCTCGTTGGGCACGACCCGCTCGTCGTCGACCAGGCACTCGTCGAGCCGTTGGGCGTAGAAGGCCACGTGGCCGGCGATGGGCGAGAAGCGAGCGGTCGGCGCCTCGTAGGACCACGCTGCGGCCTCGAGCACGACGTCGCCCACCACGACGTCCCAGTAGGTGGCCTCGCCCTTCCACTCGCACCACGACGTGTGGCGGCTCGGCCGGAGCACGCCGTCGGCCATGTCGGCCCGAGGCAGGTAGTAGGCCGGCGGCTGGCTCGTCTCGAGCACGCGCCAGGCGTCGCTGGTGTCGGCCACGGGTGCACCGGCATGCCGGACGACGACGTGGCGACCGGCGGGTTCGAGCCGTGGAGGACGGGGGTAGTCCCACACCGACTCTTGGCCGGGACCGGGTTCGATGCGCTGCGGACGAGCCATGTCCGCCAGCATGGAGGCGATGGACGACGATGCCAACCTCGCAGACGGCGCAACGCTGGCCGATGACGAGGCCGCGCTGGCTCGCTACGCGGCGGCGCTGGCCGAGGGGATCGTCGCCGCCTTGCCCGGGTGGGTGGCTCGCGCCGTCGAGTCGCGGGCGGTGGCCTACTCCGGCCAGATCGAACCCGCCGTGCGGGACGAGGCCGATCGAGCCGGCGCGGCGGCGGCCGCCGAGGTCGGCGGCCAGATCCGCGACCTGCTCGGCCTGCCCGTCGACCAGCAGTGGACGAACCCGTTGGCCCTCGTGCGCGCCGCCACCGCCTATCCGACGGCGGTGTTGCGTGCCGCCGGCATCCCCGGCGTGGTGCGCGACGCCGCCGCCGAAGCCCAGTTCCCCGACGACGACTACGACCTGTGCCCGACGTCGTTCGCCGAGCTCGACCCGTCGCTGCACGACGTCGGCATCGCCTGGGGTGCGGCCAAGGCCCACGTCTTCCTGCGCAAGCGTCGGCTCGACGGCCAGCGCTGAGCCCTGCTGCGAGGCGTCAGGCCTCGGGCTCGTCCTCGGCCGGCGGCTGGAACCCCTCGCCCCAGTTGTCGCCGTCCTCGGCCTTTTCGAACCGCTGCCAGCCGGCGTTGCTGATCGACCGAGGCTCGAAGAACAGACAGTCGTCCGGGCAGGCGAACACCGGATCGGCGATGGCCACGTCGAGTCGACACCGCTGCAGCACGTCGCCGCTGGGTGTGGATCGGGTGGAGTAGTGACGGCAGTCCTTCCGCACGGCCATCTGCGCAGTCTGGCAGCCGCCCCGGCCGGAGGCGAACAGCCGAGCCCCAGCGACCCGATCTGCGGGGTGCCGCCCGATAGGGTGCCGGACGATGGTCGACCGGCTGGTGGTGATCGGTGGGGACGCTGCGGGGATGACGGCGGCGTCGACCGCACGACGAGGGCGGGACGACCTCGAGATCGTGGCCCTCGAGCGCGGCACCCGCACGAGCTATGCGGCCTGCGGCATCCCCTACCTGGTGGCCGGGCTCATCGACGAGGTGGACGACCTCGTGGCCCGCACGCCCCAGGAGTTCCGCGATCGCCAGCGCATCGACGTCCGCACGCGCCATGAGGTCATCGGCATCGACACCGCCGAAGGGAAGGTCGAGGTGCGTGACCTGGCCCGGGCCCGCGACTTCAGCCTGGGCTACGACGAGCTCGTCATCGCCACCGGTGCCCGACCGATCCGACCCGACCTGCCCGGCATCGACCTGCCCTTCGTGCACGGCGTGCAGACCCTCGATGACGCCGAGCACCTGCTGGCCATCGCCGAGGAGATCGACGCCGAGAAGGTCGTGGTGGTGGGCGGCGGCTACATCGGGCTCGAGATGGCCGAGGCCTTCGTCCGGTGGGGTGCCGACGTGACCATCGTTGACGCCGGTTCCCAGGTGATGCGCACCCTCGACCCGGACATGGCTGACCTGGTGGAGCAGGCCCTCGACCGCTTCGAGGTCGAGGTCCGCACGGGGGTCGACGTGCACGGCTTCGAGCCCGGGTTCGTGCTCACCAGCGACGGGCCGCTGCCGGCCGAGCTGGTGATCCTCGGCATCGGCGTGACGCCCAACGCCGAGCTGGCGGCCGAGGCCGGCATCGCCCTCGGGCCTCGGGGTGCCATCGCCGTCGACCGTCGGCAGCGCGCGTCGGCGGCCCACGTGTGGGCGGCGGGGGACTGCGCCACCACGTTCCACCTGGTGCGCCAAGAGCCCGTCCACATCGCCCTCGGCACCGTGGCCAACAAGACCGGGCGCGTGGCCGGGACGAACGTCGCCGGCGGCTACGCCACCTTCCCCGGCGTGGTGGGCACGGCCATCACCCGCATCTGCACCACCGAGGTGGCCCGCACGGGCGTGAGCGAGGCCGAGGCCGACGCCGCCGGCCTGGCCTACGTCGTCGGCCGCATCGAGACCACGACCACCGCCGGCTACTTCCCGGGGGCCCAGCCCATGGTGGTGAAGCTGTTGGCCGAGGTGGGCACGGGGCGGCTGCTCGGCGGGCAGATCGTGGGCGGTTCCGGGTCGGCCAAGCGCATCGACATCGTGGCCACGGCCATCACCGCCGGCATGACCATCGCCGAGGTCATCGACCTCGACCTGGCCTACGCGCCGCCGTTCTCCTCGGTGTGGGACCCGGTGGCCGTCGCCGCCCGGGCCGCCGCTCGCGCCCTCTGAGCGCGGCGCGGTGTCGGGCGGTCCCTGAGTCGGTTCCGGACGCCGCGTCGCCCTACCCTGTCGTCGTCCCCGGCCAGGAGCGTGCATGTCACCGGTGTTGGATCGACAGTCGCTCTTCGCAGACCAGGCGCTCACCGGCGTGCACCTGTGCCGGACCTACAGCGTGCGGGTGGATGCGTGGCTGGCCGAGATCTTCGCCGAGGCCACCGGGGTGGGTGGGCCGATGGCCGGCGCCACCAGCCGGATCGACCACGTGCCCGGCATCTCCCTCGTGGCCGTCGGGGGCTACGGCCGACAGGAGCTCTCCCCCCAGAGCGACATCGATCTCCTGCTGCTCCACGACGGCAAGACCGATGTCACCGACGTGGCGGAGCGGCTCTGGTACCCGATCTGGGACGAAGGGCTGAAGCTCGGCCATGCCGTGCGCACCACCAAGGACGCCCTCACGCTGGCTTCCGAGGATCTCGATACGGCCACGGCCATGCTGTCGGCCCGGCACCTGGCCGGCGATGTCGCCCTCACCCGAGACCTGGCCGACAAGGCCGCGGCCCTGTGGCGCAAGCGCGCCAAGCGTTGGCTGGCCGAGCTCAGCCGCACCGTGCGCGTCCGCCACGACCGAGCGGGTGAGGTGGCCTTCCTGCTCGAGCCCGACCTGAAGGACGGCCGCGGCGGCCTGCGAGACGTCCATGCCATCCACTGGGCCGAGCAGGCCGACACGGTCATGCTCGAAGGTGATGACGTGGCCCTGGCCGAGGCCTACGAGGTGCTCTTGGCTGCGCGCGTCGAGCTCCACCGGCGCACCGGCCGCCCCGGCGATCGCCTGCTGCTGCAGGAGCAGGATGCCGTGGCCGACGCCCTCGGCTACCTCAGCGCCAACGACATGTCCCAGCGGATCTCGGCCGCCGCTCGCACCATCGCCTGGCGCAGCGACGAGGTCTGGACGCGAGTCGACTCCTCGACCCGCGGGCCCGTGAGCGGGCTCATGGCCCGGGACAAGTCGCCGGCCCCCGGCGTGCTGCTGCGCGAGGGCGTCGTCCGGCTCACCCTCGATGCCGACCCCGAGGCCGACCCGCTGTTGCTGCTCCGGGTGGCTGTGGCCGCCGCACGAGCCGACGCCCGGATCGACCGGTCGTCGCTCGAGCGGCTGTCGGAGGTCACGCCGCCCATGCCGTTTCCGTGGTCGGCCGAGGCCCGCGACCTGTTCGCCGACCTGCTCCTGGCCGGGCCGCCGGCCATCGCCGTCATCGAGGCCCTCGACCAGCGCGACCTGTGGGTGCGGTTGCTGCCCGAGTGGGAGCCGGTGCGGTTCAAGCCGCAGCGCAACGCCTACCACACCTTCACCGTGGATCGACATCTGTGCGTGGCGGCCACCAACGCCGCCGCCCTGGCCGATCGCGTCGACCGGCCCGACCTGCTCGTGGTCGGCGCACTCCTGCACGACATCGGCAAGGGCTACCCCGGCGACCACACGGTCGTCGGCATCGACGTCGTCGGCGGGATCGGGGCCCGCATGGGCTTCAGCGACGAAGACATCGCCGTCCTGCAGGAGATGGTCCGCCACCACCTCCTGCTGCCCGACATCGCCACCCGCCGCGACCTCGAAGACGACGCCACCCTCACCATGGTGGCCCAGGCCGTCGGCTCGCTCACCTGCCTTCGCCTGCTCGACGCCCTCACCGAGGCCGACTCGCTGGCCACCGGTCCGGCCGCCTGGAACTCGTGGAAGGCCGGGCTCGTGGGGGAGCTCGTCAGCCGCGTGGCTCACCTGCTGGGCGGCGGGGACATGGCCGACGTGATGGGTGGGGACTTCCCGACCGCGGCCCAGGTCTCGTTGATGGCCGAGCGCCAGCTTGCCATCCGCACCGACGGCAACCAGCTCACCATCGTGGCCCCGGACCGCCCCGGCGTGTTCAGCCGGGTGGCCGGCGCCCTGGCGTTGAACGGGCTCGACATCCTCGGCGCCGACGCCTACTCGGCCGACGGCATGGCGTTGGAGGTGCTCACGGTCGTGAGTCCGCACGACCCCGTCATCCAGTGGTCGCGGGTGACGACACAGCTCGAGCAGGCCCTGCGGGGTCGGTTGGCGCTCGGCGCCCGCCTGTCCGACCGCGCCCGCTCCTATCGCCGGAGCACCCCGGAGCTGCCCGGGCTCGGCGACTCAGCGGTCAAGTTCGACAACGACCTCTCGGCCGGGGCCACGGTGATCGAGGTGCTCGCCCCCGACGGCGTCGGGGTGCTGTTCCGCATCACCAAGGCCATCGCCGAGCTCGACCTCGACATCCAGTCGGCCAAGGTCCAGACCCTGGGCTCGCAGGCGGTCGACGCCTTCTACCTCGTCGACTCGTCGGGGGCGAAGATCGAGGACGATGCCTTCCTGGCCGAGCTCGAGCGGGCCATCCTGCACGCCATCACCAGCGGGTGAGGCGGGCCGGGTGACGGCCGGCGCGCCGCGGTAGCTTCTCGGCTGTGAGCGACCCCGCCCGCCCGGCCCCGACCGAAGCCGACCTGCTCCGGTGGAGCGAGGCCCTCGCCGGCATCGCCCGCACCGGTCTCGGGTTCACCGAGAGCCAGTACGAGCGCGAGCGGTTCGAGGAGGTGCTGGCCGTGGCCGCCGACATCCGCGCTGCCGCCGGCCACGTCTTCGACGCCGAGACGCTCGTGCAGGAGTGGCTGAAGACGGTGGGCGTCGGGGTGGCCGGCTACCAGACGCCGAAGGTGGCTGTCGGGGCGGTGGTGGGCAACGAGGCCGGTGAGATCCTGCTGGTGCAGCGCAGCGACTCAGGTGTGTGGCTGTACCCGACGGGCTGGGCCGACATCGGCTACTCGGCGTCCGAGGTGGCGGTCAAGGAGGTGGCCGAGGAGACGGGCATCGCTTGCGAGATCGTCGGTCTGCTGGCCGTGCTCGACGGTATGCGCCTCGGCTTCACCCGCATCCCGCTGTACTCGCTGGTCTTCCACTGCCGGGCCGTGGGCGGCGCCCTGCTGGCCCATCCCCTCGAGTGCGCCGACGTCGGCTGGTTCGCCCGCGACGCGCTGCCCGAGCCGCTGGCCGGCTTCGATCAGTGGGGCGAGATGGCCTTCGCCGCCATCGACGGCTCGCCGATGGGCGTCCACTACGACGTCCCACGCGATCCGCCCTGGCACCCCGGCGCCGACCTCTAGGGTTCGAGCGTGTCGACGTCGCACCGGTGACGGGTTGGGCACGCACGAACCAGGGCGTCCGAGGGGGACCACATGATCGAGTTCGAAGAGCTGCCGTCGGCGGTGGAGATCGCTGAAGCCGTGCGAGCGGGGACGTGGCGTGCGGTCGACGTGCTCGAGCGGTGCATCGCGCAGATCGAGCGGCACAACGAGGCACTCAACGCCTTCGTGGTGCTGGATCTCGACGGGGCTCGCGCCGCGGCACAGGCCATCGACGAGGCCGTGGCTCGGGGCGAGGACCCGGGACCCTTCGCCGGCGTGCCCATCGGCGTGAAGGACCTCGAGGACTGCGAAGGGATGACCACGAGCCACGGCTCGATGCTCTACAAGGACGATCCCCCGGCAACGTCCGACTCGATCCATCTGGCTCGGCTGCGCGCTGCTGGCGCCATCCCCGTGGGCAAGACGGCAGCCCCCGAGTTCGGGACGTTGCAGTTCACCCGCACCCGGGCCTTCGGCACGACCCGCAACGCCTGGGACACGACCCGCACGCCAGGCGGATCCTCCGGTGGATCGGCGGCCGCCGTGGCCGCCGGACTGGTCCCGATGGGCACGGCCAGCGATGGCGGCGGGTCCACCCGCATCCCGGCCTCGTTCTCGGGGCTCGTGGGCATGAAGCCGTCGTTCGGTCGCATCCCGGACCCGTCAGCCGATCCCGGTCAGACGGCGGTGTACGGCATCGAGGCCACCACCGTCCGCGACTCGGCCCGTCACCTCGATGTGGTCAGCGGACCCGACGACCGCGACCGCGTCAGCCTCCCGCCGGCCGGCATGTCCTACGAGGCGGCCATCGAGACGCTCGACGTGTCCGGCCTGCGGATCGGGTGGTCGCTCGACCTCGGGTTCGCCGTGGTCGACCCCGAGGTGGCCGAGCTGACCCGGGCCGCGGCCGAGACCCTGGCCGCGGCCGCCGGCGTGCCGCTGCTCGACGTCGACGTCCGCCTCACCGACCCCGTCCGCACTTGGCTCACGGCCGGAGCGGTGTCGTTGTGGCTCGCCATCGACGAGCGCCAGCACTACCCCGATCGGTTGGGAGAGCTGACGCCGTTCGTCCGGATGGCGCTCGAGGCCGGCCATGACTCACCGGTGCGGGGCATGGTTCCGGCCCTCCGGCGGCGGCTCCAGCTCGACGCCGACTGCGCCGCCATCTTCGACGACGTCGACGTGCTGCTCACGCCGACCGCGGCGGTGCCGGCGTTCGTGGCCGAGGGTCCGTCGCCCACCACCATCGCCGGCGTCGACTTGGTCGAGGTCGTCGGTCCGCTGGCCGCCGGGGCCATGAGCGTGCCCTTCACCATGCTGGCCAACCTGGCGTGGAACCCGGCCTGCTCGGTCCCCGCCGGGCTGAGCTCGGAGGACCTGCCGGTCGGTGTGCAGATCATGGGCCGGCGCCACGACGACCACACCGTGCTCCGCCTGGCCCGCCTGCTGGAGCAGGCCGCCCCGTGGCCCCGCCACGCCCCCATGGCCCGCGGGTGACCGGTCAGTCGCGCTGGTTGCGGAGGAACGTCTCGATCTCGTGCATGAGGGCCTCGGGATCATCGGTCTCGAGGCGCTCGGCGTCCCACTGCTGCTCGAGGTGGGTGACGTAGGTGGCGCTGTCGTCGTCGTCGGCCACCACGGCGTCGATCTGGTTCTCGTACTCGGCCGCGGCCTCGGCCAGGTCGTCGGCCTCGAAGGACGTGCCCAGCAAGCGGGCGGCGCGCTCGACCAACGCGAGCGCCGCCTTGGGGGACGTGGCCGACGAGACGTAGGCGGGCACCGCCGCCCACAGCGACGCCGACGGCACGTCGAGCTGGCGAACGGCGTCGTGCAACACGCCCACGATCCCGGTCGGGCCCTCGTACGTCGACGGGACGAGGTCGAGGTCGTCGGCCACGTCGTCGTCGTAGGCGGCGCCGAACACCGACGTCGGCCGTGTGTGGGGCACGTCGGCCAGCAGCGCCCCGAGGGTCACGACCATGCGCACGTCGAACAGCTCGATCAAGCCCGTGATCTGCTCGCAGAAGGTGCGCCAGCGGAGCTGCGGCTCGGTGCCGAGGCAGATGATCACGTCGAGGTCGTCGCGCACGGTGGCGAAGGACAGCGTGGTCGAGGGCCAGGCGATCACCCGATCGCCCTCGTCGTCGAAGCCCACCACGGGCCGGCTGCTCGAGAAGTCCATGAACTCCTCGGGATCGATCTCGGCGAACGGTGCCGCGCCCCACGACTCGGCCAGGAACATGGCGGCGGTGGTGGCGGCCGAACCGGCGTCGTTCCAGCCCTCGAAGGCGGCGATCAGCACGGGGCGGCGCAGGGCCGGACGGTCGTTCCACCGGACGTGGCGGAGGTGGTCGGCAGGCATCGCCCCACCGTACCGGGACGTCGTCGAGGGGTTGCGACGGCGAGGTAGCGGCAGCGCTCCGGATGGGTATCCTCGGACCGACCACGACGAACGCACGCGGAGGGCGGACATGGCCGAGAACGCACGAGTGACCACCGTTTCGGAGGTGATGAGCGCCCCGGCACTGACTGCGTCGGCCACAGAGACGGCGGCAGCGGCCTGTTCGCGCATGTACGAGCACGGTGTCGGCTCGCTGGTGGTGGTCGACGGCGATCGTCTCGTCGGCATCCTCACCGAGAAGCACGTCGTGCAGTACGTGGCCAAGGGGCTGGACCCGACGGAGGCGACGGTGGGCGAGTGGATGGTCGGCGACCCGATCATGCTCAGCTCCACCGACGATGTCGTCACCGCCTACCACGAGGTGGCCAAGCACCTGTGGCGCCACATCCCGGTGGTCGACGACGGTGCCGTGGTCGGTGTCGTGTCCGAGCGTGACCTGCTGAAGGTGGCCCGCATCGAGCCCGTCACCCAGCCCGGCTCGATGGAGGCTCCCAAGGGGCTGGCCGGCGTGATCGTGGCCGAGACCGAGGTGGGCGACGTCCGCGGCCAGGAGGGCTTCTACCACTACCGCCAATACGACGCCACGGAGCTGGCCCGGTCGCGCACCATCGAGGACGTATGGCACCTGATGTTCGAGGGCGAGCTGCCGACGGCGGCCGAGCGCATCGCCTTCGACGAGCGGATCCGTCCGCTGCGCGTGGTCCCCTCGGTCGTCAAGGACGTGCTGCCGGCCATCGCCGCCGCCGGCGGCGGCACCCTCGACGGCCTGCGCACCGCCGTGTCGCTCGTGGCCGCGTCGGCCGGCTGCAAGCCGTCGCTCGACATCACCGCCGCCGAGCTCAAAGCCGACGCCGAGCTCGTGTGCGCCACCATCCCCACGCTGATCATGGCCCTGTGGCGCCTGGAGCGGAAGCTCGAGCCCATCGATCCGCACCCCGATCTCGGCTACGCCGCCAACTACCTCTACATGCGCACGGGGGAGATCCCCGACCCGGATCTGGCCCGCGGCGTCGAGCAGTACCAGATCACCACCATCGACCACGGCTTCAACGCGTCCACGTTCACGGCCCGTGTCATCACCTCCACCGGTGCCGATCTCGGCGCCGCCGTGGTGGGAGGCATCGGCGCCCTGTCCGGCCCGCTGCACGGGGGTGCGCCGAGCCGGGCCCTCGACATGCTCGACGCCATCGGCACGCCCGACAACGCCGACGCCTGGGTGCGCGACGCCGTCATCAACGGCGGGCGGATCATGGGCTTCGGGCACCGGGTCTACAAGACCGACGACCCGCGCTCGGTGTTGCTCAAGGAGGTGGCGCTGCGCCTCGGCGGCGACCAGGCCGAGTTCGCCACCAAGGTCGAGCAGACGGTCGTCGACGTGCTGGCCGAGCTCAAGCCCGGCCGCCAGCTCTACGCCAACGTCGAGTTCTACGCCGGCGTGGTCATGGATCGCTGCGGCCTGCCCCGCGAGCTGTTCACCCCGACGTTCGCCTCGAGCCGGGTCATCGGCTGGTGCGCCAACATCCTCGAGCAGGCCGCCGACAACCGGATCATCCGCCCGTCCGCCCGCTACGTCGGCCCGCCCCCACCCCAGCCCGTCCCCCCACTCTGACGCCCCGCACCCCCGCGCATTCTGGGTGAGGTTGACGTCCTGGGCGACGGTCAAGTTCACCCAGAATGCGGTGAGTGGTGGTAGCAGGCAGGGCCTGGAGGTTGCGCCTACGGTCAGGCGATCGGCCGGTTGCGGCCCCGTGCTTCCTCTTCGAGTGCGAGGGCACCCATGCCCAGAACCCCCGACCCGCTGGTCGACTTCGCCACCACCCATCACGGTCTCATCGGTCGCGCGCAAGCGCTCGAGATGGGCGCCAGCCCCGGACTCGTGGACGCTCGAGTGCGGGCCGGCCGGCTCGTCGTCGTGCACCGAGGCGTCTATCGAGTCGCCGGAGCACCGGTGACGTGGACCAGCCGGGTCCTTGCCGCCTGTCTGGCGACGGGAGGGGTCGCGTCGCATCGGAGCGCCGCGTCCCTGCTGGACGTCCGGGGTGTTCCGAACGGCCGTCCGGAGGTGACGACGGCGAGACGGGACCAGAGCACGATCCCGAACCTTCGTCTCCATCGCAGTCGCGATCTGCACAAGGCGAACGTCATCGAGCGTCACGGGATCCCGACCACCGACCCTGCTCGGCTGGCGGTCGACCTCGGCGCCGTGTGGCCCGAGCAACGCGTGGAGGGAGCGATCCAGGATCTCGTCACCCGTCGCCTGCTCTCGTGGGACGACGTGGGGGTCGCCGTGCTGCGCCATTCGAAGCGTGGCCGTGACGGCGTCGGTGTTGCTCGCCGCATCGTCGACCGGCGCATGCAGGGGTTGGTAGGTGACTCGATACTCGAGTCGGTGCTCCTCGCGCTGCTTCACGATGGTGGTCTGCCGGCGCCCGAGCTCCAGGTGGAGATAGCGGTTGACGGTTCGTTCGTGGCCAGAGTCGACGTGGCGTGGCCCGACCGCGGCGTCGTCGTCGAAGCGGACAGCGTGAAGTGGCACCTGAACGAGGCGTCGTTCGAGGCGGACAAGGCCAAGCGCAACCGGCTGCGACTGGCAGGCTGGCTCGTGCACGAGGTGACGTGGGAGATGTGCATGGACCACGGCGCTCGCATCGTGTCGGAGATCCGAGCCGCACTCGACGGCCGTCCCCCCGGCTCGTTCCGCTCCTTCACGCCCCACCCACCCCCGATTCTGGGTGAACTCCACGTCCTGGGTGACGGTCAATCTCACCCAGAACGGGGGCGTGGGTAGGGGGTTCTAGGGTGGAGGGATGTCGGAGCGAGCGGTCGAGCACAGCGCGATCGAGGTCAGTGAGGTCAGTGAGGTCACACCGGAGTTGGTGGCGGCGTTCGAGCGGCTGATCCCGCAACTTTCGTCGAGCAACCCGCCGCCATCAGCTGAGGCGCT
>Ga0335397_10007379_pt1 | contig 14028 bp, 11 predicted proteins | sample MAT04_FD_205740 | JGI IMG/M metagenome (GOLD analysis project Ga0335397, IMG submission 205740) | Freshwater microbial communities from Lake Fryxell liftoff mats and glacier meltwater in Antarctica - MAT-04 (spades assembly) (version 2) ...
AGGTCGAAGCGGCACTCGCCGGGTGAGCGCTCAGGCGCGGGCCGATCGCGCCGACGGTCTGCGGGCCCGGCGGCGCGCGGCGTACCGGCTCGGGCGCCGGCTCGGGGCCGCCTCGAGGTCAGTGGTCAGCCACGGTGGGCTGACGGGCCGGCCGGTCAGCGGCTCGGCTGGTCCTCGGTGAACCCATCGAGGCCGGTGACCGGCTCATGGGGCTCGTCCGCCGCCTGGCCGTCGTCCGACCCGCCGTCGTCCGCCTGCCCCTCGTCCGCCTGCCCCTCGTCGGCGTCCACGGGGTCAGGCTGACCCGGCCCGTCCGCGGGCGGGGCCTCGTCCCAGCCTGCCTCGTCGAACCCGTCGTCGCTCACGCCGTCGGGCTGCACGGCGTCGTCGTCCAGCGCCTCCTCGAACCCGTCCTGGCCGTCCCCGACGTACGGCGTCGCGGGGTCGGGCGGCGCGAGGTGGCTCTCGAGCTCGCGGAGCATGGCCGTGGCGTCGTCGACGATCGCCGCGTCGTCGGCCCGGACCCCGTGCAGCAGCCAGCGCGCCACCGCGAGCTCCCCGGCGAGCAGCGCGCGGGAGGCCAGGTGCTGGTCGCGCATCTCGGTGCGGCGCAGGTGGTAGGCCTCGAGGATGGGGTCGACCGCCTCCTCGGGAGCCGCGACGAGCAGCCAGGCGAGGTCGTCCGCCGGGTCGGCCACCTTGGACTCGGACCAGCCCAGCACCGCGACCGGCTCGTTCGCGTCGCACAGCACGTGCTCGGCAGACAGATCGCCGTGCACGACGGTCGGCCGGAAGCGCCACAGGGCGACGTCCTCCAGCGCGTGCTCCCAGCGGCGGAGCAGGGCGGTCGGCACCAGGCCGGTCCGGGCCGCCTCGTCCACCTCGGCCAGCCGTCGCTGGCGGTAGGCCTCCGCCTCGTAGACCGGCAGGCCGGCGTCCTCGATCATCGAGGACGGCAGCTCGTGCAGGGCGCCGATCGCGCGGCCCAGGGCTGCCGCCAGGCCCGGTCCCGGCCCCAGCAGCTCCAGCCGCAACGGTCGGCCGCCCAGCTGTCGGTGCACCACGACCCGCCCGCCCTCCGGGAGGGGGACGAACCCCTCGGGACGCGGGACGTCGAACGGCAGCCGCCCGGCCTCGACGTGGCCGATCAGGCCTCGGAGCAGGGCGACCTCCGCCTCCAGGCCGGCTCCGGCGGTGGAGTCCTGCGGGGCCCTGACGACCCACCGGCCACCCTCGGCGTCGATGACCACGGCGGCGTCGACACCCGGGCCCGGGTGAGCCGAGCGGCGCACGTCGAACGCGTCGAGGCCGGGGATGGCGACGGTCGCGAGGGCGGCGAGGGCGAGCGGGGACCGTGGCACGTGATCACGGTAGGCGCCCCGGCGGTCCGAGGCGCGTCGTGCGGTGGGCGTGTCCCCGAGGCGCACGCGGGTGCGCCTACGGTGACGGGGTGGACTGGACCAGCCTGCCTCTGTCTCGTGCCGCGGTCGACCGTGCGGCGCACCGCCGCGAACCCGCGCTGCTCGCGGAGTCGTGGCGCCACCCGGGGACCCGTGTGCTGATGCTGGCCGGTGGGCTGCTCGCCACCAGCGCGCAGGACGACACCCTGTGCCTCGACCTGCGCGCGCCGGCCGGTCTGCCGGGCCTCGGGCCGGACGACGCGGCGGAGGTGGCCGGGGACCATCTGGTCGTCTTCCTCGGCGAGGAGCCCGACGGCAGCGCCTACCTCGCCGTCGCCGTCGCCGACGTGACGATCCTCGAGCATGCCGTCCGCTCCGCCGCCGGGCCGGGGCTTGGCGGGATGGACACCGCCCTCGACCCGGCCTGGGGCGATCCGCAGCCGGTCGCCGGACCGCGGTGGTCGAGCCTGCGCGACGTCGGCCACCAGCTCGGCGACCGGGACGCCGGGCTCGCCGCGACCGCCGTCGGCCTGTCCGCCTGGCACGAGCGGCACCCGCGCTGCTCGCGCTGCGGTGCGCCGACCGTCCCGGCCATGGCCGGCTGGACCCGGGTGTGCACCGTGGACGGCTCGGAGCACTACCCGCGCACCGACCCGGCGGTCATCATGGCCGTCCTCGACGACCAGAACCGCCTGCTGCTGGGGCACGCGGCACACTGGCCCGAACGGCGCTTCTCCACCCTGGCCGGCTACGTCGAGCCGGGCGAGAGCCTCGAGTCGGCCGTCCGGCGCGAGGTGGGCGAGGAGGTCGGGGTGCGGATCGGCGAGGTCGTCTACCGCGGCAGCCAGCCGTGGCCCTTCCCGGCCAGCCTCATGCTCGCCTTCGTTGCGCGGGCCACGACGACTGCCCTGACGGTCGACGGCGTCGAGGTCACCCAGGCCCGCTGGTTCACCCGCGCGGAGCTCGCCGCCGAGGTCGACACGGGCGAGGTGATGCTGCCGATGCGCACGTCGGTGGCGCGCGCGCTCATCGAGGAGTGGTTCGGCGGCCGGCTGGGTGGGGGACCCGCACCGTCCTGAGCGACCGCGCCGCGCTGTCGGCCCTTGCTGCCAGACTCAGGCCGTGTCCGCCGACCAGCTCCTGCAGGGTCTCGACCCGGACCAGCGCGAGGTCGCGTTGGCGCTCACCGGGCCGGTCTGCGTGCTCGCCGGCGCCGGCACGGGCAAGACCCGGGCCATCACCCACCGGATCGCCTACGGGGTGCGCACCGGCACCTACCCGGCGACCAGCGTCCTGGCGGTGACCTTCACGGCCAGGGCGGCCGGCGAGATGCGCACCCGCCTGCGCGACCTCGGCGTCGCCGGGGTGCAGGCCCGCACCTTCCACGCCGCCGCGCTGCGCCAGCTGTCGTTCTTCTGGCCGCAGGTGGTCGGCGGGGCTCCGCCGCGGATCCTCGACCACAAGGCGCCGATCGTCGCCGATGCCGCCTCGCGGCTGGGCCTGCGGGTCGACCGGCTCAGCGTGCGCGACCTCGCCTCGGAGATCGAGTGGTCCAAGGTCAGCCTCGTCACGGCCGACGACTACCCCCGGGCCGCGGCGGCGACCGACCGGCCGGTCCCCGCCGGCTACGACCGGGCCACCGTCGCGCGCCTCATCTCGGCCTACGAGCAGGTCAAGGACGACCGCGGCGTCATCGACTTCGAGGACGTCCTGACGATGCTCGGCCAGATGCTGGAGAGCAACCGTCTGGTCGCCGAGACGGTCCGTGCCCAGTACCGCCACTTCGTCGTCGACGAGTACCAGGACGTCTCCCCGGCCCAGCAGTACCTCCTCGACCAGTGGCTCGGCGGCCGGCACGAGCTGTGCGTCGTCGGCGACCCGAGCCAGACGATCTACTCGTTCACCGGTGCGACCCCGCACCACCTGCTGACCTTCGCCGACAAGCACCCGGGTGCGACGGTCGTCCGGCTGGTGCGGGACTACCGTTCCACCCCCCAGGTGGTGGGCCTGGCGAACCGCCTGCTCAGCGGCGGTCCGCGGGGCAGACGCCAGCCGGGCGCGCTCGAGCTCATCGCCCAGCGGCCCGCCGGACCTCCGGTGGTGATGACCTCCTACCCCGACGACGAGGCGGAGGCCACGGCCGTGGCCGCGCGGATCGGCCGGCTCATCGCCGCCGGGACCCCGGCTCGCGAGTGCGCCGTGCTCTACCGGACCAATGCGCAGTCCGAGGCCTACGAGCAGGCGCTCGCGGACGCCGGGATCGGCTACCTCGTTCGCGGCGGCGAGCGGTTCTTCAGCCGGCCCGAGGTGCGCGACGCGGTGCTGCTGCTGCGCGGCGCGGCCCGGTCGATGGCCCAGGTGCCGCTGGCCGAGGCAGTCCGTGACGTGCTGGCCTCTGCCGGCTGGAGCCAGGACCCGCCGGCGGCGCGCGGAGCCGTGCGTGAGCGCTGGGACGCGCTGCAGGCGCTGGTCCGGCTCGCCGACGACCTCGCCGAGCGCCTGGGCGGCCAGGACACCGAGCCGCCGCCCGCCGACGGCGCTCAGGGCGCCACCCTGGCCGCCCTGGTCGCCGAGCTCGAGGAACGGGCCTCCGCCCAGCACGCGCCCGCCGTCGACGGCGTGACCCTGGCCTCGCTGCATGCCGCCAAGGGACTGGAGTGGGACGCCGTCTTCCTCGTCGGGATGAGCGAGGGGCTGATGCCGATCTCCCTGGCCGAGAGCGACGCCGCGCTCGCCGAGGAGCGCCGGCTGCTCTACGTCGGGGTGACCCGGGCCCGCGAGCACCTCGCCCTGAGCCACGCGCGCGCCCGCACCCCGGGCGGCCGGGCCACCCGCCGCCGCACGAGGTTCCTCGACGGGATCTGGCCGGAGGAGACCCCGACCCGCCGCTCGCCGTCCGACGCCGGGCTGCGCCGCCACCCCAGGCCGGCGCAGGACGAGGCCGACGTCGACCCCGAGCTGTTCGAGGCGTTGCGATCGTGGCGCGCCGGGGTGGCCGCCGAGGCGGACAAGCCGGCCTTCACCGTGCTGCTCGACGGGCCCATGGCTGACGTCGCCCGGCACCGACCCGCCACCGTCGCCGACCTCGCCCGGATCCGGGGCATCGGGCCGGCGAAGATCGACCGGTACGGGGCCGCTCTGCTGGCCGTCGTGGCCGAGCGCGCGGCCCGGTGACGCTGTTCACCAACTCGTCGGTCTAATCGGTTGTGCTGTCCCGGGCGACAGGCTTACTGTCGTTCCCGTCCTTGATGGAGGCCGGGCTGAAGAAGCCCAGGCCTGGAGCGGAAGGGAGGTGGGTCACCTGATGAAGACGATGTCGGATCTCGACGCGAACGCGATGTTCGCCGTGCCGCGAGTCACAGCGCCCACCTCTGGCCTGCTCCAGGGGAGTGGTGTGCCCGCGGCCGGCTTCACAGCGCGGTACCGCATCGGGCGTCCCACCGCCGAGCCCGACTCCGCATGGCAGGTCCTCCTGGTCTGACCGACCACGAGCACCCCAGGCCACGGAGTCCCTCTCGGGAACCCGTGGCCTTCGTTCTGTCCCCGTCCTTGGACGGTCAGCACAGGCCCGGTGTCCCGGCACCGACCAGCTGACCCATCGCAAGGCACAGGAGGACATCGTGCGGCTCACGACGCTGCTCGACATGATCGACCAGGGTGGCTCCGGTCCGTGGCTCATCCCTTCCACGGCTCGGACGTCCGACCCGTCCACCACCACCTACCCCCTCGAGTCCGAGACGTTCGACCAGCTGGTCGCGAGTCTCATCCCGTGTCGCGAGTACGACGCGGAGCTGTGGTTCGCCGAGCGCGCAGACGACGTCGAGCTGGCCAAGACGCTGTGCCGGCAGTGCCCGGTCCGCGAGGGCTGCCTGGCGGGCGCCGTCGAGCGCGCCGAGCCGTGGGGGGTCTGGGGCGGTGAGGTGTTCATCGCCGGCGTCGTCGTCCCGCGCAAGCGGGGCCGTGGCCGTCCGCGCAAGGACGAGGCCTCGGCGGCGTGAGCGCTCAGCGCCCGACGGTGGCCCCGCACCGGCAGTGGTGGTGCGGGGCCCAGGTCATCCGCCGGGGCCACCCGGCGGGCAGGGCGACCTCCAGGGCGGCGTCGTGCACCACTGACGCTCGTCCGTCCACGTGGGCGAGCGCCTGGGTCGCCGCCAGCGCGGCGCCCGTCATGGCGAGGGTCGTCTCCTCGGCCCGGCCGACGCCGGGAAGCGCGAGCTGGGCCGCCAGCCGCGGCCACGCCGGGTCCCGGTCGGTCCGGTACAGCTCGACGCAGTGCAGGCAGGCGGTCCGGCCCGGTAGCACGAGCGGGCCGACGAGCACCGAGGCCTCGCGCAGCACGACCGACAGGTGCGGCTGGTCCGCGGCCAGCAGCGCGTCGTAGCGGACCGGGTCGGCGACCCCGTGCTCGACGAGCACGACGAGATCGACCGGCCCGCTCCGGGCCGTGGCGGTGCGCACCAGGGGGCCCGCCTCGCGGACCGCCCGAGCGACCGCGGCACCCCGAGGGCCGCCGACGTCCCCCCGGGTCAGGCCGCCGAAGCCCACCTCGTGGGGAGTGACCAGCCCGGGGTCGACGAGCTCGAGGTCGCCGATCCCGGCGGCCGCGAGCGAGGCGGCCAGCGCGGCGCCGAGCCGACCGAGGCCCTCCACCCGGACCCGGGCGCGGCCGCGCCGACCGGCCGTCCCGGACGAGTCCCCGTCGGCGTCGAGCAGTGCCCAGACCTGCTCGTCCGCCGGCGTCAGCGTGGAGCGCGGGGCGGGGCGGTGCTCGGGGACGAGCAGGCGCGCGGCGCCGAGGTGGCCAAGGATCGCATCGGCCTCCTGCCGCTCGACGGCCTCGGACGCGAGCGCAGCGCGGATCTCACGCTCACCCGCGCCGGCGGGGACGGCCGTCAGGGCGCGCGCCGCCGACGGGCTGAGGTCGGCGAGCACCACCGCCCACCTCGGATCCGTGCCGATCTGCACCTGGGTCGGCTCGCGCCACAGCACCGTGAGCCCCGCGCGCAGCCGCATCTGGCACCCTCCCCGGCCCTCGTGCCGCGTCTCGGCGGCCTGCGGCCAGCCTGGCGTACGCCCGGGGGTGACCGTCCGTTGTCCACAGGTGCCCTCGCGGTAGCGACACGCGAGAGTGCGCGGCGCGCACCCGCAGACGCACGAGAGGCGGCCCCCCAGGGGACCGCCTCTCGAGAACGTGCTGGGGCTGCTCAGGCCTTGCCGAGGATCCGGTTGAGCTTGGTGCCGCACACGGGGCACACACCCTTGGCCATGCGACGGCCGTTGGCGACGACGACGTTGCCCTCGGCCTCCCGCTTCTCCTTGCACTTCACGCAGTAGAACTCGCCCTTGTAGGTCTCGTCGGCCATGAGGTATCTCCGTTCAGATGGCTTGCGTGCCGGACGTTGATCGACCCGGCCGGCTGGATGAGCCGCGGCCGGTCGGCCGGGCGTCACCGTGCACCGACCAGCGTAGTGGCCCGCCGCTCCCGCGCCCGACGGGGAGCGGGCGCGGCGCGCCGCAGGATCCCAGCGCGGGTGCAGGTGGGCGCCGGGGGCTAGCGTGCTGCCGTGTCCCCGAACGCACCCCGCTCGCTCGACGAGGCCGTGACCGAGGCCCTGGCGCAGGTCGAGGTCCGCCGCAGCCGTCGGCGGGTCCGCACGGTGACCGCCTTCCGCGAGGGGGGCCGGATGGTCGTGGCGATCCCGGCCCGGTTCACCCGTGCCCAGGAGCGCGAGTGGGTCAGGGTGATGGTCATGCGCCTGGCCGTCCAGGACCAGCGACGCCGTCCGTCGGACGAACGCCTCGCCGCCCGGGCCGCCGAGCTGTCGGAGCGCTACCTCGGCGGGCGCGCCCGGCCGACGAGCATCGTCTGGTCCACCCGCCAGGGGCGCCGCTGGGGCTCGTGCACCCCGGCCGACGGCCGGATCAGGATCTCGACCCGGCTCCAGGGGCTGCCCGGCTGGGTCCTGGACTACGTCCTGGTCCACGAGCTCACGCACCTGCTGCACTCGGGGCACGGACCGGAGTTCTGGGCCCTCGTCGATGCCTACCCCCGCGCCGAGCGCGCGCGCGGCTTCCTCGACGGCTACGCGTTCGCCGCGGACGGCGGGGGACGGGACGAGGACGAGGACGACGAGGACCTGGCGAACGGGGTCGCGGTCCCGGAGGAGGACCTAGCGAACGGGGTCGCGGTCCCGGACGACACGGCGGACGATGCCGTGCCGACCGGCCCCGCGGGGGACGGCCTGCCCCCCGCGGCGGACGGCCAGCTGTTCTGAGCCGCAGCTCGGGCCGGCCCCTGAGCGGGGCTCAGTCGACCGGCGGCGGCTCCTCGCCGAAGATCTCGGCCAGCGCCCGGTCGACGTCGGCGTGCGAGGCGGTCGTTGCGGCCCGACGCGTGGTGAACCCCTCGGGGCTGTCGAGGTCCTCGGCGGTGGGCAGCAGGTCGGGATGGTCCCAGACCGCGTCGCGCGCCCCGATCCCGCCGTCGGCCGCGATCTGTGCCCACAACCGGGCGGCATCGCGCGAGCGCCTCGGCCGCAGCTCCAGGCCGACGAGGGTGGCGAACGTGTCCTCGGACGGACCACCGGCGGCGCGACGTCGGCGCAGCATCTCGCGCAGCGCCGCGGTGTGCGGCAGGTGCGGGGCCGCGGCGGCGGCGCTGACCTCGTCGACCCAGCCCTCGACCAGCGCCAGTGCCGTCTCGAGCCGCAGCAGCGCCGACTGCTGGGCCGGGGTGGTGCTCAGCGCGAACACCCCGCCGGACAAGGCCTGCTGGATCGCGCCGGGATCGGTCGGGTCGATGGAGCGGACCGCCTCCTCGATCGCCTCGGTGTCGATGGCGATCCCGCGGGCGTAGGAGCCGACGGCGCCCAGCAGGTGCCCGCGCAGCCAGCCGACGTGGGTGAACAGGCGGTCGTGGGCCACCTCACGCAGGGCGAGGAAGAGCCTGACCTCCTCGGCCGGAACGTCGAGCCCGTCGGCGAACTCGGCGATGTTGCGCGGGACCAGCGCGACCCCTGGCCCGTCCATCAGCGGCAGGCCGATGTCGGTGGTGCCGAAGACCTCGCGTGACAGCGAGCCCACAGCCTGGCCCAGCTGCATCCCGAAGACCGCCCCGCCCAGCTGGCGCAGCATCGGGCCGGCCCCGCCCTCGCCCGTCGACATCTCGGGCACCTGTCCGGACAGCGCGGTGGCCAACGCGTCGGCGACGGACAGCGCTACCGGCTCGGCCAGCGTGCGCCAGCGCGGCAGCGTGTGCTCGACCCACTCCGAGCGGCTCCAGGTGCGTACCGGTCCGCCGGCCGGCGGCAGGTCGGTGGCCGGGTCGAGCCATAGCTCTGCCACCTGCACGGCCGCGGCGACCTCACGCCGCTGGGCATCGGCGACCGAGGGGTCTCCCTGCTCGACGGCGGTCTGCCGGGCGAGGTCGTGCGCGAGGTCCCAGTTGACCGGGCCGGAGCTCGAGGTGAGCATCCGGCGCACCTGGTCGACCAGCTGGGCCAGCGCGGCCGGGTCCTGCGGCAGGCCGGCGGCCGCGGCGAGCGACCCGAGGTCGACGGGGTTCCCGTCGGGGCCGGTCATCGAGCCGAGGCCGTGCTCCTTCAGCTCGGCGATGACGGCTTCGGCATCCGGTCCGAGGAGCTGGCGCAGCAGCGCCTCGAACGGTGCCGGCAGGCCGGGGTCGGGCGGTGGCGTGCTCATCGGTGGCTCCTCGGCACGGTGCGGGGTTCTCCACGGTAACCACACCGGCCGCGACCGGGGGCGGCGAACCGGCCGGGTTCGCCCAGGGCGCACCGCGCGTGGTGGGACGGTGGGGCCGATGGCGGGGGAGTGAGGGGATGATGTCTCGGTGACCGAGACCGACCCGCCGCCACCGGCGGCGACCGCCAGGGGGATCACGCTGGCCGTTGCGACCGTGGCCACCGCCCTGCTCGTCTCCGCCGTGGCCGTGCTGCCGCTGCCGTATGCCGTCAGCGGCCCTGGCCCGACGCGCGACACCCTCGGCGAGGTGGCCGGCGAGCCGCTCATCAAGGTCTCCGGCGCCCCGGTCTACCCGGCGACGGGCGAGCTGCTGCTCACGACCGTCTCGGTCGCGGGCGGACCTGAGTACCCGGTGACCCTCGGCGACGTGCTGCGCGGGTGGTCCGACCCCGCCCGGGCGGTCTCCCCGGTCGAGGACGTCTTCTCGCCCACCGAGTCGCGCGACGACATCGACCAGCGCAACCAGGCCGCGATGATCTCCTCGCAGGAGAACGCCACGGTCGCCGCGCTCGAGGAGCTGGGCTTCGAGGTGCCCACGACGCTGACCATCGCCGAGGCCGTCGAGGGGACCGGCGCGGACGGCGTGGTGCGCCCGGACGACGTCATCGTCGCCGTGGACGGGATCGAGGTGGCGTCGTTCTCCGACCTCAGCGCTGCGCTGGACGCGGTGACCCCGGGGCAGGACGTCGACCTCGGGGTGCTGCGCGACGGCGCACGCTACGAGCTTGCGATCACCACCACCGACGACGGCGCGGGCGGGGCCCTGCTGGGCGTGCTCGTCGACCCGCTCTTCGACTTCCCGGTGGACGTGACCATCCGGATCGAGGACATCGGCGGGCCCAGTGCCGGGACGATGTTCGCGCTGGGGATCGTCGACCTGCTCACCCCGCAGGATGAGGCGGACGGCGAGGTGATCGCCGGCACGGGCACGATGGACCTCACCGGGACGGTCGGGCCGATCGGTGGCATCCGGCAGAAGCTCGCCGGTGCCTCCCGGGACGGTGCGGCCTGGTTCCTCGCCCCGGCGGACAACTGCAACGAGGTCGTCGGGCACGTTCCCGCCGACCTTCAGGTGATCAAGATCTCGACGCTGGCGCAGGCGCGTGCGGCGGTGCAGGCGATCGGCGCCGGCGAGGCGGACGGGCTGCCGGGCTGCGGCTGAGCCGGCCTTCGCGTGGCCAGTTCGTCGCGCCGCGTCGCCAGCCCGTCGTGTGGCGTCGACTACAGCAGGGTCGCGGCGACGGCCTCGACGAGGCCCGGGACGAGGTCGGGCGCTCCGGCGACCGCGGCGTCGTCGTCATGGGCCCGGGCCCGTACCGCGCACCAGCACTCACCGCCGCGCAGCACGCCGACGGCGAGGCGGACGTCCTGCCGGTCGGGGTGGGCCATGAGGTAGTCGAGGGCCTGCGCCGGGTCGGCCGGCATGGCCTCCTCGGCAGCCGGTGGCAGCACCACGCGCTCGACCACGACGGCCGCGCCGTCCACCGTCGTCGGCCACGACAGCCCGCCGAGCATCGCCTCGAGGTCCTCGGCCGCGGGCAGACCCTCCTGCTCCACCGAGGTGAGGTGGTGCGGGTCATCGCGGGCCAGCTCGACGACGGAGGGCGGCAGCTGTCCGGCCAGGGTGGGCTCGGCAGCCAGGGCGCGACCCGTCGCCACCAGGGCGAACACCCGAACCGGCCCGTCCCAGCCGGCTCCGGCGACGTGCTGCTCGACCTCGTGCACCGCCAGGGCGAGGGCGTGGGTCGCCGCGGTCAGCGGGGCCGGGTCCTGCGGAACGCCCGGTGCGGGCGGGTTGGTGTCGGTCACCCCGTCATCGTCCCAGGTCCCGGGCGCACTCGCCGCTCGCCTCCTCCCACACGCCGCACGTCGGGGCGTGTGGGAACCTGAGGGCGCCTGGAGCCGTTCTCCCGATGACGGCCCGAGGGTCCGTCCTCTCCTGTCCCGAACTGACGAGGTCCTTGTGAGCTTTGCACCGCCCGCCCGCCCCGCCCGCACCCGCCCGCCCGGTCGGCGCGGTGCACTCGTGCCGACGATCGTCGTCCTGGCCGTCCTCGGCGTGCTGCTGATGATCGCCGCCCAGGTGTGGACCGAGGTGCTGTGGTACCAGCAGGTCGGGTACGTGGACGTGCTGCGCACCGAGTGGCTGACCCGGATCGGCCTGTTCGTCCTGGGCTTCACCCTCATGGCGGGCTCGACCTTCGCCGCGTTGTCGGTGGCCTACCGCACCCGACCGGTCTACGCGCCGTCGACCCCCGAGCAGGCCTCGTTGGATCAGTACCGCGAGATGATCGAGCCGCTGCGCAAGCTGGTGACGATCGGCGCACCGGCACTGCTCGGCTTCTTCGCCGGGCTCGCCGCCTCCGCGCAGTGGGAAACCGTGCTGCTGTACGCCAACGGTGGGGACTTCGGGGTCGACGACCCGCAGTACGGCCTCGACCTGTCGTTCTTCCTGTTCGACCTGCCGGCCCTGCGGTTCGGCGTCTCGTTCCTGCTTGCCGTCGCCGTCGTCGCCGGGATCGCCGGGATCGCCACCCACTACCTCTATGGCGGCCTGCGCCTCGGCCCGGGCACCGGCGAACGCACCACCCCGGCCGCGCGGGTGCAGCTCAGTGTCACCGCGGCGGTCATCATGCTGCTCATCGGCGCCAACTACTGGCTGGACCGCTACTCGCTGCTCACCAAGTCCGGCGACCGGTTCCAGGGGGCGTCCTACTCCGACGTCAACGCCGTCCTGCCCTCCAAGGCGATCCTCACCGGCGTGGCCGTGCTCGTCGCGATCCTCTTCCTCGTCGCCGCCGTGCGCGGCACGTGGCGGATCCCGACGGTCGGCGTCGGGCTCATGGTGGTCTCGGCGATCGTCATCGGCGGGATCTACCCCGCCGTCGTGCAGCGGTTCCAGGTCGCCCCGAACGAGCAGGAGGCCGAGGCGGAGTTCATCCAGCGCAACATCGATGCGACCAATGCCGCCTTCGGCCTGGACGAGGTCGAGATCACGTCCTACGACGCCACCCTGGTGGCCGAGCAGGGCGCCCTGCGCGAGGACGCCGAGACCACCGCGAGCATCCGGCTGCTCGACCCGGCGATCGTCAGCCCCTCGTTCCGCCAGCTCCAGCAGAACAAGCAGTACTACGACTTCCCCAACACGCTGTCGGTCGACCGTTACGAGATCGACGGCGAGAGCCGCGACACCGTCATCGCGGTGCGCGAGCTCAACCTCGACGGGCTCGGCTCGGGCCAGCGCACCTGGGTCAACGACCACACCGTCTACACCCACGGGTTCGGCGTCGTCGCGGCCTACGGCAACACCACCGGAGCCGACGGCCGGCCGGCGTTCTTCCAGGGCGGCATCCCCTCCACCGGCTCGCTCGGTGACTACGAGCCGCGGATCTACTTCGGCAAGAGCCTCCCGGACTACTCGATCGTCGGGGCGCCCGAGGGCTCGGGCGACTGGGAGCTGGACTACCCGGACGACGCCGCGGGTGGGCAGGTCAACACCACCTTCCCGACCGAGTCGGTCGATGCCGGGCCGAGCATCGGCTCGCTGTGGAACAAGCTGCTCTTCGCGCTGAGATTCGGCTCGGAGCAGATCCTGTTCTCCGAGCGCGTCACGGTCGACTCGCAGATCCTCTACGACCGCGACCCGCACGACCGCGTCGCCAAGGTCGCCCCGTACCTCACGCTGGACTCACGGGTCTACCCGGCCGTCGTCGACGAGCGCGTGGTCTGGATCGTCGACGGGTACACGACGTCGGACTCCTACCCGTACTCCGCTGCGCGCCAGCTCGACGACGTGACCGTCGACGCCCTCACGGCGACGTCGGACACCGTGGCGACCCTTGCGCCGATCGAGGTCAACTACGTGCGCAACTCGGTCAAGGCGACCGTGGACGCGTACTCGGGCGAGGTGACGCTCTACGCCTGGGACACCGAGGACCCGGTGCTGGCCGCCTGGACGTCGGCGTTCCCGTCGGCCGTGCAGCCGATGAGCGAGATCAGCGGTGACCTCATGAGCCACCTGCGCTACCCCGAGGACCTGTTCAAGGTGCAGCGCAACCTGCTCGCCACGTACCACGTCAACGATGCGGCCGAGTACTACTCGGGGCAGGACTTCTGGCGCAACCCGCAGGACCCGATCACCGACTCGCTGACCCAGCCCCCGTACTACCTCACGCTGCAGATGCCGGGTCAGGATGCCCCCGTGTTCTCCCTGACCTCGACCTTCGTCCCCGGCGGCAACACCGACCGTGAGGTGCTCACCGGCTTCCTCGCCGTCGACGCCGAACCGGGCAACGAGGACGGGGTGCGACGGGAGGGCTACGGCCAGCTGCGCCTGCTCGAGCTGCCCCGCAACTCCACGGTGCCCGGACCGGGGCAGGTGCAGAACAACTTCGACTCCAGCCCGGAGGTCTCCCAGAGCCTCAACCTGCTGCGCCAGGGCAGCTCGACGGTGGTCAGCGGGAACCTACTGACCCTGCCTGTCGGTGGCGGCCTGCTCTACGTCCAGCCGGTGTACGTGCAGTCCACCCAGGGCACCCGGTTCCCGCTGCTGCAGCGGGTGCTGGTCTCCTTCGGCGAGCAGATCGGCTTCGCCGAGACCCTCGACGAGGCGCTGGACCAGGTGTTCGGCGGGGACTCGGGCGTGGACGGCGTCACCCCGGGCGAGGACGCCGAGGAGGTGCCCGATGCGCCGGTGGACGGCGAGGTTGGCGCCGAGCCCACCCCGGCTCCGACGACGACTCCCTCCGCATCGCCGTCCGACGGCCCGACGGCGCCCGCCGGCGACGCCCGCTCCCGGCTGGACGCCGCACTCGCCGAGGCCAACGACGCGCTCCGGGCCGGGCAGGCCGCGCTGGCCGCCGGCGAC
>Ga0335397_10007383_pt1 | contig 14026 bp, 8 predicted proteins | sample MAT04_FD_205740 | JGI IMG/M metagenome (GOLD analysis project Ga0335397, IMG submission 205740) | Freshwater microbial communities from Lake Fryxell liftoff mats and glacier meltwater in Antarctica - MAT-04 (spades assembly) (version 2) ...
GGTTCATCAGCCAGAAGGTCGCGCCATAGCCCTGATCGCCGGCCGGCTGCGGTCCCGATGCCCGCGAGACATAATCGCGCCAGCCCACCGGCAGGATCCGCTCTCCGCCCATCATTCCGTCATGCAGGTACAGTTGGCCGAAGCGGGCGAGGTCACGCGCGGTCGTCCAGACCTGGCTGGATAGCATGTAGTTCCCGCGCCAGTCGGTCTCGGCCCAGGTGTCATTCATCCCCAGCCGCTGGAACAGTTCGGCGGGCGGATGCGCCTCGAACGTCGGCGCGATCGCCTGGATCGCCAGCAGGATATCGTTGTTGGCGTACCGGAACTGCGTCCCCGGCCTGCCGATCAGCGGCCAGGTCGTGACCTGTTCGTCCACCCCGACGCCGCCGAAATACAGGGCGTCGGTGCGGTTGCCCGCCGTGTCGCTGGTCAGGCCCGACGCCATCCGCATCAGCTGGTCCAGGGTGATGGCTGCGCGCGGATCGCCCTCGCGGCTCCAGTCCGGGATGGCGGCCGGGGCGTTGACATCAGCCTCGCCGCGCTGGACGGCGGCACCGATGATCGTACCGGCCAGCGATTTGGCGACGGACCAGGTCCGCTGCGGCGTCTCGGGACTGAAGCCCGGGGCATACTGCTCGGCCACCAGCCGATCATTCTGCAGGATGACCACGCCGGTCGTGTTGCTGCCCTCGCCATAGCTGCCGTCGCGGGCGCGGGTCAGGACGGCGGCGAGTGCGGCGGGATCGCTCGCGCTCCCGGTCGAAAACCCCGGATCGCGGCGCACGTCCGAGGGCTCCGGCGCGGTCTGATCGCCGGACCATCCCACCGGCAGGATGGCGCAGCCTTGATCGGGCCGCCACACCGCAACCCGCGGCGGCATGGCGTCGTCCCAATCGACCACGACACGAGCCGGAAAGATATCGACTGTCATCTGGCGCACCAGGGCGTCCAGTTCCGGATAGACGCCGACCAGTTCATTGGCCTCGACGCTGTCCAGCGTGCGGCTTCCGCCCGCCGCCTCTGCAGTCTTCAGGGCACTGCAGACGGTCAGGGCCTTGTAGCCCGCCGCCATCGCGCGGACGGACGCAGACGGCGCAGACGCGGGGCTCTGGGCGAACGAAGGGAAGGCGATGGCGGCGGCGGCCGCGAGGATCAGGGTGCGCATGCCGGGACGCTTGCCCGGCCCGACGCCCGCGTCAACTCGGACCGGCGTCTCGAACCGAGGGCCTGGGCCCAGGCGGCGATCAGTCCGACCGGGCGTGGGCCAGCATATAGTCGCGCAGCACGCGGTTGACGGCGGTCTGGTATTTCGGCTCGGAGCCCTTGAACCAGGCGACCACATCGGCATCGAGGCGAATGGTCACTGTCTGCTTTTCCGGGCGATAGAATTTACCGCGAGCGGCACCGGTCCAGTCCTTCTGTTGGGGAATGTCGCTGTAATCTATGTCCTCGTCCGTCATCGCATCCAGACGCGCGAGCTCAGCGGACCGGCGCTCCATCGCCTCTTTCATATGATCTTCGCTCATGCCTGTCCGCCTTTCGCGCTGATATGACCCGGACGATAACCTCGCCATCCTCGTCCTCGTAAGTGTGTGCGACGATGAGAACGGTGATGAAACCGACTCTGCCCAGCGTCCGCCATCTCATCTCGCCATCGACGACGCGATCCTGCACGGTGATGCTGTCAGGATCATCAAAGGCTTCCCGAGCGCGCTCGAAGCTGACGCCGTGTTTGGCCAGGTTGCTCCGGGCCTTGGCTTCATCCCATTCGAACCTCACCGCTCCGCTCTGTTTGTATTTACATTTTTGTATTTACAAAATCAACCCAACGCCTCGAACTGATCGACCAGCCGTTCCAGCCTTCGCGTGCCGATGGTCCAGAAAACGGGGTCCCTCGGGTTGAGCCCGAACGGCTTCAGCGCCTCGACGTAGGTCCGGGTCCCGCCGGCCGCCAGAAGCTCGCGATAGAGCGGTGCAAACCCGTCCGGATCGGCCCGCCGCGTCTCCATAAGCGCCGCCACCAGCAGGTCGCCGAACGCATAGGCATAGACATAGAAGGGCGAGTGGACGAAGTGGCTGACATAGCTCCACCAGGCTTCGTAGCCGGGGTTCAGCGTCACCGCCGGCCCCAGTGACGCGCCCATCTCGGCCAGGAACAACTCGCCCAGCCGGTCGGCGGAGACCTCGCCCTTGACCCGCTCGTCGTGGAACCGGGTCTCGAACCGGTGGAAGGCGATCTGGCGCACCACGGTGTTCAGCCCGTCCTCGATTCGCCCGGCCAGCAGGCCGCGCTGTTCGGCCTTCGGCGCCGTCGCCAGCAGCCGGTCGAACGTCAGTCCCTCGGCAAAGATCGAGGCGGTCTCGGCCAGCGTCAGCGGGGTGTCGGCCAGTAGCGTGCCCTTTTCGGCCGCGAGGGTCTGGTGCACCCCATGGCCAAGCTCGTGCGCCAGCGTCAGGACGTCACGCCGCTCGCCCATCCAGTTCAGGAACACATACGGGTGCCGGTTCGCCGTCACCGGATGGGCATAGGCCCCCGACTGTTTGCCCGCCCGCGCCCGGCCGTCGATCCATGGCTGGTCGAAGAACCGCCCGGCTCGCTCGGCGAACTCCCCGCCCAGGTCGCCGAAACTCTCCAGCACCAACTCGCGGCCCTGTTTCCAGTCGAAGCTGCGCGGGGCGCTCGTTTCCAGCGGCGCGTTGCGATCCCACTGGTCCAGCGTCGCCTTGCCCAGGGCCTTCGCCTTCAGCGCGTAGTAGCGATGCGACAGCTTCGGATAGGCGGCGGCGACCGCGTCGGCCATGGCGTCCACCGCCTCACCGTCGACCTCGTTCGACAGATGCCGGCTGTCGGCGGGTCGCTTGAAGCCGCGCCAGCGGTCCTCCATCGCCTTGTCGGCCGCGACCGTGTTCAGCACCAGAGCGAGGGTCGAGGTCCGAGCCGCCAGCGCCGCGTTCAAGCCCTCTGCGGCCCTGCGCCGTTTCGCCTCCTTCGGATCGGACAGCTGGTTCAGTGCCTCTGCCAGCGTCAACTTTTGCTTGCCGCTCTCGACACGTAACGCCGCCAAGGTCTCGTCGAACAGCCGGGGCCATTGGGCGGCGATCGGCATGCGTTCGGCGATGAAGGTCTCAAGCTCCGACGACAGCTCATGCGGCTTCATCGCCCGGACCCGGCGCAGCCACGGCCGCCATTTCGCTGCACCCGGATCCGCCGCCAGCGCCGCCTCGATCTCGGCCTCGTCCAGCTGGTTGATCTCCAGCGTCAGCCAGACCGTCGGGGTGGCGATGGCCGTGATCTTCTCGCGCAGGTCCGCTTCAAACCCTTGGGCCCCCGCATCGTCCCGCGCCGTCGACGCCGCCAGAAAGCCATAGGCCCCCAGCGCGCCCAGCCGCTCCGACGCCCGTTCGTAAAGGGTGATGGCCCGATCCAGCGTCGCCGCCAGCGCCGCCGCATCGGCGCGGCCAGCGATAAACGTGCCCTGCAACGCATTCATCTCGGCCACCGCCGCCCGCGCGTCGTCCAGATCCGTCGCGATCCGGGCGTCCTCGCGTGAATCATACAGGTCGGACAGGTCCCACAGCGGTGGCTCGGCGGGATCGATGTGGGGCGGGGCTTTGAAGGGTGCGTTCATGGACTTCGTTGTGGGGTCGGCAGCGGTCAGGCGCAATGACAGGATGGCAGACTGGTGATCCCGCCCCCCCAGCCAGTGCATGCCCTGCCGGGCTGTTCCCAAACCTTCTTGCGCGCGGAGATTGTCAGAAAGCGACGCTTTCCTGAAGCACGCGCATGCGGTCAAATGGCGCGCCCGGATCGGGCCAAGGGCGCGCCATGACGATCACGACTGAAAACACCGGGGACGCGCGCCACCATGACGGGGACGAGGCTGGCGACCGGCGCACGATCGCCTTCGCTCGGCTGGCCATCGGGCTGGTACAGGGCATCGTCCTCTACCTGCTCCTCCGCGCTTCGGAGGGGGAAGGCGCGACCTGGTCGCAGCGCCATCCTGAACTGTTCACCCCGGCCGTTCTGGTGGCCCTGTTCCTGCCGGCGGTCCTGCTCTCGGGTGTCGGCAAGCTCAGGCTCGCGGTCTATGCCGTCTGGAGCCTCGTGGCGGGCGCGGCGCTGGCGCTGCTGGCCTGGCACGACGTCACCCGCCAGGCGGGCGAGGGCCGAGAGGCCACCTTCCCCCTGTTCGCCTTCGCGGCCGCAGCCCTGTTCATCGCCCACCATCTGATCGTCCCGGCCGACCGGGAACGGCGCCTGATCGCGTCCTTCCCGGCCTATTTCGACGCAGCCTGGATGGCCGGCGTTCAACTTGTGCTGTCCATCGCCTTCGCCGGGGCCTTCTGGCTGTTGCTGTTCCTCGGTGCGGCCCTGTTCAACGTCATCGGGCTCAGTTTCCTCGGTGACCTGCTGGAACAGGGCTGGTTCTCCCTGCCGCTGACGGGCCTGGCCTTCGCTACGGCCGTGCAGCTGACCGATGTGCGGGACGGGCTGATCCGGGGCGTCCGGACGGTCGCCCTGATGCTGCTGTCATGGCTCCTGCTGGTCCTGACTGTGCTGGTCGGTGCCTTTCTGTCCGCCCTGCCCTTCACCGGCCTGACCGGCCTTTGGGCCACGGGCAGCGCCACGGCTCTGGTGCTGTCGGCGGCGGGCGTGCTGATCATCCTGATCAACGCTGCCTATCAGGACGGCCGGCCCGACACCCGGCCGGCACCGGTGCTGCGCGTTGCGGTGCGGGTCGCCTCGCTGCTGCTGACGCCGCTGGTACTGATCGCGGCCTGGGGCCTGTATCTGCGCATCAACCAGCACGGTCTGACGCCGGACCGGATCATCGCCATCGCCTGCGCCTTCGTCGGCGCGGCCCATGCCGGCGGCTACGGCTTGGCAGCGCTCCGGACCTTCTGGTCGAAGGGCGACTGGATGCGCGCGCTGGAGCGCACCAATATCGTCACCGCCTTTGGGGTGGTCGGCGTCATCCTCGCCCTGTTCACCCCCCTGTCCGACCCCGCCCGCTTGTCGGTCGCCGACCAGGTTTCACGTCTCGAGCGCGGCAGGGTCGCGCCCGATGCGTTCGACTACGCCTTCCTCGCCTTCGACAGCGGCAAGGCCGGGCGCGTCGCCCTCGCCGCACTCGCCGCCTCGACCGATCCCCAGATCGCCCGCCGCGCCACCGAGGCCATGGATGCGCCCGACCGCAGCGCCCTGCAGCCGGCTGCGCCGGTCTCGACCCGGACACCCGTCATCGCCGTCTGGCCGGCGGGGGCCACTCATCCGCAAGGCTTCGTCCGCCCCGTTGTCGAGGACGACCCGCGCGCCACCTGCCGCGCCGCCGACGACTGCCTCGCCACAGCCCTGGACCTGAATGGCGATGGGACAGTCGAGGTACTGCTGGCCCGTGCCTGGGACATCAGCCTGTTCGCTCGCCGCCCGGACGGCTGGACCCATGAAGGGGCATGGAGCCGGCCCCGCTGCACGGGCGTGGATCCGGTCGACCCCCGCGAGGCCGTCCGCCGGGGCCTGATCACTCCCCGCTCCTCGCCATGGCCGGACATCGACGCCGGTGACCGCGTGACCGGCCGGTTTCAGCCGGCCGGAGACGGCTGCCCGCCAAACCCGGAACCCGCCCCCCGTTAACCCCCCGCACACCACGCCCCACAACCCGATCTTCACCGCATCCGGCCTAAAACCGTCCCGAAACGAACCAGTTGCGCCTCCACGGCGACAGCCGATCCGGTGAATGAGGGTGTTCCATGGCCAAGACCGTTCTGGTGGTCGACGACGATCCGACCCAGCGCCGCCTCGTTCAGGCCGTGCTGGACCGCGAGGGCTATGACGTCGTTCACGCCCCGTCGGGTGGCGAGGCCATCGACCGCCTGACCAAGGGGGGCGGAGCCGACGTGGTCCTGCTGGACCTGGTCATGCCCGGCATGAGCGGCATGGAGGCCCTGGCCGAGATCCGCACCGCAGGGGTCACCACCCCCGTCATTGTCCTGACCGCCAACGGCGGTATCGAGACCGTGGTCAAGGCCATGCAGGCCGGGGCCCAGGACTTCTTCATCAAGCCCGCCAGCCCCGAACGCATCCTGGTCGGCATCAGGAACGCCCTGCAGCTGACCCAGCTGACCGCCGAGGTCGGGCGGCTCAAGAAGCACGTTTCCGGCCGCGTCACCTTCGCCGATCTGGTCGGCGACAGCCGTCCCATGCAGATGGTCAAGCAGCTGGGAGCCCGGGCCGCAAAATCCACGATCCCCGTGCTGATCACCGGCGAGAGCGGCGTCGGCAAGGAGGTCATCGCCCGCGCCCTTCACGGGGCCTCCGACCGCGCCGGCAAGCCGTTCGTCGCCGTCAACTGCGGTGCCCTGCCCGTCAACCTGGTCGAGTCGATCCTGTTCGGCCACGAAAAAGGGTCGTTCACCGGTGCCTCCGACAAACACCTCGGCAAGTTCGCCGAGGCCAATGGCGGCACCCTGTTTCTGGATGAGATCGGCGAACTGCCGCTGGACATGCAGGTCAAGCTGCTGCGCGCCCTCCAGGAAGGCGAGATCGACCCAGTCGGATCCAGGCGCTCGGTCAAGGTCGATGTCCGCATCGTCTCGGCCACCAATCGCGACCTCTCGACGGCGGCTTCGGAAGGCCGCTTCCGCGAGGACCTGTTCTATCGCCTCAACGTCTTTCCGATCGAGGCCCCGTCCCTGCGCGAGCGGCGCGAGGATATCCCCGCCCTGGTCGATCATTTCGTCGGCCGCTTCAATGTCGAGGAGGGCCGGCGCATCGCCGGGGCCTCGCCCGAGACCCTGGCCCTGCTGACAGCCTTCGACTGGCCCGGCAACGTCCGCCAGCTGGAGAACGCCATCTATCGCGCCATCGTCCTGGCCGACGCCCCCTTCCTGCAGCCGCATGACTTCCCGGCCATCTCGGGCGTGGCCATGCCCCTGGAAGCCGGCGCGCCGTCCTCTGCCGTCACCACCTACGCCGACCTGCCGCCGCTGCCGGACCAGCCGATCCGCATCCTCGACGAGCGCGGCCACCTGCGCACTCTGGAGCACATCGAGCGAGACCTGATCCAGCATGCCATCGAGGTCTATGCCGGCCACATGTCCGAGATCGCCCGTCGCCTGGGCATCGGCCGCTCGACCCTGTACCGCAAGGTCCGCGAGCAGGGGCTGGAAGGCGCGCTCAGGGACAACGGCTGACCGAAAGGACACACCTGCCGCACGGAAGTCACGGCTGACACAATCCGCCTCATTGACGCCGCGACGGATGCCGACGACTGCGGCGTATAAGGCAGGCCGTCGGAGTGTTTTCACTTGGACGAGCCCCTCCTCACGCCTCGTCCGGATTCTTGTATGACCCTCGCCGTTGCCCTGCTCTACGCCCTCGCCTCGGGCGCAATCCAGACTGCGCCAGCGCCGCAGACGGCGGCCCCCGGCCGTGAGGACGACGATCAGCAGGCCCAGCGTCCGACCGGCGCGCCTGCGGCCGGCTTCCGACTCGACGACGTCGTCGTCACCGCCGGCCGGCCGCGCGGCAGCGTCCAGGGCGACATCGAGCCGGAGATCACCCTCAGTGCCGAACAGCTGCGCGCCTACGGGGCGAGCAATGTCGCCGAGCTTCTGGCGGCGCTCGAGCCCCTGACCCGCAGCGCCCGGGGACGCGGCGGCGGCGGCCCCGTCGTGCTGCTGAACGGACGGCGCACCTCCGGTTTCCAGGAAATCCGCAACATCCCGTTCGAGGCCATCGAGCGGACCGAGATCCTGCCCGAAGAGGTCGCCCTGACCTATGGCTTCAGCGCCGATCAGCGCGTCGTCAACATCGTGCTCAAGGCGCAGTTCCGTCAGGCCTCGGCCGAGATCAGCGCGCGCGGCCCGTCCCAGGGCGGCCGCCTCTCGACCGAGGCTGAAAGCGGCTATTTCAGCGTCATCGACGGCAACCGCATCAATGTCAGCCTCGAATACGAGCATGACACGGCCCTGTTCGAGGACGAGCGCGACATCACCCGGTCGCCGGGGTCCCAGCCGTTCGACAGCATCGGCAATGTCGGCGGCCTGCCCTCCGGGTCCCAGATCGACCCCGCCCTGTCAGCCCTGACCGGCCAGACGGTGACGGTGACCGCCAATCCCGGCGGGGCCAATCCCGCGCTGGCCGCCTTCGTCGCCGGTGCCAACACGCCCCGCACCGGCGATCTCGGCGACTATCGCACCCTGCTGCCGCGCGGCGACAGCGCCACGCTCAACGCCTCCATCGCGCGCGATCTGAACGAGACCACCAAGGGCACGGTCAGCCTGAACCTGGTCGACAGATCCAGCTTCTCCTACCTCGGCCTGCCGGGGGTCACCCTGACCGCCCCGGCCGGGCGTAACGGCTCGCCCTTTAGCCGTGAAGTGCTGGTCTATCGTTACCTGGATGATCCGGGAGCGCTCACGCGCGATACCCAGACCCTGACCGCCAACCTCGGCCTGCTGCTGGACGGCTTCCTCGGCGACTGGCGCTGGACGGTGTCGGGGGCCTACGACCGGGTCGAAAACGACACCACCACCGGGCGTGGCCTAAACGCCACGGCCGCCCAGACCGCCGTAACCGCCGGGACCCTGAATCCCTTCGGGCCCCTGTCCCCGTCCAGCTTCACCCGTCTCAGCGACACCGCCAATTCCGTCGCCAGCGGCGGCAATCTGGAGGCGGTCTTTACCGGCAACCTGCTGGACGCCCCGGCGGGCGGTCTCAACTCCACCTTCAAGGTCGGGGTCGACACCCGTGACCTGAGCTCGCAAAGCACCCGGTCGGGCGTGTTCAGCGCACGCTCGATCGGCCGCGACCGCGTCTATGGCACCGCCAGCGTGACCCTGCCGGTCGCAAGCCGGAGCCGCGACGTGCTCGGCCGGTTCGGCGACCTCTCGTTTAACGCCAACGCCGGCTATGACGAGGCGTCCGACTTCGGCGGCATCGTCACCCTGGGTGTCGGGGCCAACTGGACCCCGGTCGAACCCCTGTCCCTGATTGCCAGCTACACAGACGAGGACGGCGCGCCCTCGATCCAGCAGCTGAACGATCCGGTCATCTCGACCCCCAACAGCCCGGTGTTCGACTTCCGCACAGGCCAGACGGTGCTGGTCACCCGCATCAGCGGCGGCAACGCCGGCCTGACCGCCGACAATCGCCGGGTCCTGAAGCTGGGCGCGAACTGGAAGCCCTGGTCGGAACGCGACCTCACCTTCTCCTCCAACTACACCCGCTCGACCATCGACGACGCCATCACCACCTTTCCGACCATCACGCCGGACCTCGAGGCGGCCCTTCCCGGACGGTTCGTGCGCGACGCCACCGGTCAGCTGATCTCGATCGACGCCCGGGCGCTGAACTTCAGCCAGACCGAGCGATCCGAGCTGCGCAGCGGCTTCAACTTCTCCCGCGCCTTCGGGACGGCGACGCCGCCGGCGGCAGGGTTCGGCGGGCGTCCGGGCGCAGGCGGCCCTCCGGCAGGCGCTGTCCGGCCCCAGGGCGCGACCGGCGGGCGTCCCGCCGCAGGCGGCCCCCCGGCCGGAGGCGGCGGTCAGTTCCGCTTCGGCGGCGGCTTCGGTGGCGGGCGGGGCGGCGGCATGATGCCCGGTCAGGGCCGCTTCAACCTGTCGGTCTTTCACACCGTCCGCTTCACCGACACGGTGACCATCCGGCCTGGCCTGCCGGTTCTGGACCTGCTCGATGGCAATGCCACCGGCAGCCGGGGCGGCACCTCGCGCAACGAGCTCCAGGTCCAGGGCGGGGTCTTCCGCAACGGCCTGGGGGCCTTCATGAACACCAACTGGCGCGAGGCCACCCGGGTCGACGGCGGTCCCGACGGCTCGGACCTGAACTTCAGCGACCAGACGACGGTCAACCTGACCGTCTTCGCCGACCTGTCGTCGCGCACCACCTGGGTCGCACGCTTCCCGATCCTGAAGGGGGCCCGGATCAATTTCGGGGTGGAGAACCTGTTCGACACCCGCACCGAAGTGACCTCCTCGACCGGCGACGTCGCCCTGAACTACCAGCCCGACTTCCTCGACCCCCAGGGCCGCATCCTGCGGGTCAGCCTGCGCAAGGTGCTGTTCTAGATGAAGAGGCTGACGGCTGCGTCCCGGCTGAGCAGGGGGCATTCCGGATAATCGGGTCGGGTGGGAAGACGACATTTGCCTGCTGCGAACTTCACGGCAGCGTCCGCGGCCAAGTCCAGTGGCTCGTTCGTTACTGAAGCCGGATTTCGGCCGCTATCCGGTCCAGATAGCTGGACAGTTCGACCACCCAGCGCCGCGATTCATTAACGTCCGCGTCGTCCGCCGCCTGCTCCAGCCGCGCGCCGATGTCGGTGATGATCTGATGTCCGAAACCGCCGCCGGATCCGCGCAGATTGTGTCCCAGGATCGTCACGGTCTGGAAGTCGGAGCGATCCAGCGCCGCCTGCATCGCGACAGCATTGAGCCGGCAGCTTTCCAGATAGGCAGGCGTGCGTTCCGCCAGCCTGGAGGCCGTCCTCAAGGCCCGATCCTCCGCGGTGATGACCGCTTGTGCCGCCGACGCCCCAAACGCCGAGTAGTCCTTGATCGCCTGCAGCAGCACATCCTGCTTGATGGGTTTGGTCAGGTACGCCGTGCACCCGGCGGCGAGGCAGGTCTCCCGGTCGCCCTTCAGCGCGGACGCCGTCAAGGCGATGATCGGGGTGGGCGATCGGCCGTTGGCCTTTTCCCAGGCCCGGATGGACCGGGTCGCCGTCAAACCGTCCATGACCGGCATCTGTCGGTCCATCAGAACCAGATCATACCGTCCCGCCATGAACATCTCACAGGCGATGGCCCCGGTTTCGGCCACGGCGATCTGGTAGGGCGTGTGCTCCAGATAGGCGAGCGTGATCGTGCAGTTGTCGGCGGAGTCCTCCGCCATCAGGATGCGAAGTGCCGGCAAGAGTTCTTCCGAATCCGCGCCGACCTCCATCGCGACCGGACGGCTGACGGCCAGCCAAGGCTCGAAAGGCACAGCGAAGGCGAACACGCTGCCCCTGTCGACCTCGCTCTCGGCCCAGACGCTGCCGCCCATAAGTTCCACCAGACGTTTGGAGATCGTAAGGCCCAGCCCGGAACCCCCAAACCTGCGCGTCGTGGACGAGTCCGCCTGGGTGAATCGTTCGAACACCCGGGCCAGAACTTCGCCGGGAATGCCGATGCCCGTGTCGGAGACGGTGAACCTCAGGGTCGTGGGAACCGGGGCGGCTTCATGGGGCACCACCCTCAGCGCAACGGAGCCGGACTCGGTAAACTTGATGGCGTTGCCGAGCAGATTCAGCAGCACCTGCCGCAGGCGTGTGGGGTCGCCCATCAGGTCGTTGGTCACGCCGGGCCCGATTTCACAGGTCAGGGTCAGACCCTTTTCTTGGGCGCGCGGCGCGACCATCTCGATCACCTTTTCCAGGTGGTCGCCCAGCGAAAAGCCCGTCCGTTCCAGATCGAGCTGGGAGGCCTCGACCTTGGACAAGTCGAGGATGTCGTTGATGAGGTTGAGCAGATTGTCACCGGACCGGCGGAAGATCTGGACGAACTTGTCCTGTTCCGGCGTCAGGCTGGTTTTGGCCAACAGGTCGGCGATGCCCATGATTGCATTCATGGGTGTTCGGATTTCGTGGCTCATGCTGGCCAGAAAGTCGGACTTCGTCTGGTTGGCGCTTTCCGCAGCTGCTTTGGCCTGCTGCAGTTCAGCCTCGACCCGCTTGCGCTCGGTGACATCCCGCGCGGCGGCGAACACGCCCTGCAGCTTCCGGTTCCGGTCATAGAAGGTCGTGGCGTTGTAGGAGACGACGGTCTGTTTGCCGTCGCGGGCGCGGGCGGTCAGCTCGTAGTCTGTGACGGACTTCTCGCTCAGCACTCGCCTGATGCCGGCCTCGGCCCGCACGGGATCGGTGAAGAAATCCTTGAAGGGCGCGCCGATCAGCTCGTCGCGGGTGCAGCCGGTCAGCGCCTCCATCTGCTTGTTGACGTCGGTGATGATGCCCGCCGGATCGGTGGTCATCAGGGCGTCGATGTTCGATTCGATCAGCGAGCGGGTGTAGAACTGCTGGTCGCGAAGCCGCTGGTCAGACTGCTGCTGCTCTTCCTCGACCAGTTTGCGCGCGGTGTTGTCTGTGCCGATCAACAGGTAGCCGATGATCGCGTCCTGGGCATCGCGAAGGGCAGTCACGGACACAACGGCCGGGAACCGTGTGCCGTCCTTGCGGATGTAGGTCAGCTCGTAGATGTCCTCGATCCCGCGCGAGGCCTTGAACACGAGCGCCTCGAAGCCGGGCGTGATCGACGTGTGCAGTTCCGCGCTCAGGGTCTCCGCCCGCGCGATCAGTTCCTGGGGGTCGGAGATGTCGGCGGGCGTGATGGTGTTCATCACCTCGGCGGCCGTGTAGCCCAGCATGCGCTCGGCCCCGACGTTGAAGATCTGAATTACCCCCTTGGCGTCAGTGGCAATGCTGGAAAAGTTGGCGCTGTTGAAGATGGCGCTCTGCAGGGCTCCGGCCTTGAGCAGCGCCTCTTCAGCCCGTTTGCGGGCGGTGTTGTCGGTGCCGATCAACAGGTAGCCGATGATCGCATCCTGGGCGTCGCGCAGGGCCGTCACGGACACAACGGCCGGGAAACGTGTGCCGTCCTTGCGGATGTAGGTCAGCTCGTAGATGTCCTCGATCCCACGCGAGGCCTTGAACACGAGCGCCTCGAAGCCGGGCGTGATCGACGTCGCCAACTCCGAGCTGAGTGCCCGGGCCCGGGCGATCAGCTCCTGCGGATCGGAAATGTCCGCCGGCGTGATGGTGTTCATCACCTCGGCCGCCGTGTAGCCGAGCATGCGCTCGGCCCCGACGTTGAAGATCTGAATCACCCCCTTGGCGTCAGTGGCAATGCTGGAAAAGTTAGCGCTGTTGAAGATGGCGCTCTGCAGGGCTCCGGCCTTGAGCAGAGTCTCTTCCGTACGCTGATACGCGGCCTCGTCGGATGCGTGCGGGGGCGACTGTGACTGGCCCACCGCGATGTCTGGGTTTGAGATGGTGCGCCCTGACTCAGCTGCGTGCGCACGGTGTGCGCCGCTTCATTCGATTATTGGGAAAGGAGTCCGCCGACAGAAAACTCAAGCTGTTGCGCCGTATAGGGCTTCTGGAGAAACTGGCCGCTGCGGACAAACAGACCTTTCATGCCGTCCGTAAGCTCGCTGCCGGAGGTGTAGAGAACGCGCAGATCCGGCCTGAGCACGACCGCCTGGTTGGCGACGTCACAGCCGCCCAAGGCCAGTGTGTTCAGACGAATGTCGACAAAAAGGGCGTCGATCCAGCCCTGCGCCGAGAGATGCACCAGCGCTTCCCCCAAGTCGGAGGCGATGAGCGCACTGTGGCCCAGGTCCTGCAGGATCCACTCGGCGTTCTGCAGAATGAACGGCTCGTCTTCAACGACCAATATACAGGCCATCAGGCCGCTTGTGGGTGTGAACTTTGCATTGCCTGACCCCCCGGCCCAACCTCGGTAATTTGGCTTACCAGCATCGCCAGCGCGTTAAGAGACAGAAGGTTCCGATGGATTGTTAAAATAATTGTTGCGGAGCGACCAGTTCTGCGGCTCAGCGTCGGAATGTGATGGCGATGGCTCCCCGGGAAGTTGCCGGGTTTCGGTCGAAACGGGTTGTAATACGCGCGCGGCCCCCACGGCCGATGGAGGCGCGATGTGGTCCTCTCCGGAAGCGGAGCTTCCGAACATCACAGATGGGTCGAACCGCGACATCGGTCTGGTGCCACGAAGCGGACATTCGGCGCGGCTGTCGGCATCAATCCGCCCGGTGCCTGATCCGGCGCGCCCCGCGAAGGCCGCGAGCGCACAGAACCAGGAATAATTTCCTGCCACCTCTTGACCCGAACTCGCGAGGGGCCATGTCAACCCCGGTCTTTGACAGGTCTATCCGGCAGCGACGCCCGAAACAGGCGCGCCTGAATTTCCGATAATCCCGTCATAGTGACATTTCCGCGTCTCGTAACTT
>Ga0335397_10007388_pt1 | contig 14017 bp, 11 predicted proteins | sample MAT04_FD_205740 | JGI IMG/M metagenome (GOLD analysis project Ga0335397, IMG submission 205740) | Freshwater microbial communities from Lake Fryxell liftoff mats and glacier meltwater in Antarctica - MAT-04 (spades assembly) (version 2) ...
GTTGTGAGCAATTATTCCCCAAAATCAGAAGAATTGTTTTTTATCAGGTCGTTGAAAAAAATATAGCACTTTTAACTATAGATGATTTTTCTGATCGAAGTATTGTTGACTCACTTATCAATTATTTACCTGAAATAAGGAAAGCAAAAGGTTTAATAATAGACATACGCAAAAATGGTGGTGGTAGTAGTTATATAGCAAAAAACATCGCACAGTATTTTATTGAAGATTCAATTATTTATGGTTCTAAAGGCAAAACAAGAAAAAATCTCGGATATAGTAGATATTGGGGGTTTCGTATAAAAAATCAGACTGATACTATCGGTAACAAAGCATTAGCCGAATGCTATCTTATGGCTAAGAATTTAATGCTGGAAGATTTAAATCAGAATGTTATGAAAAATTCTGCCAAATCAGGTGAAAAAATAATTATTCCAACGGTTATCTTAACAAGCTATATGAATGGATCTGCATCAGAAGAATTTTTACTATACTTTGAAAATCAAAAACATATCAAGCTTGTCGGGGAACAGACTTCAGGTGGTAATGGACAGCCTATGACTTTTAGTATGCCTGGTGGCGGTATAGGATCTGTATGTACACAATATTGTTTTAGACCCGATGGGAGGGATTATTATAGAATTGGTATTCAGCCAGATATAGAGGTATCACAGACATTTCAAGATTATATTTCAGGTGTTGATGCTGTTAAAATCAGGGCAGTTGAATACCTGAAAAGAATAATAGAGTATTGAGCAAAGATCTTTAAATTAAGGTGGATTTTCACTTTATAGACTGGTATAGGAATATATAAATGCAGAATTTCCCTTTTTTTCCCAACTCGATTCCCGCGACTGCGGCCCCACCTGTCTCCACATGATAGCGAAGCATTACGGGAAAAGCTACAACCTCCAAGGGCTTAGGGAAAAGTGTTTCATTAATAGGGATGGCGTTTCATTATTAGGCATTAGCGAGGCTGCCGAGCAAATAGGTTTCCGGTAAATAGGTGATAGGAGAAAACAAAATGCGTATTAAATAGAAAACGCAGATTAATATTGTCAAATAGAATGAATTATTATATGATTAACTTTAACGACCAATTGGGTTTATTTCCCCCTTGATGTATAAAATGAAAACAAGAAATAGGTTTCAAAATTAAACTCAAAAAGCTGAGAGATTTTCTTATGCAATGGTCAATTTCTGACAGTTTCGCGACGAAAATGGCAAAAAATCAAGGATTTTTTCAACTCCTGATTTACCACTTAAATGTTAAAAACGACCACTTATAGGCAAAAACCGACCACTTATAAGTTAAAAAGACCATCAAGCATCAAACAGCTTTTTTCGTTATATATTTGGGGTGCAATTAATACTATGGCCATATATTAAAAGTAGTGAAAAGGGTGATGCCACTATAATGCAGCCCAGTTAAACTAATATACCTGTAAAAATGAATAAGAAAGATTTGTTACTCGAAAGCTTTGAAAGCAAATTACTAAAAACCGAATTGAAATCAATTTATGGTGGAGCAGCTGGTACTGGTATTACACAAACTACTCAATCTACTCCTAAAATAGGTGGTGGATATGATGATTCAGACCCGAAGACCGATCAAGAGGTAGCGATGGATTAAAACCGATTCTATGAATTGAAATACAATAGTGAGTCTAAGTAATTTATTTGGACTCATTATTGTTCATGTCTTTTTCTAACTATTACGTCAAAAAGTAATGATAATTATATTTTCAGAAAAAAAAGATTATTCTACCAATAAAGTAATTGACTGGTTGATTTATTGGAATCAAAAATATAAAAGGTATAATGGATTAGCTGAGGATGAAGTAGAAATTGATTTCAATAAAGCAATGTTTTCAGCTCAAATTGAAGATGATAATGCAAGTTTGAACATCAGCATTGAAGGACAAAGTATTTCAAACGGAATTAAATCAGTTTGGTTTAGGAGACCCAATAAAGGGGTCGATGATTTTTATAGACCAATTCTCAAAAATAATTCTGGAATACCGAGAGTCGTATTTAACAGTTTGTTAAAATCACATTTTACAATCTTTAAAGACCTACTTGTTCAATTCTATTTACAATTTAAAAATTTAGGTTCTTACTCTATTACAGGGCTTAATAAACCTAAGGTGCTTTTACTTGCAAGTAAGCATGGTTTGAATATTCCTAAGACATTAATAACTAATTCAACTAATGAACTACGCCGATTCTTCGAAAGTAACAATCAAAAGATAATTTGCAAACCATTATATGAAGGTATGTTTTATTTCCAAAAAAATAAAAATTACGGTTTTGGAGAAGGGACAAATCTAATTGAAGACATCAATGTATTTGGCGAAAAATTCGCACCATCTCTTTTTCAAGAATGCATTAAAAAAGAATATGAAATCAGAATTGTTTTCTTAAATAACAACCTATATTCTATGTGTATTTTTAGCCAGAACAATACGAAAACAATGATCGACTTTAGAAATTATGATGAAAAGAAGCCTAATAGAATGATTCCTTATCTGCTTGTTGATTCGGAAGCTCAAAAAATTAGAAATTTAATGGCCGATATTGGACTAAATATGGGTTCCATTGATTTAATTAAAGCCCAGAATGGGAAATATTATTTTCTTGAAATAAATCCTGTCGGGCAATATGATTTTGTTTCTTATCATTGTAACTATCATATACACCGTGAAATAGCTGAATTCTTGTCCGATGAAAAACAAAGTATGTTTTATTAAAATGCCAGAAAGTAAGGATATTCCTTTTAACTTTCATTTTATTGAAAAAAAACACATTGAGAACACTACTAAATGTTTTGAATCTTATATGAATGATTATGCAGGATATGGAAGAGTTCGTTCCTATTATAAAGCAAACTCCAACATTATTAATATTAACCGGAATGAAGATAGATAATAATAAACATTTTATTCTCTATACAAATTGTATACTTGTGAAAGGGTATAAAGAATCCATTATTTTGGATTTGCAAAGAAACAGTTTCCTGCCTATTTCTAATTTATTATTTGTAGTATTAAATTTGAACTTAAAAATATTGACTATAGGTGAGCTGAAAAAATATTTTCATGGTCAATATAACAATGGAATAGACAAATATTTATCTTACTTAAAAGATGAAGAATTTGGCTTCTTCACAAATGATCCTCAAAAATTTCCTGATATCGGCACTGATTATTATTCACCTTATCCTATTAATTCTTCTGTTATTAATTACTCTTCGACAAGTAGTTTTAACTTAGAAAATTTATTTTATCAGTTAGTTTGCTTAGGTTGTCAAATAATACAATTAAGATTTTTTTGCAAGATTGATCTTAAACTAATTGATATAATAATAAACCAAATTAAAAGCAGCAGGTTAAATTTGCTGGAAATATACATTCAAGATTACGACTGGTTTATAGACGATTTATTGCGAATTGTAGATTCTGATTTCAGGATTAATTTAATAATTTACTCAGCAAAAAATACTTTAGATTTACATAAGAGTCCCAACTCTGATAGGCTATTCTTTGTTTGTGATGAGATTACTCCTTATTCAAAAGAAATAATTGACGTGCAAATGTTCGTTTCAAATATCGAATTTTATATTGAGAGTTTGAGGCACAATGTCGGGTTAAATCGAAAAATCTGTATCGATACAGATGGCTCTATAAAAAATTTCGTGAACCATTCAACAGTGTTTGGCAATGCCTCAATTGATACGCTTGAAGGCATTATTAATAAGAATGAATTTAAACAACAATGGGCCGTTTGTAATGATATGATTGAAAAATGCAAGGACTGCCAGTACAGGTATATGTGTTTAAGCAATTCATACGTTGAATATGTGAATAAGAAATTCTATAAAGTAGATACTTGTAGTTTTTGCCCAATAACTAATTCATGGAACAGAAAATGAAACATACATATTTAATCCTTTTAACAATCATTTTGTCTGCCTTCAATTTACTTTGTGAGGGGCAAGCGAATATATACAAAGAACGATTTAAAGGACTTGAAAAATGCGCTGATAGCCTGAAACAAAAACAACAATTTCACCTGGCAATTTCAGAGCGGTTGGAAATAGAAAAAATGGATAGCTCTTACCATGCAAACTTGTATGAGTTATCTGCTCTTTACTCATTAACTCGTAATAATGATTCAGCATTTTTATATCTGTCCGCAGCCACTGCCCAAGATTCCACTATTGATTTTCTCGTCAATCCTGATTTTATCTTTATATGCAAAGATTATAGATGGAAAGCTATTCAAAACAATCAAATCCCAAAATTTGAGGCTATCAATTGCAAATTTAAGAATCATCCTCTTGCTATGAAGCTTTGGGAAATGAAAATGAAAGATCAGTCATATTTTATTTTTATGGATTATTCGAAACAAGAGGAAATAAAAAAATATTGGCAAATTAAGGATTCGATTAATAAAATTAATTTATGTGAATTAGATTCAATTATTCAAGAAAGTGGGTGGCCTAAAGTTTCAGAAGTTGGAAAGGAAGGATCGAGTGCGGCATTTTTAATCATTCAACATTCCAAATCATCTGATCAAAAGAAATATTACCAATATCTTAAAAAAGCGGTAAAACAACATGAAGCTTATCCTCGGCAATTGGCATTATTAAAAGACAGAATAAGGGTATTTGATAACAAAAAACAAATATATGGCAGCCAGATAAGCTGGGATCCAGTTACCCAAAAGGATTATTTCGATTATAGCAAACTTAGAAGACCCGCAAATGTAAATAAACGAAGAAAAAGTGTTGGTCTTGGGCCAATAGAGGATTATGTTAAAATTTGGAATATCACTTGGGAATATAAGAAATAATCAAATTTGCATCTATTAAGATAGCCGTTTTTAATGCCCAAATTTCCCGCTTCTAACCAACTCGATTCCCGCGACTGCGGCCCCACCTGCCTCCACATGATAGCGAAGCATTACGGGAAAAGCTACAACCTCCAAGGGCTTAGGGAAAAGTGTTTCATTAATAGGGATGGCGTTTCATTATTAGGCATTAGCGAGGCTGCCGAGCAAATAGGTTTCCGGTAAATAGGTGATAGGAGAAAACAAAATGCGTATTAAATAGAAAACGCAGATTAATATTGTCAAATAGAATGAATTATTATATGATTAACTTTAACGACCAATTGGGTTTATTTCCCCCTTGATGTATAAAATGAAAACAAGAAATAGGTTTCAAAATTAAACTCAAAAAGCTGAGAGATTTTCTTATGCAATGGTCAATTTCTGACAGTTTCGCGACGAAAATGGCAAAAAATCAAGGATTTTTTCAACTCCTGATTTACCACTTAAATGTTAAAAACGACCACTTATAGGCAAAAACCGACCACTTATAAGTTAAACCGACCACCAAGTATCAAACAGCTTTTTTCGTTATATATTTGGTGCGCAATTAATATCTATGGCCATATATTATTAAGAGTAGTGAAAAGGGTGATGCCACTATAATGCAGCCCAAACAATTAATTATTAAAATCATGAAAAAGTTACAGAATCTTGAAAACTTTAAAAAAGCTGGATTACATAAAAATGTTTTAGCAAAATTGACTGGAGGTGCTCAGGAAGGCACAGTGGCTGGAACAGCCTGCGTAAACACAGAACTTTCAGCTACAGGATGTATCTCATACACAAGTGATACAATTCAACCAGGTGGTGGAGTTATTTATCATGACACTAAAGATATTAACGAACCTTGTCGAGATTAAGAATCACAAACTAGATTATGGTAGTGGTATGATAAACTGCTACCATAATCTTTAAATTTGGATGTTAAATTTGACTTTAGTAAAAAAATGCACTTCTATGTTTAAAATTAAAACATTATATTTTGCAATCCTTATAATATTGTTACCCACGATAAAGGTATATGGGCAACAAAATTTAACTAATGCAAACATCAGGAAATATAATACTTACATCAACAATGCTGAAATTGCTATTACATACTCGAATTATATCTTAGCAAGTAGTTATTATGATACTGCTTTCAACCAAGTACAATATCCTTTTGCAAAAGATAAATATAATTCGGCAGTATGTGATGCCCTTCTCTTTAAATATGTAGCATGTAAAGCCAAATTAACCTATTTATTATATAATGGTATGGAATTTAAGTATATAGAGGATAATATAGCTTTCCAGGATTTTCTTCATACAAAAACAGGGCGAAATATTAAAAAAATGCCTGTAAAGATATTTTATAACGAAAATATTCGATATTCATACGATTCAATACTTATAAAGGATCAATATTTTAGAGAATTAGATCCGCAAGATTATATGAAAAAATATGGCGATACTGTTTGTAAAATAGATGCATCAAACGTTTTGTTTATGAACAATCTAATAGAGAAATATGGTTGGCCATCAGAAAAATTAATTGGTATTACCATGAATTCTTCACTTTATGAAATCATAATTATCCACCAATGTGACGGGAGTCCATGCAGAGTTTACAATTATACTGAAGAAATTAAAAATGCTTATAACAAAGGACAAATTGAAGCACAAAAAGCTGCTTATCTGATTATGAGATCAAGCGGAATTGATGATATGGGAGAGATGTCTATTGGAATTATCACTTTTGTTTTTGATTCTATTGGAAATTTCAAATATGATAATATTGATGACTACCCCCATAAATCTGGTTTTATTAAACTTAATGAAACTACCAGGAAAAATATTGATAGTAAAAGGTTTGATTTTGGCTTAGAGTCAATTGAAGATTTTCAGAGAAAGGTATTTTACAATCTTACCGATAAACGTTTTATTTTTTCAAGTTACAGTTCACATTCAATTTTTCCAATTGAGGATAAATCTAGTTATGAAATTAAAATCAATAAAATAGTCTCTTTATAATGATATTAATTATTTCGAATGAATTTGATCAAAGTACTCACGAAGTGTTAGAATGGTTAGCTCAAACTAATGAAAATATTGTAGTACTAAATGAATTTAATTCTATCAAGCAAATTAAATTAGTTATTACTAGTTCTAATAATGAAGAATGCTGCTTTCACACAACTAGTGGTGAAACATTTAAAATTTCAGATATTGAATTTCTATGGTACCGTAGAGGACCAATATTTATTGAAAAAGGGTTAAACGCAATTAATCAAGATCAAATTGACAGATCCTTTAGAGCGGATTGGTCAATCTTCACAGATTTTATTTTTGCTATGCTAAGCGAACGCCATTATCTTGGGAATCCCACTATTTCTGAAGTCAACAAATTCAATGTTTTGTTACATGCGACTAGATGTGGATTAAAAATACCAAGCACTTTATTGACAAACCAAAAGGAATGCATTATCGAACAATTTGGACATGCTGAAGTAGTCAGTAAACCATTTAATGGCAGACAATTACATTCCAAAACCAATATTTTATTTGAGTATACTACAAAAATTAACTTGAGAAACTGTGCCGATAGTTTTAACTTGAGTTTTATACAAGAACTAGTTCAAAAGAAATATGAATTAAGAATTTTCTTCTTGAAAGGAATATTCTATTCGAGTGCAATATTTTCGCAAAACAATGATAAGACTAAGATCGACTTTAGAAAATATGATTTCGCAAAACCGAACAGAGTTGTCCCTTTTATTCTACCTACTAAAATTGAAAATCAATTAAAATTGCTTATGGAAGTCCTCCACTTAGATACAGGGTCAATAGATATGTTAGTGACAACAAACAATGAATATGTTTTTCTGGAAGTTAACCCTGTTGGACAATTTGGAATGGTGAGTAAGCCTTGTAACTATTATCTGGAAAATAAAATTTCTAAAATATTGATGCAAAAAGCTATATGAAAAAGGAAGATAAATTAGAAATAGTAATCAAGGAAATTAAAAATAGAACTTCACTTTCTTTATCTCAACAAAACGTTGAAATCAAAGATATTAATGTGGCGAAAAAAGAGTTTAAGAAGATGAAAATGATTTATATTGAATCTTTTAAAACGAGACAATATTCGACTAGAATCTTTTATAAACCTATCTCCCGTATCTTTAAATAAAATACAGATGCTTTTTTTTAAACTTTTTTTTTGTTGTAAAATAACCCGGGGTGTATGCAGATCAATTATTATTGATACGCAAAGAGGAACTAATGAAACAATTCCCAATGATTTAGTTGACTTTTTAGAGAAATTTGAAGGAACAAGTCTTGATAATATACTTAATTTGTTTGATATTGAGAATAGAAATACTCTACAGGGTTATTTTGACTTTTTAATAAATAGTGAATATGGGTTTTGGTGTGATTCGTTAGAAGAATTTTTTAATTTTCCCGAAATAGAAAATAAATGGGAAAGTCCTTACCAGATTACAAATGCAATACTTGATGTTGGGAATGATCCCAAAATTGATTATTTTGATATTATTGAAGATATAAAAAAAATTGCAATACCACATGTTCAAATTAGATCAGCAATCATACGTGACTTTTCATTTTATGAAAAATTGATAAATTCTATAGAAACAAGTAGAATTAGTTCGGTAGAATTAATCATTCCTTATACCCATGATGAGCCTCCGCTCAATTATTTAAAAAAATTTATTAGAAGGAATTTGCGGATTAATAAAATCATTTTCCATAGCTCCCCATATGTTAAAAAAATTACTATTATTGAAAATCTTTCAAATATCTGCTATACAAAAGATGTGTTTAATTCCGCAAAAGACTGTGGTAAGATAAGTTTGAAAAATTTTGTCCTAAATAGCGATCATTATTATGAGTCTCAAGATTATAACTCATGCCTAAATAGAAAAATCAGTATAGACATAAATGGAGAAATAAAAAATTGTCCTAGCCTTAAACATTCTTTTGGAAATATAAAAGAAATATCCTTGTTAGAAATTATTAAGACTTATGATATTACTAAATTATGGATTATTGATAAGTCCAAAATAGAAGTATGTAATGATTGTGAATTCAGACATATTTGCACAGACTGTCGAGCATTTTTAAAAGTTGAAAATAATATATTGTCTCAGCCTCTAAAATGCAATTATAATCCATATATTGCTAAATGGAAAGGCGAAAAAGGGTATTTGACCGTTGAAAATTGGCGGAAGAATAACAATCATGAATAAATATAAGTTTTACTCCCAACTCGACTCCCGCGACTGCGGCCCCACATGCCTCCGCATGGTAGCGAAGCATTACGGGAAAAGCTACAGCTTGCAAGGGCTAAGGGAAAAGTGTTTTATTAATAGGGATGGCGTTTCATTACTAGGTATAAGTGAAGCTGCAGAGCAAATAGGTTTTCGGTCAATGGGTGTTCGCATCAGTTGGGATCAATTAGCAAAAGAAGCTCCCTTGCCTTGTATAGTGCATTGGAAGCAAAACCATTTTGTTGTAGTTTATAAGATATCAGGGAAAGGAAATAATGTAAAAATTTGGGTGGCTGACCCTGCCCACGGCCTGGTTAAATACACCAAAGAAGAATTCCTGCGATGTTGGTATAGCGACAAAAAAGAAGGTGAAGAAAAGGGAATTGCCTTACTTATAGAACCAGGTAATGATTTTTACACTACCGAAGACGAAAAACCGGATAAAACAAAGTTCCGGTTTTTGCTTCAATACCTGCGCCCGCACAAAAGTTTTATGGTGCAGGTTATGCTTGCCATGCTTTTGGGTAGCTTGCTGCAGCTTATTGCGCCATTCCTTACCCAATCGGTGGTTGATAAAGGTATTGGCAACCAAAATATTGGATTTGTTACACTCGTGCTTATTGCACAATTAGTCCTGATGGTAAGCCGTACATCGGTTGATTTTATCCGCAACTGGCTATTATTACACATCAGTACCCGCATCAACATTTCGCTTATTTCCGATTTTTTGATCAAACTTATGAAGCTGCCCATCGGCTTTTTCGATACCAAAATGATAGGCGACATCATGCAACGCATAGGCGACCACTCGCGCATTCAAAGTTTCCTTACAGGTTCGTCGCTCAGTATTCTTTTTTCAATGATCAATCTGGTTATTTTTAGTGTAGTGTTGGCATTGTACAGTTTAAAAATTCTTGCTGTTTTTATCATTGGCAGTGTTGTTTACTTTATTTGGGTTTGGCTTTTCCTTAAAAAGCGTAGGGAACTGGATTTTAAGCGTTTCGCCCAAATGGCCGACAACCAAAGCACCCTGTTTCAACTTATTACCGGTATGCAGGAAATAAAACTAAACAACTGCGAACGCCAAAAACGATGGAAATGGGAACGCATACAGGCAAGGCTTTTTCGGGTGAGTGTGCAAGGATTGGCTCTAAGCCAATGGCAGCAAGCAGGCGCTATGTTTTTCAACGAATCCAAGAATATTTTTATCACTTTTCTTTCAGCTTCGGCAGTAATCAAAGGCGATATTACTTTGGGTATGATGATGAGTATCCAATACATTATCGGTCAATTAAATGCACCTGTCGAACAAATGATAAGTTTTATGCAAGCGGCGCAGGATGCTAAAATAAGCATGGAACGCCTTGGCGAAATACACAACAAAGAAGACGAAGAACCAGCCAATGCTATAAAAGTCAACCAACTTCCTTTTAACCATAGTGTTGTAATTAACAATCTTTCATTCCAATACGAAGGGCCACACAGCGAGATGGTGCTGAAAAACATCAACTTAACTATTCCACAAGGAAAAACCACCGCCATTGTTGGCACAAGTGGAAGTGGCAAAACTACACTGGTTAAATTGCTTTTAGGATTTTATTCACCTTTAAAAGGCGAAATAAAAGTTGGAGGCACATTACTTGGCAATTTCAATAGCAGTTTCTGGCGGTCGCAATGTGGTGCTGTAATGCAGGACGGGTTTATTTTTTCCGATACCATTTCCGAAAATGTGGCTCCCGGCGATGAAAATATTGATACTGCAAAACTCCGAAATGCCGTTCAGGTCGCTAATATTTCTGAATTTATTGATGGCTTACCACTAAGTTTCAACACTAAAATAGGTCAGGAAGGCAGCGGCATCAGCCAGGGACAACGCCAGCGTTTACTCATTGCCAGAGCAGTTTACAAAAACCCTGAATACATCTTTTTTGATGAGGCCACCAATTCATTGGATGCCAACAATGAGAAGGTAATAATGCAGAATTTGGATGAGTTTTTTAGCGGGTCGAATAGTCAGGGCTTGACTGCAAGTCAAACCCTGACTATGCCGGGCCGCACTGCGACTAACAAAACAGTTGTTGTTGTTGCCCACAGGCTAAGTACTGTAAAAAATGCTGATCAGATTGTGGTACTTGAAAAAGGTGAAATCATCGAACAAGGCACACATGAAGAACTAACTAAACTCAGAGGATCATATTATGAATTAGTTAAAAATCAGTTGGAGTTAGGGAACTAATGTGCTAATGCGATAATGTTGTAATGCGATAATTAGCACATTAACCAATTAACCAATTAGCAAACTAGCACATTAAAATAATGCCGGAAGAATTAAAAGAGAGAGCCATCGAAATACGTAGCGAGGAAATTGACGAAATCCTTGGGAAAACACCTTCCTGGATACTTCGCCGGGGCATTTCTATGCTTACGCTTATCATACTTTTTTTATTAGCAGGAAGTTGGTTTTTTCATTACCCTGATATTATCACTGCTCCCATTATTATTACATCAGCCAATCCACCATCAACAGTAGTTGCCCATTCCAGCGGTAAAATAATTTCCTTTTTTGTAAAAGACCAACAGCAAGTCCAATCAGGTGAATATCTTGCTATACTTGAAAATGCATCGGATACAGGTTCAATCAATAAACTAAAGTCTCTTTTTCAGGATGCTGATTCACTCAAAGTATCATTGTATGTCCTCGAAATTAAGGCAGAACTGCTATCAACTCTTGGTGATTTGCAGCAACCCTATACAAGTTTTATTCAGGCGGTATTGAACTATCAGCGCTACGAATCTTTGTCGTTCAATACAAAGAAAATTGAAGCAATACAACAGCAAATCATCTTAAATAACTCATATATTGAAAAGCTAAAAGGACAAACATATTTACAGGGTATGAACCTTAAACTTGCTAGCAATCAGTTCAGCCGTGATTCATTGTTATTTGTTCAAAAAGTGATCACAATTGCCGAATATGAAAGAGCCGAAGTACAGTTGATTAGCAACAAATCAAGCTATAAAAACTCGGAAATGGCACTTTCCAATTCCCTGATTCAGATAAATCAACTCAAACAGCAAATTATTGAATTACGCCTTACACAGGAAAAAGAAACCAAACAACTCATTGATGAGGTTCAAAATAGTTATAAAACGCTGAAAAGCCAATTCAATGCCTGGGAAATCACTTATGTTTTAAAAAGTGCCACCTCAGGCAAAGTTTCAATTGGCAATTATTGGAGCACCAACCAGAATGTTAAAGCAGGGGATATAATCATGTCAATTATTCCAGACAAAATTGAAAAACCTTTTGGAAAAATAACCCTTTCCATGGAAAATTCCGGTAAAGTAAAATCCGGTCAAAATGTAAATATTAAGTTATCGAGTTTCCCTTACGCTGAATATGGTATGCTTTCCGGGGAAGTCAAATCACTTTCCCTTGTCCCTGACCAGGGTAAATACTATGTTGAAATTGAACTAACAAATGGGTTAAACACAAACTATAACAAACAATTACCTTTGCTACAGGAAATGACAGGCACAGCCGAAATTATTACTGAAGACCTGCGTTTAATAGAAAGGATAATTGCCCCGATACGATCATTGTACAATGAAAAACTTGTGGGGAAATAAGGTAACCTTGAGTATGAAATAAATATACTGCTTATCCCCTTTGAACAAGTGAACCACAATCGGACATAAAATACATAGAATTTCACATAGAAAAAATCACGTTTATGCTCAGCCCCAAATGTGAGAAACTTTGTGAAACCTATGACTATGTGGCTCGTTGGGTTCAGATAACAATAAAAATGAGAACTATCCTTCTTGGCAATGAAATCAATCAGGTCAAAGTATCTTACAAAATAGTTATCAACTTGCCCTAAAGGGATAAGCAGTATAAATATTATCTGCGCTCCTACCCCACGTTGGCCATGCTGGTAAAAATATCAACAGCAAATTGTTCCCTTTACGAAAAGTAAGAATAAACGCTTTTGGAGAGCAGTAAATACAAATTCCATAACCTTGATGAAGTTTACATTATAACGTTTGCAGCAAGGTGCTGGGTGGATATTTTACACGCAACAAATACAAGGATATTCTTATAATAAACCTTGCCTAATGCCTGAAGAATTAAGCCTTGAGATTTTTGCCTGTTGTTTTATGATAAATCATGAGCCACAAATCAGAAAATATGACGTGTGCGAACGGGGATAAAGATATATTTCATGTTGGATGCCACGATGCTTAATGTGAAATACTTTTAGCCTATTGCATTTATATTCTTATGATTATGAAAAATAAATTTGCTTATAAGTAGCCAAAACATATAATTATTCACTACTTTTGGCTGGATATAAATACAAGTTAGTATGAAACTGATAGGAAGAATTTCAGAAACTGTGATTTTGGCGAATGCTTTAAAAAGTAATCGCCCTGAACTTATTGCGGTTTATGGACGGAGGAGAGTTGGCAAAACGTTTCTTATCAGAAATGTATATAAAAAGGACATTCAGTTTGAATTTTCAGGAGTACACAAGGGTTCGATGAAGCAGCAACTGAAGAATTTTTATCTAAACCTTTCGCAACTGAGGAGCGGTTTTGTCAAACCCCTTGACTGGATTGACGCATTTCATCAATTGAGCCGATATATTGAATCCTTAGCATCAAAGAAAAAAAAAGTCATTTTTATTGATGAATTTCCGTGGCTCGACACCCGAAAATCAAGCTTTCTCCCGGCTTTCGATAATTTCTGGAATAGTTTTGCCTCAAAAAGAGATGATCTCGTGGTAGTAATTTGCGGATCAGCAGCATCTTACATGATTCAAAATATAATTAAGAGTAAAGGCGGACTT
>Ga0335397_10007389_pt1 | contig 14015 bp, 5 predicted proteins | sample MAT04_FD_205740 | JGI IMG/M metagenome (GOLD analysis project Ga0335397, IMG submission 205740) | Freshwater microbial communities from Lake Fryxell liftoff mats and glacier meltwater in Antarctica - MAT-04 (spades assembly) (version 2) ...
CCGGTGCCTGCACCAAAAATTACTACACGGCCTTTTTCAAGGTGGCGCATGGCACGGCGACGAATATAAGGTTCTGCAATCTGCTCCATTTTAATAGCGCTCTGCAGGCGGGTATATACCCCGGCTTTTTCAAGGCCTGCCTGCAATGCCATCCCATTAATAACGGTAGCCAGCATGCCCATATAATCTCCCTGCGCTCTTTCTATACCTGTTTCAGCTTCATTCATACCTCTATAAATATTTCCACCTCCTATTACAATGGCTACCTGCACGCCCATTTCTGTAATTTGCTTAATGTCCTGTGCATATTGAGCAATTACATCTGAGTCGAGCCCAAAGTTTTTGTTACCCATTAAAGATTCTCCGGAAAGTTTGAGTAAAATGCGTTTGTATTTAGGTAACATAAAGGATTTATGATTTATGATGGGTGATTTATGATTTATGATGTGGAATGTTTGATTTTTTTGCGAAGATAAGGATTAATGGAAAGGGAAATAAAATGGAGGGCCGGGGGGATTTTTAATTTTTGATTTTTGATGTATGATTTGATTTTTGATTTTTGATGTATGATTTGTGATTTGACAACCGCTTCGGCCTATGATAGATCATACACCAGAAATCACACATCACACATCACACATCATAAATCATATATCCGACATCATACATACTACATTACAGCATCCCTTTTTCATAAGCAAGGTGAAGCGCCTGAGCCCGGCTGTTTACATGAAGCTTTTGGTAAATGTTCATTACATGCTTCTTGGCAGTGTTGGCACTTATACTTAGGCGGGCACCAATTTCTTTGTACAGCAGCCCTTGCACAAGCAATTGCAATATTTCGCTTTCCCGGTTGGTAAGGTCAAAGAAGGTTTTTTGCAATAGAGCTTTAGGTTTATTTAGCAGGGTAAGTTCATTGTTTTGCACCAATTGTAAAATCTTATGAGCAATGCCCGGAGATATAGGGCCTGCGCCGCTCTCATGCATCTGCCACAGCATGTCTGTTATTTTTTCTGCACTTTCATCTTTCAGCAGGTAACCAAAAGCGCCCGCTTTGATGGCCTTAAAAATTTTATCCTCATCATCAAAAATAGTAAGCACCACAAATTTTACCGAAGGGAAAAAAGAAGAGCCAATTGCAATGGCATCCACACCATCCATGTTGGGCATTTCCAGGTCCATAAGGGCTACATCAGGTATTTTATCTGCCGGCAAAAATTTCATTTTTTGCATAAAATCCTTTCCGTCTTCGGCTACAAGCGTAATATCAAAATGGCCGTGGCGCAAGAGTTTATCTTTTAGAATATTCCTGTTACTTGACTTATCATCTATGATGGCAATTTTAATTTGCATGGTATTATTTATACTTCTAAATATCTTAAAAGATATGACATAAAAAAATAATCCAATAGGGTTATGCGCTAAAGGGTAATTATCAGCGTAGTGCCTGCACCAGGTGCGGTGATAATCTGCAAATCGAAAGCGGCTTCAGCAGCCCGTTCCTTCATATTGGTGAGTCCGTAGCAGCCATCTATATCCTTTAAGGTATTTTCAGAAAAACCAATGCCATTGTCCCTGACTTCCAGAACCCACTGAGCGCCACGTTGTGCACTTGTGATAACTATCTGGCTGGCATTGCCGTGTTTAATTGCATTGGTAACAGCTTCCTGCAAAATGCGCACTATGTTCAATGCCTTGGTATAGTGCAATATAAATTCTGTGGAGCCTTCTCCATTTATCAGAAACTGTATATGCGGATAGTGCCTGCTCAACGGCTGCACAAAATTGCGAATGCGCATGATACAATCCTGCGTGGTATAACTTTCTTTTTTTAAGGCCCAAATGGTTTCTCTTAGCGATGTAATGATGTCTTTAGAAGCAAACTTTAGATCGCCCATCAACTCTGCACGCAGGGTTTCCTGCTGCTCTTTTTCCAGTAATTCTGTACTATATAAAACGGCATTCGCATAAGCTCCTATATTGTCATGAAGGTCCCGGGAGATGCGTTCTCTTTCTGCCTGAAGCCTGTGTGCCGCCTTTAAATCTTCCAGTTTCTTACGGTATTTATTTTTAATGTACTGGGCAATAATATAGGCCATCAAAGCAATAATAGCAATGGCCACAGTTGCAAGAAACCACCAGGTATTATAAAATGGCTGAAGGATGGTGATGCGTATTTCCTTCATAGGATTTGCCTTCTTATCAAAAAAACGCCCTGCATAAATTTTAAAAATATAGCTACCCGGTAACAAATAATAGCGAACAGTTTTTAAATCTTCATTTTGGACCCATTGTTTATCTAAGCCCGCCATTTGGTATTGATAAATGTATTGGTCTGGATTGTTATTACCCATGGCTACGAAATCAAAAGACAGGGAGTTTTGATAATGCGGTAAGGTTAGGGTTGAAATATTCCAGGCTGCACTGTCCTGAACAATATCTTCATTGTTTATTTTTAATTTAGTAAAAAATAAATTTATTTTTTCAGTATAGCTGCTAATGGCAGCAGGATAAAAGCTCGTGACGCCATTTACGCCAGCAAAGAAAAGTTCACCACCTATTGACCATGCTACCGCATTCGTATTAAACTCATTTTCCTGCAAGCCGTCTTCTTTTTTCAGGTGCTGAAAACTATTGTCTTTATTTATTTTGAGAAGCCCTTTATTAGTACTGCACCATAGCGTTCCCTGATCATCTAAAGCCATCGCATAAATACATTCATCTGGCAAACCAGTTTCCTTGTTAAGATGCTGCAACACTTTTCCGCTACCGTCAATTTTAAAAATACCTTTATTGCTGCCCACATAAATAACCGGCGCTTCACTACTGCCTGCTGCAGGGTTGGATTTTACAAAGCATCTTACATTGCCGGTATTTTTTAAAGCTACACGCCTTATTTCCTTAAAGTTACTGGCATCCAGAAAAATGAGTTCATCATTGGCATGGGTTAAAATGGCATTGTTAAATAATAAGCCGCTCATTATATAACCAGGCGTAATGAAATGTTCTGTAGTAGTTTTTGTAGAGAAATTAGTTCTGTAGAGGTTAGCCTGCGATTGAACAATTACTTCCTTTTCATTCTGAAATAGGAGGTTAGCAAAATAACCAATACCGCTTAATTTTTCGGGTGCAGCAGTGGCAATAGGCAGACTTGTAATGTGTAAAAGATCATGGCTTAGCTGCCATACATGTTTTTCTCCTGCAATAAAAAGCAGGTAATCACCCTTGTTTGTTTTAATAATCGTACTGATAGATGCTGGTAATTTCTGACCGGGAATATTTTTAATGTGTTTAACCAAATGTTGCAGTGTATCAAATACCAGCAGGCCATTGTTAGAAGTACCTGCTAAAATCCGGTTATAGCGTTTATCGGGGAGGATACTTACTACAAAGTTACTATCAGGTTTGCCGGTACTATAATATTTAAACGGGTAATTGTTGCGAATTATTTTTTTTATACCTCCGCTTACCGTTTGCAGGTAAAGGTTTCCAAAATTGTCTTCTTTAATACCAGCAATACTTTGTAATCCCGATACTGGTTGATTTTGAAAATTTACGATTTCAGATTTTAGTATTTGCAGAGTTGAATCCGTTTCATAAAGACGGTTGTTAAAAGAGACTAGCATTTTGCTTTGCCAGGTAAAAATATTGCAACGAAATATAGGCTTGTCATCTTTATCTTTTACGGGTAAAATGCTGGATTTTTTCGATTTAAAATTATAGCACTGCAGAGAAGACGACATGGTATTTTGGCAGTAGATAACTTCGTCTTCTGTTTTCAGCATTAAAAAAAACGTGGCAATTTCAGGTAGGGGTATAGAAGTTGAAACGATGGCCTTTTGTTTCAGATCCCATAAATAAATGGAACTGTTTATGTGAAGCACTACTTTATGATTAATAATATTTTGGCTGATTTTTGGCCTAAAAGTGCTATTGTTAGTATACTCCGGTAACCCACTCCTTGTTGAAGATAATTTTTTAAAGCTGGTGATGCTAAGGCCTGTAATAAGCCCTTTTTGAGTATAGATGTAAACTGTTTGTTCATCTTCACCCATAAACTGGGCGGGTACATTTTCTGGTAATTCATGTTTGTAAACCAGGTTGAACCTATTGCTGTTTATTTCATATTTACTTATTCCATAAGAATGGCTGATTAACAGGTCTCCGTTACTGCATCTAAAAAACAGCGCTTGTTTGTCATCGGGCAGGCCACTTTGCACAGGAATATTTATAAAATTTTTTCCATCAAATTTTTGAATACCATTAGGGAATCCCACCCAGCAAAAATTATTGTTGTCAAAAGCTATGTCGGAGATGGTACTTTGTAAAAGTCCCTCGTTAACATTAAAACCAAAAGTATTGTAACGCTTTAACTGCTGCGAATAAAGGTATATTCCACCTATGCAGAACAATGAAAGTAATATGCAGGATTTTATTTTCAAATGATTACAACAGTTAACCCTATGATACAAAGCTCTTCAAATTACGTAAAGCAGTTTTAAATTATTAATTATCCATTCGGATTATTGATTACCATAAAATTATTGCATTCATTTGACAAGCATTCCTGTATACTTTTTACGCATTGCTGTATTCTGTATAAAGCAAATCTGCCTTCATTCTCCAATATCTTCTCAATCTTTCTTTCATTCTGAATTAAAAAATAGACTTATTATGAAGAAGAAATTTCTACGCCTGTTACTTTGCTCTTTGCTTTTAAGTGAAATGTCAGAAGCCCAAACCTGGAATGGCTCGGTAAGCACCAACTGGAACACACCCGGTAACTGGACGGGTGGCCTGCCAACAGCCGCAAGTAATGTAACGATACCCGCGGCACTCCTGGTGTACCCGGTACTCAACAGTAATGTTACAATTAATGGCATAACAATGAACAGTGGCAGCCGGTTAGATGTAAACGGGTTTACACTAACGCTTAATGGTACATCTACCTTCATAAACTTTACGGGTGCTATACTCAACAACAGCAATGGAGCTACCGACATCGTAATTAATTTAAATGCCGGTGGCGGCGGTTATGCCCACTATTTCAGGAGTAATACAATAAACGATGCTATTATTTTTAACTTAACCGGCAGTGATGCTTTTTATGAAGGTGATGCGGCACCTGCCAATCTATTTACCGGAAATGCCACCTATAATATAAATGGTAGCCTGCCGGTCAATATATCTAATGTATCACCCGCCCTTTATAGTGGCAACTTAACCGTAAACCGTACAATAGGTGGCACCACCAGCATGTTTGGTGCAGGCCCAACCATTTCGGGAAACTTTTCGTTTACCAACAATGTGGGTGGGGCAATTGGTATTGGCAACGCCACCAACATAACAAATATTGCCGGCACGGTAAATATTGCCTGCAACTATCCTTCGCCTGCCAGCTTCGACATGTATAATATTAAAAATCAGACAACTGGCGGCACCATAAATATCCAAAATTCGCAGGGTATGTACCTACAAAAAGATACGCTAAAGGTAGCCGCTCTCAATATTACGGGGTACAGGGGAAGTGCGTTCGCTTATTTGTTTAATAATTTTATAACCGGCAATGTAACTTTTGCTGACGATGCTACTTATTCGTCAGGCTGGGCTACTTCTTTCAGGAACAACCTATTTACCGGAACTACCAGCATTACCATTAACGGAACCAATACATTTAACGAGGCGGAAACGGCAGCCAGTGGCAACAGGTATATTGGCAATACTACATTCAACATCAATTCTTCAGCCCTGGTTTATTTGAGCCATGTGGATACCTCGCAGTTTGATGGCAATCTTACCATTAACCGTACCGTTGCCGGACACACCCAAGCGTTTAACAGCGGCGCTGTTATTAATGGGAATTTTACCTACAGCAATATTGCTGCCGGTAATACTTATTTTGGTAGTAACACTAACAGGAGTGCTATTAGCGGCACCCTAAACATCACTTCCAATTCGGCCGGAACAAACGTTTTTGAAATGCACCGCCTTATAAACCAAACATCGGGGGGCACCATTAATGTTCAAAACTCAACCGGTTTTTTTGTAGAACAGGATACCATAAAAGCTGCCCTTGTAAGCATCACCAATTATACCGGTAATGCTTACGCTAATTTATTTAACAACAGCATTACCGGTAATCTAGTGCTTACCTCCAGGGCTGATTATTCCAGCGGATATAGCACGTACATACGCAATAATATTATTACCGGCAACAGTACGTTTACCAATAACGGAGCCAATACATTTTATGAAGCCGATGGAGCTGGAAATAGCAACCTGTTTGCAGGCAATACGGTGTTTAATTATGCAAGCTTGGGCACTTCCGTTATTTCTCATTTAAGTTTGTCGCAGTTTAATGGTAACCTCACCGTAAACCGCACTGTGGCCGGCATTAGTTATATATTTTATAATGGCGGTATAGTTAATGGCAATTTTAGTTATACTAACAATACAGCCGGCAATACTTATTTAGGAAACAATGCTTCAAAAACGAGCATTAGCGGCACTGTAAATGTTGCGGCCAACTATTCCACCCCCAATGTATTCGAAATGTACCGCCTGGTTAATCAAACAACAGGCGGTTCGGTTAACGTGCAAAATTCGGGCGGATTTGCTGTACAAAGGGATACTTTGAAACTGACCAGTTTTAGTATTACAGGCTACAGGGGTTCTGCTTACGCATACTTATTCAGTAATGATATTACTGCCAACGTTACCCTGGCCGATGATGTGAGCTATACAGGCGGCTACGTCACATATCTCCGCAGTAATGTAATTACGGGTACCAGCAACTTCACTACCAGCGGAAGTAATGCATTTTTTGATGCAGATGGTGCAGCGGATGGCAATAAATATACAGGCAACGTAACCTATACTGCTGCAGGTGGCCCCATGTATTTAGCACATGCCGCACCCTTGCAATGCACGGGCAATGTTACTGTAAATCGAACGGCAGCCAATACAACGTATGTATTCTACGCCGGAAGTTCCATTACTGGCAATTTTAGTTATACTAACAATACAGCCGGCAATACTTATCTCGGCAATCTTGCATCTAAAACAAGCATTGGTGGTACCGTAAATATTGCGGCTAGTTATACCACACCTAACTTTTTTGAAATGTACCGTTTGGTAAACCTAACAGGTGGCGGCAACATAAGGGTAACTAACAGTGCCGCATTTAATGTTCAGGCCGATACGCTGGTGGTTGACTCGCTGAAATTGACAGGCTACAGGGGCAGCCAGTATGCTTATTTCTTTAACAACAAGATTACCGGCCATTTAGTAACAGCCGATGACGCAAGTTATGGCGGTGGATACAATACCACTTTCCGTCAAAATACAATTACCGGAAATACCAGTATTACAAACAATGGTACAAACTTTCTGTACGATGCAGATGGTGCTTTTGAAGGCAGCAGGTATATAGGTAATGTTATCTATACCAGAAACGGAGGAACAATTATTGCAGCAGTAAGCGATACCAATGAGGTTAGCGGTAACCTTGTCTTTAACTCTACTGCTGGCATCTCAATGGGTTTATTTAAATGTAACCTTGGCACAAACGGTGTAATAGAGCAACTGGGTACCCAACCCATTAATCTGCCGCTGCTGATTATGGAAAAAACAGGTGCCGGAAAAATAACCCTGAACGATTCGGTAACCATTACGGGTACGGCCAGGTTTACAAGTGGTCATATGTATTCTTCTGCCGCAAACCAGCTAATTTTCGTTGATAATGCAACATACATTGGAGCATCTTCCATTAGTCATGTAATAGGGCCGGTAACTAAAGTAGGAGACGATGCTTTTAGTTTTCCGGTAGGCAACCCTCTTTCCTACAAAATTTTAGGAATGAGTGCTCCAGTAGGCGTTACCACCCGGTTTAGTGCCGAATATAAAAATCAAAACCCAGGTAGTGATGGCTACAATACAAGCCTGAAGGCAGGAAGTTTTGGTGCCGCTGCCATCAGCAAAGTTGGCTACTGGGATGTGCAACGATTAACCGGCAATACCAATGTTACCCTTACGCTGGGTTTTAACAGCAATCCTTATGAGCAATACCCGGCTGCCCTGGCAAATTTAAAAGTGGCTCATTGGAATGGCGCACAGTGGGATGACCATGGTAATGCTGCGCCAACAGGAACGCCTGCCAGCGGATCTATCAACAACAGTGTGCCCATCACCAGCTTTAGTCCGTTTGCTCTCGCTGGTGTTACAAGTACATATTTTTATGTGTACAGTAACCCGGGTGCGGGGCCTGATGGCACACCGGTAAAATTTGGAGGAACCGGCGGCTATCCTGCATATAGTACCAAACAGTTACCGGCAGGTAGTTATTCGTTAGACAGTATTTACCTGGTGCCCAATGGCAGTTCAGCAAGTTTTAAAATGAGAGATTTGTATGCTGTAGAAAAAGATGATACAACAGTAACAGTGGCTGCAGCACCTGCTACTTATATTTCTGCTAACGGAAATGGTACCGTAAACTTCACCGGCTGGCGTCATTTTGTATATCTTAAGAACGGAGGCAATGAAATTATTGGTGCGTTAAGAGACAATAATCTTACGCTGGGAAACACAACGATGACGGCCTATTTCTCTACAGCCAATGTGGCCACCGCACCCAACGGAAATATTTATTTAAAACGGAGTTTTAAAGTAACCAGCCAGTTTGCACCGGCAGGCACCAAACGGGTACGTTTTTATATTCTTAAAACAGAATACAACAATCTGGTGGCTGCCGATCCTGCATCGTTCCCCAACGGTATCAACAGTGTTACCATCACAAAATATACAGGCCCGCAGGAAGACGCTTTGTTCAATCCTATTCCCGGTGGCAACAGCATTATTATTCCAAACAGCGATATAACCATTGTAGATATGGGCACCATGTATTCTTTGGACGTGGACGTTACCGGGTTTAGTGGTTTTTACATCGGTGGAAACCAGGCCAATGTTAGTCTTTGCACAGGGTCTACCATTTCAGTTCCGAGTAATGTAAATGGTGCCACTTACCAGTGGCAGGTAAATACCGGCAGCGGCTTCACCAACGTTAGTAACGGTGGGGTGTATGGAGGTGCGGCAACCAAAACACTTACGCTTACCAATGTTCCCTCTTCTTATTACGGCTACCAATACCGGGCATTTATAAATGGCAGTACTTATAGCCAGGTGTATACAGTAAAATTCACGGCCACATGGGAAGGAACAATGAACAATGTTTGGGAAAATATAGCCAACTGGAGTTGCGGTATTTTACCCGATGCTAATACCGATGTGCTCATCAATGCCGGGAAATCCAATTATCCCCAGCTAGGAGCAAACACATCTGTAAGAACGGTAAGAGTGGCTGCTGGCACAACGGTAATGGTGAAAACAGGTTTTAATTTAACGATTACGAAGTAAAACCGGCAAAGGATTTCTATGAACTGTTTCAAAATTTTAAAGGCACTGCTGGTGTTACTATTGCCGGTTGCTACAGATGCACAGCCGCAACTAATACACGAATGGAGCAACGCTTTAAATACATACCCAGCTTACACAAGGGGTAATACCACCGGGAACCTAAGTGTAAGCGATGCCAGCAATAATTTTTACCTGGCTGGGGAGTTCAGCCATACCGCCGACTTTGACCCTACGGCTGCTGAACTTAATATGAGTGCAGAAGCCGGCGGAACGGGTGAAAATATTTTCCTGGCGAAATACAACTCAGCCGGTGCGGTCATGTTTTCAAAGCGCATTGGTGCGGGTGCGGGTATTATTTCCTTGTTTGGTCTAGCGATTGATAGCGATAATAATATTTACATGTCTGGCCAAATTACCGGCCGTGGAGATTTCAATACCGGCGAAGCACCCGGTGATACACTGTGGCTTGACGGCTTTGTTAATTCAGGTTTTGTGGCGAAGTATAACAGCAGTGGTATATTGTTGTATGCTTTTTTAATAGAAACTCAAACAGATGCTTCGGCAATTTTTCTTTTCGGAATAAAAGTTGGCAGTAATAATTTACTCTATGTGACTGGCACTTATAATGGGCAAATTGACCTTGATCCCTCTGCTGCGTCCACCATTATAACTACAACAAATACTAACCCCCAAGGTGTTTTAATAACTTATAATAAAACAACCGGCAGTTTAAACAACTCGGTCACTTTTTCGCATACCGGCTCGCTGATGGGTGTAGCCGACCTTGCCTTAGATGCACAAAACAACTGTTTTATTGCAGGCAGTTTTGGAGGCAATATTAGCTTTTCAGGATCCGGGGGGCCTATTGTGCTCAGCAGCAGCGGCAATACCGATATTTTTATGGCGAGTTGGAGTGAAACCGGTGCACTGCTCCAGGCAAAAAGAGCAGGCGGCACTGGCGCAGACCGTGGTCGTGCTATTTTAAAAGGCGCAGATGGCAGCCTGTACTTATCCGCTTCCTTTAGCGGCACTGCCGATGTAAACCTTGATCCCGCTGTCACAACCAACCTCGTTTCTACCGGTGCAGATGGCTTCTTATCTAAGTACGCACCAGATGGTAGTCTTGTATATGCTTTTGAATTATCGCCTGCCAATAAAATGGCTTTAGTTGCAAATGATACACTGATTGTTTCAGGCCTTTTCCGGGGTACCAGAGACTTTAACCCTGCTGTTGTCGCAGCGAATCTTTCTTCTGCAATGGCAAATGAAAGCGATATTTATGCAGCTTCATATACCCCACAAGGGTTGTACAACTGGGCTTTTCGTATCACAAGTACGGGACCTAAATCAATCAGTGGGCTCCTACTCTTGCAATCAAATAGATTTATTGTTTCCGGAGATTACCAAAGTAACCTCAATACCAATCCTGCAGGCAGCACAACATTTTCTTCGCTGGCCAATAAATCAAATGCTTTTTTCAGCATCTATCAAAATACAAATGGAAGCCATTTATTTTCAGGTATAACGGGTGTAAACAGAACCACGGTTGATATGGCAAAAAGTGTGGCAACAGGCGCTAACGGGGATGTTTATACTACTGGTTACTTTACCAAAACAATAGATGCCGATCCTACTACTGCTGTACAAGCAATGGCCAGTGCAGGTGGTACTGATATTTTTGTATCAAAGTACAACAGGTCGGGCCAGCTTATTTTCGCTTTTCGTTTTGGCAGTACACTATCAGATCAGGGAAAATGCATTGCGTTAGACAACGGTAATAATGTATATGTTGCCGGGCAATTTAGTGGCACGGTTAATTTTGACCCTTCAGGTACCCCCAATCCAGGGGCTTCACTTACCGCTTTGGCGTTTCAGGATATTTTTATTAGCAAGTACAACTCATCCGGGCAGTGGATTTTTACAAAGCAAATTGCCGGTACCAGTTCAGATGTTGTCAATAAATTGGTGATAGATAAAGATGGTAACCTGTTGGTGGCCGGCTCGTTTGCAGGCACTGCAGATTTTGACCCGGACCCGGCCATCACAAACAGCAGGACAAGCCTCGGAAGTTTTGATGCCTTTATAGCAAAATACAGTCCTTCCGGCAGCCTGCTATTTGCGCATCAAATAGGTGGTACAGGGTATGATGAAGCATTTGGTGCAGGCACCAATGCATTGGGTGAAATTTTTGTATGCGGCACTTTTTCTGCAACGGTTGATTTTAATCCATCTCCTACAACTACCCTTAACATAACAGTGGTGGGCGGTACAAGCCGGGATGCTTTTTTTGCAAAGTTTACTGCGGCCGGCAATCTTGTCTTTGCACATGGAATGGGATCTAACAGTGCAGACCAGGCCAATGAAATTATTTCTGATAGGGCGGGTAATTTAGTAGTGGCAGGTTACTTTTTTAATTCGATTGATTTAAACCCTGACCCTGCTGTTTCCAACAATTTTGTGTCTTTGGGCAGCAACGATTTGTTTATTGCCTGGTATACAAATGCTGGAGTTTATATGCGTGCCATTCAGACTGGAGCAACAGGACTTGATGAGCCAAGAGCGATAAGTTATGATGATGCAAATAATATTATAGTGGCGGGCCGCTTTAGCGGCACAGCAGATTTTAATCCTGATCCGGCAGTTACCAACAACCTTACGGGTGCCAGCACTGATGCATTTGTGGCTGCGTACAATAGTAACGGCCAATACATATTTGCCAAAAACTTTGGCGCTTTTGACCAGGACGATGCCCTCGGGCTTTCGGTAGATACAATTACAAAAGCTATATACATTGCAGGGCAGTTTGATGTAACCGTTAATTTCAGTACACCCGGCAGACCTGATGCTTTTTTACAAACTGATATTGGTGCCAATGCTTTTATAGCAAGATATTCAACAATACCACTTGCATCTTCTTTCATATGGACGGGCAATGTAAATACAGCCTGGGAAAATGCGGGCAACTGGAGTGGAAATGCAGTACCTAATTCCACTTCGGTAGTTTCTATTTCTTCTGGCAGACCTAGATATCCTTTTGTAAATAGCAGTGCAACAGTAAAAAGTATTAGTTGCGCAAATGGCGCAACACTAACCGTAGTAACGGGTGTAGTGCTTACTGTTTTGCAATAAATGAAAACAAATAAAAAGGTTTATAAAGCCGGGCTGCACAAATGAAGGCGAAGTGAGAAGACATTAACTTATCTGTAAAGAATGTCACATACGGGTTCACCGTATATTTTTCAGGAGGGGGTTAAACAAGGTTGCTTTCGGGCAACCTTTGTTTTTAAGGTATTAAAAAAGCGAAACAAAATTGTTTCGCTTTTTTAATATTATTTAGGAAGATATTATCCCAATGCAACTCTTTTAAAGTCTGTTACTTTAAGATCTGCATCAATACTTTTCAGATAATCTGCTACTGACTTGTTACCATCTTTTACGAAGGCTTGTGCCATTAGTGTATTGTCTTTAAAGAATCTGTTCATTTTACCAGCGGCAATTTTCTCAGCCATTTCTGCTGGTTTGCCTTCTGCTTTTATCATTTCGATGGCAATGTTCTTTTCTCTTTCAATTGTTTCGGGAGAAATAGAAGTTTCATCTACTGCCAACGGATTCATAGCTGCAATCTGCATTGCCACGTCTTTGCCGGCTTCTTCTGCTTCCTTGGTTAATGCTACCAGTACACCCATACGATATGCACCGTGGATATAACTTGCAACATAGGGAGCGTCTATTCTTTCGAATTTAGACACACCAATTTTTTCGCCGATAGAAGCTAATTTATCATTGATCAAATCTTCTACTTTAGCGCCATTGATTTCTACTGCATTTAATTCTTCTGCAGATTTTACATTGTTGCTGATAGCTGCATCTGCAATGCTTTGTGCAAATGCTACGAACTCAGCATTCTTGCTTACAAAGTCAGTTTCGCAACTGATGCAAAGAACGATACCTGATTTATGATCGGCGGTTGTTTGTGCGATGATCACACCTTCTTTGGCTTCACGGTCGCTGCGTTTTGCTGCTACCTTTTGTCCTTGCTTGCGCAACCAATCAATGGCTGCTTCAAAATCGCCGTTGCTTTCTGTAAGTGCTTTACGACAATCCATCATACCAGCGCCTGTGGCCTGGCGTAATTTGTTTATATCTGCTGCTGTTATCATAGCCCCTGTCCCCTAAAGGGGAACTTGATTTTAAAGTTTATAATATTTTTCAAGATTATTATATTCAGTGCATTAATGCTGAATAAAAATATTCTGTACAAGTGAGTGACCCCGCAAGCCTGACGGGGGAGCCACATCGATGTTTAATAGTAGTACAACTGTTTGTAACAAAATAAAAAACATCAAATTAGAAAAGCTGCCCAGTTCCCCTTTAGGGGCGAAGGGCATTTTATCTTGCACCACCTGGTCCACCCGGTCCACCTGCTGGCCTTCTGCCACCGGCACCTGGTCCCGGAACACGACGTTTGGTTGGAGCCGCACCTCTTGCACGCTTACCTCTGTCGTCGCCGCCGTCTGCTTTTTGCTCAAAACGTGCTGCTTTCGCTTCTGCACTTTCGTCGCTTTCGCTATGCTCATCTTCATCTTTATCTGCCATGCGCTCTG
>Ga0335397_10007390_pt1 | contig 14015 bp, 16 predicted proteins | sample MAT04_FD_205740 | JGI IMG/M metagenome (GOLD analysis project Ga0335397, IMG submission 205740) | Freshwater microbial communities from Lake Fryxell liftoff mats and glacier meltwater in Antarctica - MAT-04 (spades assembly) (version 2) ...
GCTTCCGCCGGATCAGCACGCGCTACGACAAGCTGGCCGTCACGTTTCTTAGCTTCGTTCAGTTCGCCGCCGTGCTCGATTGGCTCACTCATAAGGTTTGAAAACACACCCTAGAGATCTGCGATCCCAATGGCTCACAAATCGTCAAAGCTGAGTTTCAGTTTGCCAGCGGAGAGAAAATCAAGGGCTACCTTTACGCGTCATCAGAGATAAAACTGCCGGCGATGCAGCCCGTTATCGTTACCCCACACGGTCAGGTGAGATTTTGGAACGGCATTTTTGCTCCAGACCAAACTCAACAGAAGGAATCACTTGCGAAGCTGACTTCAGTTTCAAAGACGCCTTTTCCGATTCATTTCGCCTGCGCTGTTCTGATAGATGGTATTTCCATCAAGGGCGACCTGCTGGGTTTCTATCACTACGACCGGGATCGAAACATTCAGGTCATCCGCAGTTAAAAGCCTGACTGCTCAGAAAAACTTCTTCGCCTTCTCGAAGAAGCTCTTCGAAGTCGGCTCGCTGGCGTCGCCGCTGATGCGGGCGAAATCCTCGAGGAGCTTTTTCTGCTCGGACGTGAGCGACTGCGGGACCTCGACGTGCACGCGCACGAGCTGGTCGCCCTGCCGGCCGCCGCGGAGCGAGGGCATGCCCTTTTCGCGCAACCGGAAAGTCGTGCCGCTCTGGGTGGCATGAGGGATCTTGAGTGACGCCTTCCCGAACAGCGTGGGCACCTCGATCGTGCCGCCGAGCGTCGCGAGGGTGAACTTGATCGGGATTTCGCAGAAGAGATTGTCCTCCTGCCGCTCGAACAACTCGTGCTCCTTCACCGAAAGTACGATGTAAAGGTCGCCCGACTGGCCGCCGGCAAGGCCGGCCTCACCGTTGCCAGAGGAACGCAGACGGGAACCGTTGTCCACGCCGGCCGGAATGCGGACATTGAGCTTGGTGGTTTTTACCACGCGGCCTTCGCCATGGCAGGCGGTACATGGCTTCTCGATCTTGGAGCCGGAGCCGTGACAGGTCGGGCAGACCTGCGTGAAAGTAATGATGCCGCCGGAGCGGCGCACCTGGCCCGCACCGCGGCAAGTCGGACAGGTAATCTTTTTCGTCCCCGGCTCGGCACCCGAGCCGTCACAGCGCTCGCAGGTCGCAGGTTTGCGGAAGGAAATTTCCTTCTCCGCCCCGCGCGCCGCTTCCTCAAGCGTGATTTCCAGGTCGTAGCGCAGGTCCGAGCCGTCGCGGCCGGAACCCTGTCCGCCTCCGCCGCCGCCAAACATTTCGTCAAAGATGCCGCCCCCGCCCCCACCACCGCCCTGCTGGCCGAAAACCTCGCGGAAAATGTCGAACGGATCGTGAAAGCCGCCGCCGGACATCCCGCCGCGCCCTCGCGCCGCCCCCGCGCCAGGTCCCTCGAACGCGGCATGGCCATAGCGATCGTAGGCCGCGCGCTTCTCCGGGTCCTTCAGGATCTCGTAGGCGTGCGAGACCTTCTTGAACATCTCCTCGGCTTCCTTGTTACCCGGGTTCTTGTCCGGATGAAACTGCACCGCTTTTTTGCGGTAGGCTTTTTTGAGTTCGTCTTCGCTGACGGTCTTTTCGACACCCAGCAGCTGGTAGTAGTCTTCTTTCGCCATGGGTGCGTCAGGCGTGGGCGCCGTCTTTTTTCGCCGCTCCGCTGGACACGATCACCGCGGCCGGCCGCAGCAGCCGGCCATTCAGCGAATAACCCGTGCGCACCACCGTCACCACGTTGCCTTCCGGCACCTTCGGGCTCGGCTGGGCGGAAAGGGACTCGTGGAAATTGGCGTCGAAGGGCTGCCCCTGCGGTGAGATTTCCTTCAGGCCGTGATTCGCCAGCGCCGACTTGAACTGCGTCAGCACCATTTCCACGCCACCGGCGAGCGACTCCAAGTCGGCGCCGGGCAGCTTGGCTGCGGCCAGGCCAAGGCCCAAGTTGTCCATCACGGGCAGCAGGTCTTCCAGCACCCGCGCCGTGGCAAACTGGCGAAGTTCCTCCTTCTCGCGCACGGCCCGACGGCGGAAATTTTCCAAGTCGGCCACGGTGCGCAGGTAACGGTCGTAGTTGGCGGTGGCCTCCTGCTTCGCAGCCGTCAGCGCGTCAGGCGCGGGCGCGTCCTTCGACCCGGGATCAGCGGACGATACAGGAGTGTTGAAAATGTCGGTCGGGTCGGTTTCAGCCATGGGAAACGACAAGCTAACTACGGCTTTCGGCTTTCTTCAAGCGCATCGAAGTATCCTTTGGTTTTTTCCCCGACCTTTTGGCCCAGGCCTTTTAACAGTGAAGTGCCACTCTTGGCTGCGTCTTTCGCCGCCTCGGTGAGCATATTGCCCACGTTCCCGGGCAACAGATCCCCCAGCACCGCGGCCACGGGAGCAAGGCTTTGCAAGGCCACGGGTGCCAGAAGCTGCTTCACGCTCGTGACGTCCGTATAGTTTTGGTTGAGACCCAAATGATACTCGTGGTTCACGGGCGTAGCGCGCGTGTAATCAGCGATGACGACGCGATTGAGTTTCACGGTCAAATGCCGGACCAGAAAACGCCGCGCCGGCTTGGATGATGGCGGCGCCGGCTTGGCATCCGCGGTTTCCGTAAGAAGACGCAGGATCGCTTCGGCGTTGGTTCCATCTCCGCGCTTCACCAGCATGACCGACGGCACGTCAACCACGACTGACTTGAACACGATCTGATCGGACAGCAGCGAAAACACCTCCAGGTCCGACTGAAACTCGCGAATCTCGATGAAGTCGCGCACCGGAAACGTGGGCGGATTGGTCACCACGAGGCCGCGCAGCCTCACCGTGCCGGCGAACGGATTGATCGCCAGACTTTGCACTGTGGCTTCGAACCCCGTGCGTTGCCGAAGTTGCGACGTCAACGCCACCGGCAGAAACAGCATCCACGCCAGCGCGAGGGCGGCAAAAATGACCCCGAGGGCGATGAGCAATTTGAACAAAATACCGCCCCGTTCACCGGAGAAAGTATGTATTCCATGCCGGGCCATGATCAGGCGAAGTTTTCCGTCACCAACAGGATCGCGGTGGTTTCGGCCGAAAACGTGAACGCCCCCGCGTACGGCAGGAGAACGTTTTCGCCGCGACCCAGCGCCTGGCCAAATGGCGCGCGGGAACCCGTGCTGCTGTCGGCGTCGCAGCGCACCGAGCCGCTGACCACGCTCAGTAGGCGCGGCTGCTGGTTAGCGCGGACCGAAAAGCGCTCGCCGGCGCCGAGGACCACGCGGCGGATGCAGAATTCCGCACAGTCCGCGATGACCCCGGAGGTCGGAGCCGCGCGCACCGGAGCCGGCTCGAAGTCATCCCACTGGATGGAACGGAGCGACTCGCCGATGTGCAACTTGCGCGGCTTCCCGTCCAGGCCCATGCGACCCCAGTCATAAACCCGGTAAGTCGTATCGGAATTCTGCTGGATCTCGAGGATCAGGTTGCCCGCGTCGATGGCGTGGACCTGACCGCTTTGGACCAGGATGGAATCGCCGGCGGCGACCCGAAAGTGATGGATGCACTGCTCCAGCGTGCCGTCGGTGATGGCCTTTTCGAACTGCTCGCGGGTCACGCCCCGGCGCAGGCCCACGAGCAGGTGGGCATCCAGCGCCGTTTGGGCAATGTACCAGTTCTCCGTCTTGGGCTCGCCCTTGAGCTCGGCAGACACGGCAGCGGGCGGATGCACCTGCAAGCTGAGCCGTTCCCGGCAGTCGAGCCACTTCACCAGCAACGGAAACGGGCGGGCGGGGGACCATTTCGGTCCCATCACATCGGCCGCATGCTTCGCGAGCACGGCCCGCAGCGTCTGCCCGGCGAGATGACCCGCCTGGACGACGGACTGGGCTTCGGGACGGTCCACGATCTCCCAGCTCTCTCCAATGGGGTGACCCGCCGGCAAAGTTCGGCCAAACGCGGCTTCGAGTGCCCGCCCGCCCCAAACTCGCTCCTGATACAGTGGTTCAAATCGCAGAAGGTCTCGCATGATGTGGGGGAATAAATTTGTGCGAAAATACCACTGAGGGAGTTTACATTTGACGGTCTAACTGGATAGCGTGCAATTCCCGCTGTTTCGGTTGGTTTACACAAATGCCCAAGTCGGAGACTTCAAACTCAAACGATGGTCTATCGTTTCAAGCACCGCGTTACCGCACTAACTGGATTGAGGCAGTCACCTGCTTCATTCTAGGCAGTTATCTCACGGTAGCCCTGGTGTCCTATGAACCGGCCCAGAGCACCTTCCGCTCAACGGGCGCGACGATGACGAATCCCGTCGGCTACTGGGGCGCTGACGCGGTCTGGATCCTGTTGTATGCCCTGGGCGCCAGCACGTGGCTGTTTCCGATCTTCCTTTTTTGGATGCTGTATGTGGCCATGACCAACACCCGGCATCTGGTCGTCACCCGCCTCATCGCCATGATTGTCGCGGCGGTGGCGCTGGCGAGCATTGCCGCCATGTTCAAGGAACCCCAGTGGGGCAGCGATTATTTCCCCAACGGTCCGGGCGGCATCGCGGGGGTGACGCTGTACCACCGGCTGCTCGCCGACGCGCTCGGGCCCTTCGGTTCGGGCCTGCTTCTCGGAACCGTGTATGTGTTTGCGCTGATGTTTATCTTCACGAAGGACATCAGCCTCGAACTCGAGCGCTACGTGATCATGCTCCAGGCGTGGTTCGCGGCGCGCCGCAAGGAGAAGGCCCTGCTCGCCCAGCAAAAGCGCACCAAGGGCCCCGAACCCGTCGTCACCAAAAGCCCCGCTGCGGCCCCCGCTCTCGCGGCCGCTCCCATCGGGCCCACCGGCAAAAAAGTTTTCGTGCCCAAAACCCTGCCCGAGGCTGCGCTCAAGACCGCACCCGAGCCCATCACCGCCCCAGTGCCCGTCCAACCGGTCGCGCCGGCACCGAAACCGGAACGCACCCCGGCACCCGCCCGTCTCCCCTCCCCTACCCTGCCGGTCGAAACACCTGGGCCCGTGGCGGAGCGCAAGGCCGCCGCTGTCGGCGCGCCCCTCAAGAAACTCGAGCTCAACATCGTCAAACCCGAGGAAACCAAAAAATCCAAGACCGCCGTCCTCCCTTCACGAAACGACGACAAGGATTACGAGTTTCCGCCCCTCTCCCTCCTCAAGGAACAGGTCAAGCCCACCGCCGCCAACAGCGAGGAGGAGCACCGCCAAAATGCCGAGAACCTGCTCCGCATCCTGGGTGAATTTGGCGTCGAGGTGACCCTCGGCGAAATCCACGTCGGCCCCGTCATCACCCGCTACGAGGTAGTGCCCGCCGCCGGCGTGCGCGTCGAAAAAATCGCCGGCCTCGACAAGAACATCGCCCTCGGCATGCGCGCCCAGTCCGTCCGCATCCTCGCCCCCATTCCGGGCAAGGCGGCCGTCGGCGTCGAGGTGCCCAACCAGAATCCCACTCCCGTCGGCATGCGCGAGATCCTCGAGAGCGACGACTGGAGCAATGCCAAGGCGGAGTTGCCGATCGCACTGGGCAAGGATGTTTCCGGCAAGCCGCTGATCTCCGACCTGACCAAAATGCCCCACCTGCTCATCGCCGGCGCTACCGGCTCGGGCAAATCCGTCTGCATCAACTCCATCGTCGCCTCGATCCTCTACAGCGCCTCGCCGAAGAATGTCCGCATGATCATGGTCGACCCGAAGGTGGTCGAGTTGAAGATCTTCAATTCCCTGCCGCACATGCTGATCCCGGTCGTGACCGAGCCCAAGAAGGTCCCTGCCGCGCTCAAATGGCTGCTTGGCGAGATGGAGCAGCGCTACCAGGTCTTCGCCAAGGTCAACGTCCGCAATATCGTGGGTTTCAACACGCGTAAAAAGTCCACCCCGGAAACGCTCACCCCGGGTGACACGCAGAGTTCGCTTACCGGCGTCGACCCGCTCGCGGCGGAGGACATGGAGATTCCCGAGCGCCTGCCCTACATCGTCGCCATCATCGATGAGCTCGCCGACCTCATGATGATTGCGCCCGCCGAGATCGAAACGAGTATCGCCCGCCTCGCGCAGCTCGCACGCGCCGCCGGTATCCACCTCATCATTGCCACGCAGCGCCCGTCGGTGAACGTCATCACCGGCGTCATCAAGGCCAACCTCCCCTCCCGCATCGCCTTCCAGGTGGCCTCGCAGGTCGACTCCCGCACCATCCTCGACACCAAGGGCGCCGACACGCTCATCGGCCGAGGCGACATGCTGTTTTCCCCGCCCGGCACATCACGCCTCGTGCGTGCGCAGGGCGCGTTTGTGGCCGACGAGGAAGTCATGGCCATCGTCGAATTCCTCAAGAAAAACGGTCCGCCCCAATACGCCCAGTCCGTCCAGCAGCAGATCGACCGCGCCTCCCGGGAGGATGATGAGGAGGAGGAAGGTGAGGGCGGCGACATGGGCGATGACGAGGAATTGTATGCGCAGGCCCTCGACGTCCTGAAGTCGAGCAAGCGCGCGAGCACCTCGATGCTGCAGCGCCGGCTCCGCATCGGCTACAACCGCGCCGCGCGCATCATGGAGCTGATGGAGGAGAAGGGTGTCGTCGGCCCGGAGAACGGTTCCAGCCCGCGCGAGATCCTCGTCGATCTCGACACGCTCTGAGGCGGAGAAATCACTTCCCCTTCACCCCCAACTCCCTTAGTCACACTCCAATGCAATCCATCGGCGAGCGCCTCGAAGAGGCCCGGAAGAAGAAAGGCATCTCCCTCCGCGAGGCCGCGGAGGCCACGAAGATTCGCGGCGACTATCTTACGCAGTTCGAGAACAACCGGTTCGACATCAACCTGACCGAGATTTACGTCCGTGGTTTTCTCCGCAGCTACGCCAATTACCTCAAGCTTTCCGGCGACAAGATCATCAACGATTATGCCTCGCTTGGCCGCGGCGAAGGTCGCCCGCGCCAACCCAGCCGCGAGATTTACGGCCGCATGGATGTCTCGGTCGCGTCCGCCGAGGAACGCGGCGCAGACGCCGCCGCCGAGGAACCGGTCGCGCCTTCGCCCGCCCACCGCCAGCCCGCCGTTTCCCGCGGCACCAATGTCTCGGCCGACCCCTCCATCGATCCCGCGGTCCTTTTCAGAATCGGCAAGTGGATCGCGCTCGTGGTCGGCCTGCTGCTCGTTTTCTGGGCCGTCATGGCCATCATCAGCAGCACCAAGTCCGGCGGTGGCGCGCACAACCCGCCGGCTGTCACCACAAAGCCCGCCGTCGTCGCACCCGCCGCCGAGCGGTTCATCACTCTCGTCGCCCTCGATGCGGTGCGCGTCACCGTCGTGGCCCGTAACGACGACGACTCCGAGGGCGCAGAAATTTTCAAGGGCACCATGACGCCTGGTCAAACCCAGGAAATTCCCTGGCCCGGACCCGGTTCGATTTTCATCAAGGCCAACAAGGGTGAAAACCTGCAGATCGAATATAAGGGCAAGCACTATGGCTCGCAGTTCACGGGCAACAACCGAGCCAAGATGTAAGGCCGGCCGCGCGGTTCGCGCCTAGCGCAACCCGACCGGCGCACCCAGCACCTCGCGCAGCACCAACGCGCGCCGCAAACTCGCCGGATCGCCCAGATCTGCCAGCAGGCTGCCCCGCGAGCCCACGAGCAGCCCCCGCTCGGATTCAGATTCGGTTTTCAACGCAGCGGTAACCTCGGTGGCGCGGCGCTGCTTGGTCGCCCGCACGTGCTCCAACGCCCGCATCTGTTCAGCCAGTTGCTGCTGGCGCTCCAACATCGCGAGGTCGGTCGGCACGTATTCCCGTTCAAAGCGCTCCTCGCTAGAAATCACGGGCGGCTCCATCCTTGTTTCCACCAGGATTGGTTCCGGGGCCAGGATCGTGCCGCGCCGCTCGGCGATCTTGCGCCGGATCTCTTCCTGAATCCGCCGCGTGCGCTGGGCGACCTCCGGATCGTAGTCCGCCGGCGTGGGCGGCGCCGGGGTCCGCGTCTGCTCACCCGCCTTGCGCACCACCTTCGCGGCGTTGCGCACCACCGAGATGATAACAAACACAAACACCAGCACCGGCAGAAACTGCATCAGCTCGCGCATGGCGGGATCCGGTTATTTCTTGCCCTCGGGATGCGCAATGCTCGAGCGCATCGCGGTATCGGCCTGCACATTTTCCATCCGGTAATAGTCCATCACGCCCAGGCGGCCGGAGCGAAACGCCTCGGCCATCGCCAGCGGCACCTGGGCCTGTGCCTCGACGACCTTGGCCTGCATCTCCTGCACGCGCGCCTTCATTTCCTGCTCGACGGCCACGGCCGCCGCGCGGCGGATTTCCGCCTGCGCCTGGGCGATGCTCTTGTTCGCCTCCGCCTGCGCTTCCTGGAGCTTGGCGCCGACATTCTCGCCCACGTCCACGTCGGCAATGTCGATCGAGAGGATCTCAAAGGCCGAACCCACGTCGAGACCGCGCGCCAGCACGGTCTTGGAAATGCTGTCGGGTGACTCGAGCACCGCCTTGTAATTTTCCGATGAACCGATGGTGGAAACGATGCCCTCGCCCACGCGGGCAATGATCGTCTCTTCCTTCGCGCCGCCGACAAACCGGTCGAGATGCGTGCGCACGGTCACGCGCGCCTTCACCTTTACCTGGATGCCGTCCTTCGCCACGCCGTCGATCGTCGTGCGACCGCTGGCCGGATTCGGGCAATCGATGACCTTCGGGTCCACTGAGGTGCGCACGGCCTCCTCGACGGATTTCCCCGAACCCTTGGTCGCGAGGTCAATGGCGCAGGCGCGTTGCCAGTCGAGCGCGATGCCGGCCTTCTGCGCGGCGATCAGCGCATGGACGCAGGCGATCACGTTGCCGCCCGCGAGGAATTGCGCCTCGATTTCGTCCATGGAAAGCTTGATGCCGGCCTTGGTCGCGCGGATGCGGGCATCCACCATCACGCTGTACGGCACCTGCCGCAGCCGCATGGCCACGAGGTTGAGCATGCTGACCGGCGCCCCCGCGAGCATCGCGCGGAGCCAGACGCTAAAGAAAGAGAAAATGATCGCGGCGAAAACGAGGACAAAAACGCCGATGATCAGGAAGACGAGGTTGCTGGGATTCATGATAGTTGGGTGACAGTGAGGGAGAAATTCTGTGCGCCGGTGACCTTGAGCCGGGCGCCTTTGGCGATGTGGCCATCGAGCGAAAGCGCCTCATACCGGCGGCCGTCGACTTCAATCTGGCCGCTCGGCATGAGCGGAGTCAGGGCCACGCCTTCCTGGCCGGCCAGCGCCGAGGTCTGCGTCGACGGGTCCTGACTGGTCCCGTTGACCGCCGCATGCAGGAAGAATCGCTTGCCGAAACGGGTCTTGGGCAGGATCCCATATTCAACGTACAGGGCGACGCCCAGGAGCACGGCGCCAATCGCAAACGCCAGCAACCCGCCGCCCATGCCGTAGTCGGAAAACGCCCGCGCGGTCCCCGCGAGCAGGGCGAGCGTGCCGGCAACGCTGAGAATGATGCCCGGCATAAACAGATCGAGGACGAGCAGCGCGATGCCGAAGACAAATAGCAGGAGGATCGTCGTCATGGGAAGGTGGGTGACGGACAAGCTCGCAGCTTCGCTCCAGCGCCACAAGCGCGAACGCCGTGGAAACCCCTCCGGCGTTTCCAATCTGCGACTTGGACCCGGAGAAAAACTTTGCGCACGCCCGGTGGCGGCCCTTACTCGCCTGCCATGGAGAAGATTACCCATCTTGGACAGACGCTGACGCGCTGGCGCGTGGGCCAGTCCACCTTCCTCGCGCTCCCGGAAATCGGAGCCCGATTGATGAACTGGAATATCACGCTCGGGGACGGCTCGGTCCGCGACGTCGTCTACTGGCCCGAGACCTACGCCCCGGCCGATTTCTACAAGATCCGCGGCGGCAACCCCATCCTGTTCCCGTTCAACGCCCGCAGCTACGATCGCGGCGACATCCATTTCTGGCGCGATGCCGCCGACGTGCGGCGGGCGATGCCGATGCACGGGCTCGCGCGGCAGGGCAACTTCAAGCTCACGCGGCTCGACGCCGGCGGTTTCGCGGCGCTGTTTGTTCCCGGCGACGAGGCGAAGGCCTGCTATCCCTTCGACTATGAATTTACCGTCACCTACCGGTTCGAGTCGTTCGGACTGACGTGCGAATTCGCCCTGCGCAATCTCGGCACCGTGCCGCTGCCCTGGAGCGGCGGCCATCACTTCTATTTCACCGTGCCGTGGAGCGAAGGCTCAGTGCGTGCTGACTATCTGCTCCGGCTGCCCGCGACGAAGCGCTTCAAACAGGACTTCACCACCGGCCTGCTCACCCCCGGACCGGAGCTCTTGACCGACGAGAACCTCTCCAATCCCGCGCTCATCGACACCATTCACACCGGCCTCCGTAGCAACGAGGTGGTCTTCGGGGAAAAGGGCCGGCCCGGGGATGTCGTGCTGCGGCTCGGCAATTCCAAGGTTCCTCCCGCCGATGCCACGGTCGTCACCTGGAGCGGCAGCGATGATGCGCCCTATTATTGTGTCGAGCCTTGGATGGGCCCACCGAACGCCCCCGAGCACAAACTCGGATTGCATCTGGTACCCCCGGGTGAAACAGAAACCTTTGCCGTCAGTATCACCGTGAAGTAACCCGCTCCTTCCTCTCATGCCCCAACGCCATCCCGTCACCGCCCTCGCCACCCTCCCGCCCGGCTCCGCCCAGGCGTTCACGGTCGCTGGCCAGCGTATCGCCTTCTTCAACGTCGCGGGGAAGGTCCACGCGATGGACGACGTCTGCCCGCACTCCGGCGCGCCGCTCTCGGAGGGCCAGCTGAATGGCTGCGTCGTGACCTGTCCGTGGCACGCGATCCGCTTCGACGTCACCAACGGCCGCATGCCCGGCGCCAAGGAAGATTCCCTCTCGGTCTATCCGGTCTTCATCAACGGCGACCAGATCGAAGTCGAAGTCTGAGCGCGGCGCTCAGACTTCGGAGATAGTAGATGGGAGATAGGAGATAGAGTTCGGTCTCCGGTCTTGATGAGTCACGTGCCAGAGGCCGATCAGCCATGATAGGGCGATCCGTTCCCATCTGCCATCTCCTGTCTCCCATCTCCTGTCTCCCACCTCCGCCGCTCGTCCGGGCGGCTCAGTGCAGCGAACCCTTCCACCCTTCGCCACAGGGACCGCCAGAAGTCTGGGCCTGTACATCGTAGGTGGTGCCATCCATCCGCACCAGCGGGTGGTAGCTGCCGGAGATTTTTTGCACATTGCCAGCGGCATAGTGGCAGATGAACGACCGGCGGAAACGGGTTTTAGAGCGGTTCGGGCCGGAGCCGTGGATGATGTTGCCGTTGAAGAACAGCGTGTCACCGGCCTTCATCGGGACCAGCTGGGGCTTCAACCCCTTCGGCACCGGCACGAAGTGTGACGTGTAGCTCACACGCGCGTCGGCGACGGTCGGGCAGACGATTTCCGAATCGTTGCTCTTGGGTACCACCATGAGTGCGCCGTTCTCCACGTCACAGTCATCAATGGCGGTCCACGCCGCGATGCAGGAACCCGGCTCCACCAGCAGGTAAAACTGGTCCTGGTGTAGCGCCTGGCCGCGGGCGCCGGGTGGTTTGAAGTAAAACATGCTCTGCGTCGCGACCGGATCGGCGCCGAAAAACGCCCGCAGCCGGTCCGCCACGCGCGGCAACAGCATGAAGTGCTTCGCCCGTTCGTTGAACCGATGCGGCATCATCACCCGCGGATACTGGTAAAGCGGGTCGTCGGGATTCTTCACGCCGTCCGCTTCCTTCCGCGGATCGTAGAAACCCGGCACGCCCTCTGCGTGGACCTTCGCGAACAGCGCGCGAACTTCCTCCACGTCGGCCGGGGTGAAGAGCCCCCGGGCCACGACATAGCCCTCGCGGGCAAAAAACGCGGCCTGTTCGGCAATTTGTTGATCCGGGGCGGGATGGAGGTCGGCAACCATGAGAATAGCATAGCATTAACCGCGCTTTTGGCCAATAAACCGCCTCGTCAAATACCTATAAGATCCTCCTGCCCGCAATCATGCCCGCCCGCCGCAACACCCCCGCCCCACCGCCGGGAATGCTGGTGACCGGCCACTTTAACAAGGGGCCCCGCTACCGCACCCAGCGCGCGCACGGGACGCGTGACTGGCTGCTGGTTTACACCGTGAGCGGACGCGGCCGTTACGGGCATGACCGGGGCGAATTTGTCACCCAACCCGGCGACTTGGTGCTGCTTCGGCCGGGCGTGCGCCACGACTACGGCACGGCCCGCGGCGCGAAACATTGGGAGCCCCTCTGGGCCCATTTCATTCCGCGGCCGGCCTGGCTCCCGTTCCTCGACTGGCCGCAGGTTGGACCAGGCATCCTGCACCTCGCGCTGCGGGACCACGAAGCGGGGGCGCGGATCGAGCCACGCTTCCGCGATGTCGTCCGCCTCAACGCCGGTCCCAGCCGCCAGCGCGAGGCACTGGCGGCTAACGCACTCGAGGAAATCCTGCTATGGGCCGATCTCGCCAACCCACGGCGGGAGACGGCCGGCCTCGATAGCCGCATCCGCCGCTCACTCGACTTCATCTGCGAGCGTTTCGCCGAGCCGCTCAACGTCGCGCGGGTCGCCGCGGAGTGCGGCCTCTCCCCCTCGCGCTTCGCCCACCTCTTCCGGGCCCAGACGGGCGAAACCCCGCAGCGCTACCTCGAGCTCCAGCGACTGAACCGCGCCCGGCAGTTGCTCGAATTTACCCAGGAACCCGTCGCCATCATCGCCCGCAGCGTGGGCTTCGAAAACCCGTTCTATTTCACGCTCCGCTTCAAACGCCACAGCGGCGCCAGCCCGCGCGCCTGGCGCGCGCGCCGCCGGCCGGCCAGCCGGTGATTTTTCCCGTTACATTTTTCCCTTTCTCGCGTCACCTTTTGGCATGCCGTCCGTTCTCCCGCTCTTCGCCTTTCTCCCCGATATCGGCGGCGGGGAAATGATCGTCGTGCTCCTCGTGGTGCTGATGCTGTTCGGCGGCGACAAGATGCCGCAGCTCGCCAAGGGCCTCGGCAAATCCATCCGCGAGTTCAAGAAGGCCGCGAGTGACGTGGAGCAGGAGTTCAAACGCGCCCTCGACGAAATCCCCGATCCGACCACACCCGCCAAGCCGTCCGTCCCCGCCCCCCGCCCCGCCACCCCGGTGAGCCGCACCGAGCCCCCCCCGCCTCCGCCCCAGCCATGAGCGCCGTCGTCCCGCCTGCGGTTTCGCCGGTGCCGTTCCCCATCACCCGCGAACTCGACCTGCACACGTTTCGGCCGGAGGACCTGGATGATCTTATCCCGGCCTATCTCGCGGAATGCGCCACGCGCCACCTCCGCGACGTCCGCATCATCCATGGCAAGGGTACCGGCCGGCTCCGCGTACGCGTCCATGCCCTCCTCCGCTCGTCGCCTTTCGTGCGCACCTACCGGCTGGGCGACGCGCGCTCCGGCTCGTGGGGCGCCACCGTGGTCACCCTTCGCTGATGAAAACCAAATCCCTCCTCCTTGCCGGCCTCGCCTGCCTCGCCCTCTTCGCGGGTTGCACGAGCCAGCCCATGCCCAAGGCCCCGCCGCCGCCCCTGGTGCTGATTTCGCTCGATGGCTTCCGCTGGGATTATGTCGCGCTGCATCCCGCCGAGACTCCGCATCTTCAGCAGCTCATCCGCGACGGTTCCTCGGCGCGTGCCCTCATCCCGGTCTATCCGTCCAACACGTTTCCGAATCACTACTCGATCGTGACCGGCCTCTATCCCGCGCACCATGGCATCATCAATAACGAGATGTTCGATCCGGGGTCGCAGACTTTTTTCCATTACAACCGTCCGGAATCCGTCCACGAAAACCGCTGGTGGGGCGGCGAACCCATCTGGGTCACCGCCGTCAAGCAGGGCCATCCCAGCGCCAGTTCGTTCTGGGTCGGCTCCGAGGCGGAGATCGAGGGCGTGCGCCCGACCTACTGGAAAAATTACGACTACAAGATCCCCTTTGAAAAACGCCTCGATGAGCTCATCAGCTGGT
>Ga0335397_10007396_pt1 | contig 14009 bp, 14 predicted proteins | sample MAT04_FD_205740 | JGI IMG/M metagenome (GOLD analysis project Ga0335397, IMG submission 205740) | Freshwater microbial communities from Lake Fryxell liftoff mats and glacier meltwater in Antarctica - MAT-04 (spades assembly) (version 2) ...
CGCGCAACGCACGCGATGCCATCGTCGAGCTCGCAGAGATTCCCTTTGTTCGGCTTCGCCATGGTTTGCCTGATGCGCTGTTAACCGGCAACGCCACATTTCGGGAAACCGTAGATGCCGCACGCGCCTCACTCGACCCGCCACGGCTGGTGATTCACGTCGAATCGGGCCGCATCACAGCGGGAACAAAGTGTTTCAAACTGCCGCCCGCCCAGTTCGCACTCTATGCCATGTTCGCGTGGCGTGCAGCACACAGGCAACCCAAAATCACCGCCCCCATCAAGGATGTGCCAGACACTGCGTGGTCGCACGAAGCGCGAGCGGCGTTGATAGCAGCCCTTGGGGAGGCAAACATTCCGTCGAGTGTCGATGAAAAATTACATCTAGGCGCCGACGGCAACTATTTTTCGCAAACGCTCTCGCGACTAAACAAATTGTTGGGCGAAGAACTCGGCCCAGTCGCCGCGTCCTATCGCGTGGATCGCGGCGGTCCACGAACAGGGCGGTTTGGTCTGTGTCTTCCATCCGAAGCCGTTGCGTTCGAACGGAACTGAGTCATTCGGAAGTTCACTCACCACCTGCCTACGATAAATTGCTCGATCAGGCCGGTGTGCACCGACAATAGCTTCGCAAGCTTGCCAACACAACTAATCACGCGGCGAAACCCGATAATTTACCAACACAGCGAGAAGCATTCCTAATTTTTCCGGTGTCATCATTCCCGCGAATGCGAGAACCCAAAGCCTGCGCTGTACGGCCACGACGATTGACTACTATTCAACTGATCCATCAACCAGTCTCCGCTATTGAACCGCCGCCTAGAGGCCACATCCTTGCAAAAACTCATCTACACCGTCAGCTTCAACACCCCCGCCTTTCTTGGTAACGCTGAGCAAGCGGGGCAATGGCGCACGCCACCATTCAAGGCGCTGCTGCGGCAGTGGTGGCGGGTGGTTTACGCGGCAGAGAATAAGTTCCGGGTTAACGTTGACGAAATGCGCAAAGCGGAGAGCTTGCTTTTTGGCGTTGCAGCGGACGGCGGCGACTCAATGAAAAGTCAAGTGCGAATACGGCTTGACAGCTGGAACCTTGGATCGATAACCAGTTGGGATGGCGTGGAAATGCCAAAAATTCCTCACCCCGAAGTCGAGCGGGCACAGCGCCAGGTTGGCCCCCAAGCCTACCTCGGGTTCGGGCCTCTGGATGGACGCGGCGGCACCACATTGACCAAAGCCAAGGCCATCGCGACATCTGAGCGGGTGCATTTGCGTGTGGGCGTAGTGGACGCGAAAGACGCGCTCACGATCGAAAAGGCCGCAACACTGATCCATCAATTTGGTTCAATCGGAGGACGAAGCCGCAACGGTTGGGGATCGATTGCGCTCGACGCCACCGGTGAGCACGACGCATACCCGCTGCGCCCTTGGGAGCAAGCCTTGGCAGTTGATTGGGCGCATTGCATCGGTCAAAGCGCGGACGGTCGCCCACTCATTTGGGCAACAGACCCGAAAGCGGATTGGCGGGCAGCCATGGTTGATCTCGCAAAAATCAAGATTGCGGTGCGTACCCAAAATGCCTTTCGCTTTCTGCGAACTCCCGGAGACGGTCAAGTACATGACCGTCATTGGCTTAGCTATCCTGTCACCAACCACAGCGTTCACGCGTGGGGTGATGCACGCCTCCCCAACAGCCTGCGTTTCAAGGTGCGCAAAGCAGGCAATCAATTCGTCGGCGTGGTATTTCACATGCCATGCAAACCACCCCCTGAGCTTGCCTCTGACCAGACAACGCTTCAGCGCATCTGGGCGCAAGTCCACCTGACCCTCGACAACCAAACTACCCTCAAGCGGAGCGCGTCATGAGCGATCCAAAAAACGCGCCCGACCACCTCTGGCAAACCAAACTCGCCGCCCGCCTACACGATCCCGCTGAGAAAGCGCTGGTGCTGCTGCGTGACCCTGCCGGGCATGAAGGCGGCACCACGCGGGTGCTGCGCCGTTTGCTCGGGCTCGACAAACTGAAATACGAAGCGCACGAGATCATCGAGGGCGAAGGTGATGATGCCCTGGTGCGCACCGTGTTTGCCAAAGGTGTTTCGGCCACGGTTTACCGCCATGTGCAACGCGCCGACTGGTGGGCGGCGGCAGGTGATCGACCGCAATGGCCGATGACCGAACTGGACGTCACAAAAAAAGACGGCAGCGAGCTCATCATAAAAATAGCGCCAGGCAGCCAAGTGCGCTGGACCAAAGCGCCCACGCTCATCCATCCGTTGTCGGGTGAAGAAAGCACGCTGCAACCGCTGAATGACACCGAGATTGATGACATCAAGGATCGCACCTTCGATCATATTTCCGCGTTACTAAAGGCGGCAGGCTTCGATGCCAGCCAAACACCCGATTGGAAAAAGCTTCTGCTCACGCTGTGGCGCTTCGCCCCCGAAGTCTCGGAAGAGCTTGACAACGGCACCATCGGCGAGCTGTGGAAACTGTTACCCGCAGACACACGCGTGCCCGACCATTCCATTTGGGATCACCTGGATTTAACCTCTGCCTTTGCCGGTGCGTTTGCGGCAGATTCACCCGAGGAGACCGATCCCAACAAAAAAAATGCCGCGTTGCTCTCACTGGCCATTGGCCCGGTGCAAAGCTTTATCGCTGCGGCCCGCTCTACGTCCGATTTATGGGCAGGCTCACACTTGCTCTCGCGCCTCGCATGGGAGACGATGCGCCCAATCTGTGAAGCGCTCGGGCCTGACGCCATTTTGTTTCCTCGGTTGCGCGGCATTCCACAAGTAGATATTTGGCTTAAATCACAGGGTGTGCCTGAAGCGCTTTTCAAGAGTGCTGACTGGATCCGGGGCGGCACCGATGCCAACCCGCTTTTCTCGGCCTCGCTACCCAACCGCATGGTGGCGATTGTGCCTGCCGATCAGGTGCAGTCGCTGGCCAAGGCCTGTTCCGATTCCGTTCGCGACTGGCTGCAATCGCTCGGCAAGGATGTGGTGGCGCGTTTACTCAACGAAGCAGGTGTTACCGACACGCCTGAGGTGCCCGCCTACGCTCAAATGCATGAGCAACTTAACGGCTTCCCCGAAGTGCATTGGGCGGCGGTGCCCTTTTCGCTGATTCAGCCGAAAGACGAGGCCAAACAGCGCGACTTAGATACCAACGAATTGCAGTCTGCGATGGCGCCGTTCTTCGGCTGTGCACCTAACATAGCGAGCGGATTCCTTGCCTCAGACGCCTGGAAAGTGCTGCGAGCCGATGTGGCATGGGATGATCGCACCACCTTTTTCTCGCCCAACCCCGGCGTGCTCTACCCGGCGGTATACGACCTTGCTGAGCGCCTGCTGGCGGCGGCGAAGAGTGTGCGCCCCTTTGCCCAGCGTGGCGACGAAGGTTGGCGTTGCACCCTCACTGGCGAAGCTGAATGGCTGACCACCGATAGAGGACAGCTGCGCCTCACTGCGGGTCAGCGTAGCGAAACGCTCTGGGCAAAGATAGCCGCAAAGAAACCCTCTTGGGCAAAGGAAGGCGAACACCTTGGCGCACTCGCGGCGATCAAGCGCTTGTGGCCCACCGTGTTTGCCGAGCAAGTCGCGAAAGCCACCGCCCAGCAAAGCATTGGCCGCTTCGTAGTGTCCACCCACACCATGGCCTTGGCCAAGCAAATGGAAGCAGCGCTCTTAAACGACACGTTTACCCCGCCGTCTAATCTTTCGGAAAAGACTGAAAGCGTCGCGCTACCGCGCAAGTTGATGCGCAATGGGTTTGACGATGCGCGCCTGGACGCCCTAAAAAGACTGCCTGGCCTGCTCGACACTGCTCGCGACGCCAAAGTTGATAGCGAAAGAAAAGTCGCCGACGCCGAGCGCACCATTAAGGCCGCGCTTGGCCTGACCGAAGGGCAACGCATTGAAACCTACTATGCGCTGTTGATGCTCGACGGCGATCACATGGGGCAAATTTTGAGCGGTCGCACCGACGGCGATGATCCGCATGCGATCACCTATCTTGCCAGCCTCCACCCCCAAGTGCGCAAGGGTGCAGACGCGCACGGCGATCGCAACCCAAGCGTCGAAAAATACCTGAACCAAAAACGCGCGGTGTCGCCCAATCGTCACCTCGCCATTTCGGGTGCGCTCAACGATTTTTCGCAAACCGTGGTGCGCCATATTGTTGAACGCGAATTTCTCGGTCGGGTGATTTACGCGGGGGGCGACGATGTGCTCGCCATGCTGCCGGTTGATGAATTGCTACCCTGCATGACGCGATTGCGGCAGGCGTATTCCGGGCATGACCCTGCCTGTAAGGCCGAATCCGTATCTGCCTTGGCGCGCAATACGCTCTTTTTACAAAACGGCTTCGCCTTGCTCAACGGGCGGCTCATGCGCATGATGGGTAAAACCGCCAACGCCTCATGCGGCGGCATCATCGCGCATCACCAAACCCCGCTCTCCATGGTGCTGCGTGAACTGCGGGCCTCTGAAAAGCGCGCAAAAACCGAAGGCGGCCGCAATGCGTTTTCGATTAAGGTCCTCAAACGCTCCGGCGGTGAGTTGAGCGTCACCGATAAATGGGCGCGACTCCCCCTGTTGGAGCGGATGCGCGAGTTCCTGACCCGCGATGGCGTATCGCGCCGCGCTGTTTATCATACCCTAGAGTGGCTGCGCGATTTGCCGGAGTTAACTACCGGTACCGCGCAGATGGTTGCATCGCTCCTCGCCTATCAACTAAAACGGCAATCGAAGAAAGCCGATGCTCGCGATGCTGAAGCGCTGGCGCTGGTTTTGGTGAGCGCAGCCGTCGGCGAGCTAAACGGCGGAAAAATCTGGCTCAGCAATCTCCTATCCACGGCTGAATTTCTTGCCCGTGAAACACGCGGCGCGATGGCACGCTCGCTCCCTTTTGATGGTGACGACGATGGCGCTGATCCCGGTGCGACCGTCACCCCGCCTAACGCCATGGCCGCCCAAACGCGCCGCCGAGAGCTAAATAACTAATTCCATGAACCAAACCTACTTCATCACCCCGCACGACGTGCTGTTTCTGCGTGGCAACAAGGACTTTGGCGCAGCCGGCAGTTTTGGCGAAGCCGCCATGCCGCCGCTACCCTCGGTGTTTGCCGGCGCACTGCGTAGTGCGCTGCTTGCCCGCGATGGCACGGATTTAGTCGCCTTCAAAAACACCCCCCACCCCAGGCTGGGCACGCCAAACAATCCGGGAAGTTTTCACTTGCGCGGCTTGCGTTTGGCGCGCACCGCCTTTGGCGCGATCGAATGCGTTTACCCGATGCCGGCGGACGTGATTGTGTCGATCTCGGATGCACAAAAAATGAACATTAGGCGCATCGCGCCCACCGTTCTGCACCCTAAGCTGCAAAGCTCCACCACCACCGCTCAGCTCGCCGTGCTGCCCGAACCCACACGCAGCAAACCCGGCAATGGCTACTGGCTCAGCGAAACAGGGTGGGCGGTTTATCTCGATGGCCAATCGCTCACGGCTTCGCATTTGGTGGAACAAAGTGATCTCTGGCAAACTGAAAGCCGCGTCGGAATTGGCATGAGCCGTGCGACCCGCAGCGTTGAGGACGGCAAGCTCTTCACCACCGAGGCGGTGTGCTTTCATGCTGGGGTGGGGTTCGTGGTGGATACCGCTGGCGCAGATTTCGCCGCAGTTGATTTGCTGCGCCTCGGCGGCGATGGCCGCAGCGCTGCAATGCAGGCGATTACTGCGCCAACCATCGCACCCGATTACACGGCAATCGCCCAATCCAAGCGCTGCCGACTCATCCTAACCACCCCCGGTCTGTTCGCTCACGGCTGGCAACCTACAGGCAGCAGCGTGCAAAACGGTGAATTGCGCCTCAACCTCCACGGCGTGAGCGGACGCATCGTATCCGCCGCAGTGCCGCGCTTTGCTGTGATCTCTGGGTTCGACTTAGCCACTCGGCAACCCAAAGCTGCCGAGCGCGCCGCCCCAACGGGCAGCGTATATTGGTTAGACGATCTCCAGCTCACGTCAGAGGCCACGGGCACCCTAGCCGATGCGCTCCGCAAGCTTGCCGAACACGGCCTATGGGAGTCATCAGAGCACAATACAGCGAGACGCGCTGAGGGATTTAACCGTGTCGCTGTAGGCTGCTAATGTTGCGCTTGAAAACGACTATCGACAGCTACGTAGCCAATGCCGCCGACTCGCACCTGCGCATCAGCACTGTCGCGCGCCAATTGGCCCCCTCCACCGCCATCACTTTTGCCTGAGTAAACCCCTATGTTTGAGAAAAAAGCCGCATTGTTTTTATACGCCGTCAGCCCCGTTCACATGGGGGCGGGCACCGCCATTGGCGTTGTCGACAACCCCATTCAGCGAGAGCGCCACACCAACCACCCTTCCTTTGCAGGATCGGGTATTAAGGGCGCGGTGCGGCATAGTTTTGAAGCCTTGGGCGGAGCTGTCGCCCATATTGACCGCCTATTTGGTCCCGAGTCGAACAGTGGCGAACTGCACGCGGGCGCCATTAGTTTTGGTGACGCGCAGCTCGTGCTCTTTCCGGTGCGTTCGCTCAAAGGCGGCTTCGTTTACGCCACTTGCCCGCAAGCACTGGCTCGGGCGCAGCGCTTGTTGATGGCAATGGATGTCCCAGCCGCCTGGACTATCCCCACCGTTGCCGAAGGCAGATGCGTCGTGAGTCACAACGGCCTTCTTTCGGGTGAAAAGCAACTGCACCTTGAGGCTTTTGAGTACGTTGCAACGGTCGACGCTGGGCCTAAAAGCGTTGGCGAGAGCCTTGCGGCGCTTGCCATGCCAGCGGACGATGGACATGCGTTTTTTCGCGAAAAATTGAGCAACGATATGGTGGTTTTGTCCGACACCGATTTCAAGTATTTTGTTGAAAATGCCACATCTATTGAGCCACACGTTCGCATCGACAAAAAAACGGGAACAGCCCAAGACGGTGGTCTGTTCTACACCGAAAATTTGCCTCCGGAATCGCTGCTGATTGCCACGCTGCTTGCCAGCAAAACCCGTAGCGGTAAAGATGGCGACATTGATGCAGTCGCGGCGATGGGACAAATCAAATTGGTGATCGACGGCAAGCTGCTGCAAATCGGCGGCGATGCCACCACCGGGCGCGGCCTAGTGATGGCTAAAGTGGTGGGGGCGTAGCATGGCTGAGGCACCTAAACCCTCGGGGCAAACGCTTGACCAAAAGCGCGCAGCTTTCGCATGGAAAGCCGCCACTGCGCAAAATGAAGCGTTGAAGGGCGACTTCAGCGACTACAAGAATTTGTCTAAAGCCGCACCGATGATGGTGATGACCAGCGGACTCATGGCGACGTTTGCGTTTTATCAATCGCGCGGCAAAGTCCCCGCGACCCGGATCGTGACCGACATGATGCATTGGTTGGCTGAGACCAAGGTGCTCGACGCCACACATAAGCCCAGCGACCCTTTTTCTGCCGTCATGCTCAAACTGCAAAACGCTGATTCGCCCACGTATCAACGCGCCACCCAGGAAACACTATTGATGCTGCGTTGGTTGCGGCAGTTTGCCGACGCCATTGACGCGAACGCGTAACGAGCCTGATATGCCTATTGCCGCCGTCCCCGACTACCTGAGAAAACACCTTGGATTTCAGTCCTTGAACTGCCCGCCAGGACATCGCTTTAACCTGTACTTTCCGGTATGGACGGAGGATTTTGCAAAGAAGCCCGATGCGTCTTCGAAGGTTGCTGCGCTTAAGTCTGTGCTGCCCATGCAGTGCGGCTCCGAAATTGGCAAGAGCCTTGCCGCGCGAACCAGCGCGCAGATGACTGGTTTGCTTACAACTTCATCGAACGCGGTCTTTTCCTTAACGGGCACCAACATCGCCCCCTTCGCTTCCGGCCTCGGCAATGAGCACCCCCTAGAAAACGGCTTCGCATTTCTTAACCCTTACGGCCTGCCCTATCTGCCGGGCAGCGGCGTCAAGGGCGTGTTGCGCGCGGCCGCAGCGGAGCTCGCGTCGGGTGAATCGAGCGACAGTGGGGGCTGGTGCGAAGCCCACGATTTCAGCATCGCACAAGACAGCGCGCCCGCGTTAAACCTGTCGATAATCGACGTGCTCTTCGGCGTCGAATCAAAAGCTGGCGACACTCAACATCTACGCGGCGTGCTTTCGTTTTGGGATGTTGTGCCCGTAGTCGAAGGTGACAAGCTCTTGGTCGAAATCATGACGCCTCATCAATCGCATTATTACCAAGAAGGAAAGACGCCGCATGATTCGGGCAAGCCCAACCCAATAGGTTTTTTGACGGTGCCACCAAAATCAAAATTCGCTTTTCACGTCACTTGTGACTTTACAAGGTTGAATCTCATCGCACCAGCACTCGCTGAAAATGATCGTTGGAAAGCGCTTTTGCAATCCGCCTTCGCGCACGCTTTCGATTGGCTAGGTTTCGGCGCCAAGACCGCAGTGGGGTATGGTGCGATGATGGAAGATGCAGCGGCCAAGATTCAACGTGAAGCAGCACAAACTCAGCAACAACAAGTGCTGGCCGCTGCGAAGCGCGAAAAGGAACTTGGCGAAATGACCGATGAGGATCGCTCATGGGCACTCAACGAACCTGTCATTGCTGCGTTCAGCGACGCCGCTGCAAAGGCGCAGCTCAAAACCTATCAGCCAGGATCTGCGTTCGACGCTGCACGCCTAGCGTTCGCCACTGCAGCAAGCCAATGGACTGACACCACGAGCCGTGAAGCCGCTGGAACTGTGCTTTGGGCAACGCTTACCAAGGCATGGGGCATGCCCTCCAATAAAGAGCGCAAAAAACAGTTGCAAGACACCGCCCAAGCGTTGTTGCCCAAAGCAACTACTTGACCACCTACTTCATCTCCCGTCACCCCGGCGCCGTCGAATGGGCGGCTAAACAAGGCCTGGTGATCGACCAACAAATCATTCATCTGGACCCGACGACGGTGCGCTCGGGCGACACCGTTATCGGTACGTTACCAGTGCATCTGGCCGCCGACGTCTGCCAACGCGGCGCGCGCTACCTACACCTCGTGCTTGATCTTGCGGCCGAAGCGCGTGGGCGAGAACTGACGGCGTCCGATCTGGATGCCTCTGACGCGCGACTCGAAGAGTTCGTTGTCGCAACTCAAACTTGAATCCAAAGCCAAACATGCCACACGATATTCACGTCCTCCTCGTCTCTGCGCAAGCCGCGCCGAACCTGCTCCCCACGCTTGACCCCGCCATCAAACCCCGCGAGGTCGTCATGCTGGTGAGTGGCAAGATGCGCGCACAGGCGGATCGACTGCAAGCGGTTTTTGCCGAGACGGGGGTTCGTTGCACTCAGGTTGCGCTTGCCGACGTACATGATTTTGCGCTGCTTGAAGCGGCACTTCTGACCCTTGCCACCGAGCGAGACGGACAGTCGATTGCCCTGAACGTCACCGGTGGCACCAAGCTGATGGCGCTTGCCGCACAGTCAATTGCGCAGACCGCAGGTTGGCCAGTGTTTTATGTGGACGCCGACACCGACACCGTGATGTGGTTACCGCAACCTAACGTGCTGCCATTGTCGCCGCACAAGCTCACAGCCCAGCTGCGGCTTAGACACTATTTGCGTGCCTACGGTTTTGAAATTTCCGAGCCCCAGCGTCCCGAAATTTCGCATGCGCAGAAAGATGTAGCAGAGAAACTATTAATCGAATACACCCGATTTGAGCCGGCGTTGGGGCAACTTAACTACGTATCGCAGCGTGCAGAGGATGCCGGGAGAATGCTGAGCAAGCTGACCGATAAAGAGCGAGATTCGATTAGTTTGCGCGACGTATTGTCGGTATTTCAAAATTCTGGATTTCTGCGCGTGAACGCTGACACGGTCACGTTTACTGACGGCAGCGCACGCAACTTTACCAAAGGCGGGTGGCTTGAATCGCACGTGTTTAACACCGTCACTACGCTAAACAGTGAGCTCAGTATTCGCGAGCGCGCCTGTAACCTCACCGTCGATGCTGAGGGCGTTAAAAACGAAATGGACGTTGCCTTTCTGGCCCGCAATCGGCTGTTCGTTATCGAATGCAAAACACGGCGGATGGATGCGGATGATGGACAAAAAGCCAACGACGCGCTGTACAAACTCGCCGAAAACTGCCGTCGCATTGGCGGACTCGGAACGCGCGGAATGTTGGTGACCTACCGGCAGCTAAACGATACTGAAAAGCGCCTTGCAAGCGCGCTAGGAATAAAGGTTGCCGAAGGGCGCGAACTTACCCGGCTCAGCGAAAAAATTCGCACTTGGGTCAACGGCTAACACCGCAGCCTTAGTGCCCCTCCCCCTCCCCTTCCCCGCCGAGCGCGTCCGCTTCGACTGCACCGTAACGCAGGCCTTCGACTGGCCTGAATACGCAGGCTCGATGTTGCGCGGTGCGTTCGGCCACGCCCTGCGCGCCGCGAGCTGCGTGACCGGCGCCACCGCCTGCGGTGGATGCCCGCTGCGCACGCGTTGCGCCTACAGCGTGATTTTTGATCCACCGTCCCCTATTGACTGGGGGCGGCGCACGCACCCGGCCAACACCAGCTCTCCCCCGGCCTACGTCGTTGAGCCACCGATGCGGCGCGCGGGGCGAATTGAGGCGGGTGAGTGTTTCAGTTTTCACATGGTGTTGATTGGCTCGGCCATGGCTCACCACGAGCTGATTGTGGCGGCGGTCCAACGCGCCGTGCAGCGCCTGGGCGACGGCCAACCCGGCAGCGCGCATCTTGATCACTGGGCCGTCGTTAATCGCCCCAATCAAAATTCATGGTTGACGGGCATGGAACGGGGCGCACACATTCACCTGACGAGCCCCCTGTGCATTCAGCATGACCGCCGCCCGATCAAGGAGGACGCCTTGCTCATGGCGAGCGACGTAATCATGGCCGCGGTTAAGCGCGTGGGCGCCATGGCCGAAATGCAACTCGACATCGCGCACACCGACATTGATTTTCCGGCGCTTACGGAGCAGGCTAAATCCATCGAATTAGGCGAGCGCTATTTGACATGGACCGAATATCGCCGACGCTCGAACCGCCAACAGCGCTTCATCCCCTTAGGTGGGCTCATTGGCAGCTTCACACTCACGGGAGACCTCGCCCCCTTTGCCTACTACCTTCACGTTGCGCAGTGGCTGCATATCGGCAAGGAATACGCGTTTGGGTTGGGCGGCATTGCGATTAAGCCGCTTGTCGGCCAAGGCTATTTGATCGACTAGACCGCGTCGCAAGCTTGCCAAATCAAGCGCGCCGACAATTGCCAATTACATTGGCACCATGCCTCGACATCTCTTCATTGTGGGTTACGACGTGGTGTGTAACAAACGCCGCGCCAAGCTGCTCAAGGCGGTAAAAGGTCACGCCATTGGCGGGCAAAAATCGCTGTACGAATGCTGGTTCACCAGCGCCGAAATGCAGGCTGCGATGCACACCGCCCGCACCTTGATTGACGCCGAAGAGGATCGCGTCTTTTTCCTGCAGCTTGATCCACGCGCCACCGTCCACACGCTGGGCATCGCCACGGCGCCTGCGGATGGCGAATACTTCTACGTCGGCTAACGAGGAAGACAGCACACTCATGGCGACCGTCTACCTTGATCGTTCCGGCAGCGCTCTGCGCGTTGATAGCGGCGTGCTGATCGTATCGCACGCCAACGACACGCGCCCCGCTTCACGTATACCATTGGCATTGGTACAACGGGTGGTGTTGCGTGCTGATACCGCATTGACCAGCAGCGCGCTGTGTGCGCTGGCCGACGCCGGGGTGAGCCTAGTGGCCATGGGCGGCCGCACCGGAGAGCGCGTCGCACAGATGATTGGTCCATGGCACAACAACGCGGACATTCGTCTGCAGCAACTCCTAGCGCTCGCGCGCCCGGAGCCCGCGCTCGATCTGGCGCGGCACCTGGTTCGCGCCAAGCTGCGTCGCCAAGCGCATTGCCTAAAGGTGATGCAGGGCGAACGGAGTGACCTCAGAAAGCCATTTTTTGATGGCCTCGAAAGCATCGAACGGATTATGGCGCGCCTGCCCGAGGCGACTAGTGTAGAGAGCTGTCGCGGCTTTGAGGGCGCGGGGGCGGCGGCGCATTTTGGTGCTTACTTCTCCGCCTTTGCACCAAGCCTTGGGGCGACTGGTCGTAAGCGTCGTCCGCCGCCCGATCCGGTGAACGCGTCACTCTCGCTAGCCTACACCCTGCTGTATTCGATCGCGGTGCGGGTGTGTTGGCAAACCGGCCTTGACCCGGCAGTCGGAGCATTACACGGATTGGCACACGGGCGCGCAGCGATGGCCTGCGACCTAATGGAGCCGTGGCGGCCAACGGTCGATCTGTGGGTGTGGCGCATGTTTCAGTCGCGTGAATTGCGCGCCGAACATTTCGGCGTTGACGGTGCGCGCGGTTGTTTGCTCGGCAAAGCCGGTCGCGCTCATTTCTACCGTGCGTGGGAGGCCGAAAGCCGCCCAGTGGAGGCCAGCCTGCGCCGCTATGCGCGGTTGGTCGCAAAAAGCTTTGTCGTCGGCGCTGGGCCGCTGCCTGAACACCTCACCCAAGACTTGCCGGAATGAGCGCACGCCCCCTGTATTTGCAACCGAGCGGAGACGCATACGTCAAACTCGATAACGCCGTTGCGTTGCGTATCGAAGTTGACGCGCGGCTGGCGCAGCGTGCCCCCCTCTCGCAAATTTCGCGCGTCGTGTCACGCACCAGCGTTCGCTGGGATTCAGACGCGCTGGTTGCGTGCATGAAACGCGGAATACCGATTCACTTTATCGACGCAGCCGGTAAGGCCCAGGGCTTTTGCTTTGGCGCACGACGCGTTGAAACTACGCTCGCCGTATTGTTAAAAAATGCGCTCGATAGCGCCGAATGGTCACACCACTACAACGAGTGGAAAGGCAATCAGCACCGTGCTCGGGCCGCGCAAGCATTGCTGCTGTGCCAGCTATCCGCGAGCGACCATAACTTGAAGAACGTCCACAACGTGCTGTGCAATCTGCATCGAATTCGCCATGGCGAGCCTGCCGGTGCCGCGCTCAGTGCGTTGCAGCGACTTGCACACGCCGAAGCTTCAGCCGTGCTGGACGCAACCGTTGGCGACGCCCAGTTGATCAATTGGTACCGCCCGGGCCTGTGTTTGATTGACGACTTCTCTGCGCTCATTGGCCTGCATGCCCACACCGTGGTTCATCACGCCGGCGCGCTACCACCGCCCGAGCAAATGACGCGCTGGTCCGTGCTGCAGTACGAGCTGCACGCCGCACTGTGGGCAAGTTCGGCCGGCGCGCTGTGTGGTGCGTTCGAGCGTTTTCTCAGGGAGCATTGGCTGTGAACAAGTATCACGCCAAACGCTGGCTGGTCGCCTACGATATCCGTGACAAAAAGCGGCTCGGACGCGTCTACCGGTTTTTGAGCAAACATGCGCTCCCCACTCAGTATTCGGTTTTCCTGCTCGAAGCCAGTGAAGTCCGACGCGCCGAGATTATTGCGGGCATCACCGCGCGCATCGACCCGAGCGAAGACGACGTTCGCGTTTATCACGTCCCAGCAAGCGCGCAGCTTTGGGCGCTTGGTACTCAATTCAAGTTTGACGGCTGCACAGTGGTCGACGAGACGCTTTCATATTTGATGGTGGGTGGCACAGCCGACGCCATCGACGACCAAACGGACCTTGAAAACGGCGACCGCCATGGCGACATTTTCTTCTGATGTGATGAAGAGAGTTGTGAAGTGCTAAGCGTGCACGGCTATACTGGTTGGAGGATTGGCAATACACGGTGTAGCTTAAGTTGGTGATTCATATTGTGTCTGTCAAACAGCTCTTTAAAGCCTTGTTTCGCAAGGCAAAATCGAAGTAAGTGGTCATCACGACAGCCCCGAAAACGAGGGGATTAAGACGGAGGGTTTTATTCCTTTACCTCCAGTCTGAACGGTCATCACGACAGCCCCGAAAACGAGGGGATTAAGACCTTTTGAGTGCGGCG
>Ga0335397_10007397_pt1 | contig 14006 bp, 8 predicted proteins | sample MAT04_FD_205740 | JGI IMG/M metagenome (GOLD analysis project Ga0335397, IMG submission 205740) | Freshwater microbial communities from Lake Fryxell liftoff mats and glacier meltwater in Antarctica - MAT-04 (spades assembly) (version 2) ...
GCGTGGTGGTCCTTCGCGAGGCGGAAGGCCACGGGGAGCGCCGCGTTGCCCAGCGGCGAGAAGTCGGTCGAGACCAGCACGGTCTTGAAGGGCAGGTCCATGGGGGCCTCCGTCGGACTGGGTTCCCGAGGGCAGTGTAGCGCGGACGCGGGCGGCCTTCCCGCCGGAAGCGCGGACGGGGCCTCGCGTACGGCACGCGTCCGGTTTCTCCGGACGGGCCCTCCGGATTCCGTACGATCCGCCCCGACGGCGGCTCGGGTCCGACGGCGCGTCACGCGCACCGGATCGCGAGCCGTCCGCGGGCAGGCACGCCGTCGTCGGTGCGCCTGCGCCGTCCCCCTTGTCTCCGCGCGGGTCGGCGTCGGCCGGTCCGGGAAGGCTCCCGATGCCCCCCGTCTTCACGCCGCCGCTTCAGGACACCGCCGAGGGGGCCAAGGACCCGCCGGTCGCGCCCGGTCGGCTGCTCGTCGTCTCGAATCGCCTGCCGTTCGCGGTGGACCTGTCGGGACTCGAGGTGCGGTTTCGACGGACGGTGGGCGGGCTCGTGAGCGGGGTGGAGGGGTACCTGCGGTCGCGGGGGGGCGCCGGGGGCGGCGCGTGGGTCGGGTGGCCGGGCGTCGCGGTGGACCCGGCCGACCGCGACCGCGTGACGGCCGCGGCGCGGCGCGAGCAGGGGGCGTGGCCGGTATTCCTCGAGCGCGACGACGTCGAGCGCTTCTACGAGGGGTTCAGCAACCGCACGCTGTGGCCGCTCCTGCACTACTTCCCGTCGTTCGTGCACCTCGAAGAGCGCGACTGGGAGGCGTACGTCCGGGTGAACGAGCGCTTCCGGGACGTGGTCCTCGAGGCGCTCGAGCCGGGCGACACGGTCTGGGTCCACGACTACCACCTCCTGCTGCTGCCCGCGCTCCTGCGCGCGGCGCGGCCCGACCTGCCCATCGCGTTCTTCCTGCACGTGCCGTTCCCCGCGTTCGAGGTGTTCCGCATCCTGCCCGACGCCTGGTCGCGGGCGCTGCTCCACGGTGTCCTCGGGGCCGACGTGGCCGGGTTCCACACCCTCGACTACGCGCGCCACTTCCTCCGCTCGGCGGAGCGGCTCGCCGGGCTCGAGGCGCGGGAGGGCGAGGTCCGGCACGGCGGGCGGGTCACCCGCGTCGACGCGTTCCCGATCGGCGTCGACTTCGCCGCGCTCGCCACGGCGCACGCCCGGCCCGAGGTGCTCGCCGCGCGGGCGGCGCTCGACGCGCCGCTCGGCGACCGCCGCGTGATCCTCTCGGTGGACCGCCTCGACTACACCAAGGGCATCCTCCAGCGCTTGCTGGCGTTCGAACGGCTCCTCGAACGGACGCCGGCGTGGCGCGGGCGGGTCACCTTGGTCGTGGTCGCGGTGCCGTCGCGCGAGCGCGTGGAGTCGTACCGAAAGATGAGGCGGGAGGTGGAGGAGACGGTGGGACGCGTGAACGGGTTGTTCGGCTCGGTCGCGTGGGTCCCGGTCGTCTACCAGTTCCGGGCGCTCGACTTCGTGGACCTCACCGCGATGTATCTGCGCGCCGACGTCGCGCTCGTGACGCCCATGCGGGACGGGATGAACCTCGTGGCGAAGGAGTATCTCGCCGCCCGCGCCGACGACTCGGGGGTCCTCGTGCTGTCCGACACGGCCGGTGCGGCACGCGAGCTCGGCGAGGCGGTGCTGGTGAACCCGTACCACGTCGAGGGGATCGCCGACGCGATGGAGCGCGCGCTCGAGATGCCGCTCGACGAGCAGCGGCGCCGCAACCGCAGCATGCGGGCGCGCCTGCGGCGGTACGACGTGGTGCGCTGGGGCGACGAGCAGTTCGAGCGGCTTGCGCGCGCCCGCGCGTCGACGCGCGCGCTCGTCGAGCGGCGGCTGGGCCCCGCGGACCGCGCGGTCCTGACGGGCGCGTTCGAGGCCGCCGGGCGGCGGCTCATGCTGCTCGACTACGACGGCACGCTCGTGCCCTTCGCGACGCACCCGGCCGACGCGCCGCCCGACCCGGCGCTCCTCGCCCTGCTGCGCCGGCTCGCGGCGGGCGCCGGCACCGACGTCGTGATCGTGAGCGGGCGCGACGCGGCGACCCTCGAGGCGTGGTTCGGCGCGCTGCCCGTGGCGCTCGTCGCGGAACACGGCGCGATGCACCGCGACCCGGGCGGCGCCTGGGAGCGGACGCAACCCGTGGACCCTGCGGCTCGGGACCGCGTGGTGGACCTCATGCAGGTCTTCGCCGACCGGCTGCCGGGCGCGTTCGTCGAGCGCAAGGAGATGTCGGCCGCGTGGCACTGGCGGCGCGCCGACCCCGAGATCGGGGCGGCCCGCGAAGCCGAGCTGGTGGAGGCGCTGCAGGCGCGGCTGCAGGGCGGGGCGCTCGCGGTGCTGCGGGGCAAGCGCGTCGTGGAGGTGCGCGGGGCCGGGGCGCACAAGGGTGGCGCGGCGCGGCGCTGGCTCGGCCGGGCGGCGTACGACCTCGTGTTCGCGGCCGGCGACGACGCGACCGACGAGGACCTGTTCGCCGCGCTCCCCGCCGACGCATGGTCGGTGCGCGTCGGGCTCGGCGAGTCGCGCGCGGCCTTCAACGTGGACGGCCCGGACGACCTCCGCGACCTGCTCGCGGCGCTCGCGGGCGCGGCCGAGGCGCACGTCCCGTGACGCCCGACCCGACCTACGCGCCGATCTCCGACTACGCGATGCTCTCCGACGCGCACACGGCGGCGCTCGTGTCGCGGACGGGGTCCATCGACTGGCTGTGCCTGCCGCGGTTCGACAGCCCGGCGGTCTTCGCACGACTCCTCGACGCCAAGGGCGGCGGCCACTTCGAGCTCGCGGTGGTCGATGCGACGGCCGTGACCCGCCGCTATCTCCCGGGGACGAACGTCCTCGAGACCGTTTTCACGACGGCTGACGGCGCCGCGACGCTGCTCGACTTCCTGACCGTCCATCCCCACGCGACCCCCGAGGCGCCGTCGGAGCACGTGATCCGGGAGCGGCTCATCCGGTTGCTCACGTGCGACCGGGGGACCGTCCGTTTCGCGATGACCTGCGTGCCGCGGTTCGACTACGGGACGATCGTGCCCTACGTCGCGCTGCCGACGTCCCGGTTCGGGACCGCGCACGGCGGCAGCGACGGGCTCTCGCTGACGACGTCGGCGGCCATGGAGGTGCGCGGCGACGGCTTCGTCGCCGGCGGCGTCCTCGGGCAGGGCGAGCCCTTCTTCGCCGTGCTCCGCGACGACCCGCGCTACGTCCCGGCGGCGCAGGCCGTGACCCACGCGCAGGTCTTGCGCTGGCTCGCCGCCGCGCGGCGCTACGGCGAGGACTGGTCGTCGCACTGCGTCTACGACGGGCCCGACCGCGCGCGTGTCGTCCGCAGCGCGCTCGTGCTCAAGGGCCTCACCTACGAACCCTCGGGCGCCATCGTCGCGGCCCCGACCACGTCGCTCCCCGAGCGCGTGGGCGGGTCGCTCAACTGGGACTACCGGTACGCGTGGCCGCGCGATGCCGCCTACGTCCTGAACGCGCTCTACGCGCTCGGCTACTCCGAGGAGGCCCAGGCGTTCCTGCACTGGCTCGACTGGACGGCCGTGGGGCGCGCGCGCGACCTGCAGATCGTGTACGGGATCGGGGGCGAGCGGCGGCTCACGGAGTCGGAGCTCCCGGGCCTCGAGGGCTACCGGGGCTCGCGGCCGGTCCGCATCGGCAACGCGGCGGCGACGCAGTTCCAGCTCGACGTCTACGGCGAGATCCTCGACGCGGCGCTGGTCGGCCTCGAGCGGGCGGGCGAGTTCCACCCCGAGCGTTGGCGCTTCTTCACGCGCGTCGCCGACTTCGTCGCCGAGCACTGGCGGGAGCCCGACGACGGGATCTGGGAGGCGCGCAGCGGTCGTCGCCACCACGTCCACTCGAAGGTGCTGTGCTGGGTGGCGCTCGACCGGGCGCTGCGGCTCGCGGCCGCGCGGGGGCTCCCGTGCGATGCCGCCCGCTGGGCCGCGGCGCGCGACGAGGTCCACGCCGAGGTCCTGGCGCGCGGCTTCCGGGCGTCCCGGGGCGCCTTCGTGCAGGCCTACGACGGCGACGAGCTCGACGCCGCGAACCTCCTGATCCCGATCGTCGGGTTCCTGCCGCCCGACGACCCGCGGGTGCGCTCGACGGTGGACGCGATCCAGCGCGAGCTCACGTCGCCCGAGGGGTTCGTGTACCGCAACGACATGCACGGTCCGCGCGGCAGCGAGGGCACGTTCGCGATCTGCACCTTCTGGCTCGTGGAGGCGCTGGTGCTGCTCGGCGAGGTGCCGCGGGCCCGGGCGCTCTTCGACCGGGTCGCGGCGTGTGCGAACGACCTCGGCCTGTTCGCGGAGCAGATCGAGGCGGGGACCGGCGCGGCGCTCGGCAACTTCCCGCAGGCGCTCACGCACATCGGTCACATCCTCGCGGCGGTCCGCCTGCGCGACGCGGAACGCGGGGAAGCGCCGCCGCCGGCCGCCCCCCCGACGTCGAGGTCGTAAGCCGCCGGCGGTCCGCCGCGACGTGGGCGCGGTCCCGAGCCGACCGGGTCAGGACCTCGGACCCTCGAGCCGCGCGCGCAGGTACGCGTGCGTCTCGGCGTCGAGGCAGAGGACCGCGGTCGCCCGCGTCCCCCGGGTGAGCAGCACACGGTACGCGTTGCGGACCAGCCGTTGCATGCCCTCGAGGCCGGCGCCCCGGACCGGGCGGTCGTACGACGCCTGCGGCTGCGCGACCCACGCGTCGCCGCGACGGACGAGGTCGGGGCCCCAGATCACCCCGACGTGGTCGAATTCGAAGCCTTGGGCGCTGTAGACGCACCCGAGCTCGTGGCGGCCGGCGTCGGTCTCGGCCCAGAGCGTGTAGGGATCGGTCCGCGGCGAGTAACTCTTCTTCTCGTCGCGCTTGCGGTTCCACGGACGGCGCCACGCGCCGATCTCCACGTCGGGGACCAACGTCCCGTCGGGGTTCGGCGCGCTCCACGGCCAGCAGAAGCCCGCGAGCAGGCGCGCGCGCTCCCCGCGTGCGGTGGCGGCCGCGGCGCCCTCCTCCAGCGCCTCCGGCCGCTCCGCCAGCGTTACCTGGTAGCGGTCGGACCAGGCGGGCGGCGCGACGGGGCCGAACCCGAGCAGGCCGTCCACCCAAGCGACGTACTCGGTGCACCCCCCGCACCGGAACTGGGCCGCGAGGTCGAACTCCCGGAGCGGGATCCCGCGCGCCGCGGCGGCGGCGCGGACCATCGCCGACGTCCCGATCTCGTTCGGCCGGACGAACTGGTGCTCGTCGAGGAAGAACACCGCCACCTGGCTCGCGTCGAAGATCTCGTCGATCTGGCTGCGGTCCGATCGCTTCACCTTCGGCGTGCGGTAGGTGTCGCTCGTGGTCCGCAGGCGGTGCGCCTCGTCGACGAGGGCGAGGTCCACGGACCCCGAGGGTTGCTTCCGGAAGTCCCAGTTCCACACGAACAGTCCGTTCGCGCCGCGAAACTTGCTGCGCAGGGTCGTCGTGAACGCCTTGCCGCCGGTCGCGTGGACGGCGCACCAGCCCAGGCGAGCGGCGTCGGCGAGCAGTTGCACCGCGATGACCGTCTTCCCGGTGCCCGGCGCGCCGCGCACGAGGACCGCCCGTCGCCCGCGGCTCGCACGCGCCCGGCGCACCTCCGCGTGGATGGCCTGATGCGCGACCCGCTGCTCGCCGAGCAGGTGCCACTCGCCGCCGCTTCGGAGGACCTCTTCGAGCCGCGCGAGCACGGTGGCGCTGGGCGCGAACGTCCCGCCGACCACGCGCTCGAGCACGTCGAGGCCGTGCCCGCTGCCGACCTGCGTCTCGAGGAACGACGCGAGGCCCGGGGCCTCGCCGTCCCCGAACAAGGGGCTGCGCTCGAGGAGCGCCGCGAAGCGCGCGTCGTGGAGCCGCGCGCGGCCCGCCGCGCCAAGGTGGTGGCACCAAGCGACGGCGCCGGCGCGCACGCCCTCCTTCGTGAATGCGCTGTGGTACGCGGCCAGCCACTCGGCGTAGTCGAGCGCCTGCCGCGACGGGTGGGGGTGCTCGGCGCCCGCCGCCCGCACGTTCTCCTCGTCGTCCTCGGCGAGCGTGACGTCGGACCACTGCTTGAGCTCGAGCGCGACGGCCGTCTTGCGATGCGCGCCGTCGGAGCCGCACAGGAGCACGTCGATCCGCCGGCCGCTCAACGGCAGGTGGTACTCGGTGCTTACGCCGACGGCCGTGACGGGGGCCTCGGCGGCCGCGCCGCCACGCCTCGGACTGCGGAGGACCACGCCGACGTCGCGATCCGCGAGGTCGCGGAGCGCGTCGGCGAGCGCGGCGAGCGAGCGGTCCCAGCTGCGGACCTCGCTCGTGCCGGGAAGCGCGCCGTGGGCGCCGAGGAACGCCCGGGTCATGTCGCCCGCGATCGCCCCACCGCCGGCCGTCCGGACGAAATCGACGAGTGCACCGTGCCAGAGATCCACGGACATACCCCTCCCGCGGGATGCCCGGTCCGCCACGAGGGGCGGCTCTCTGGTCGGGACGGGGCCGATGCTACCGGGGCGGCACGCGGCCCCGTCCCGCGAAGTGCGGCGCCGTCATGACAGGGCCGACCCTTGCGCCGTCGGGGGGGCCGCCTAGGATGCACACGTCATCCGGAGCGGTCCCGCGGTCGCGGGGCCCGGCAACCTGGGACGGACTCCCAAGGTGCTTTCCCGTGCGTGCGTTGCGCACGGGAGATGAGGCGCTCGCCCCCGCGAGCGCAACGAAGGTCCGGCGCGTCCTCGCACGCGCGCTCCGGGTGCACCGACCCCCGAAAGGTCCCCATGCACCCGACGTCTGCCCCGTCTCCCCGGGTCTCCCCGACCCCGCGGCTCGCCGCGCTCCCCCCCAACCACCACCTCTGGCGCAACGGCGGCCGGTGGTGGATCGCCATCGTCCTCGTTCAGGCCGACGGCCGCCGCACCCGGCTCCGCCGCTCGCTCGGCACCGGCGACGTCGTCGCGGCGCGCGCGCATCGCGACCTGCTCCTGGGGCGCGTCGCGACGTCCAAACACTGGCGCCCCGCGCACGGGGCGCTCGCCGCCGTCGCCGAGGCCACGCACGGGGAGGCCGCATGAGCGCCGCCGCCCGCGACCTGCCCCCGCTCGAGGCGCGCGCGAACGCGCGGCTCGCGGCCGTCCGGCTCGAGGTGCCCCGCCGGCTGCGGACCGTGTACCTCCTCCCCGACGTCGTCCAGGTCCACGACGCGACGCGAGGCCCGTCCGTGGACGTGTCGTGGGCCGACGTCGAGGCGCTCGCGCGCGCCTTCCTGCCGTGGTCGCTCCTGCGGACCGCGTGGGCGGCGTACTTCGAGAAGGGCCTGCCGCCGTCGAGCACCGCCGCGCAGGTCCATCAGCCGCCCGGCGAGGACGCCGCGCCGACGACGGTCGGCTTCGTCACGGGCCGGACGGTCCACGCGGGGCGTCGGCTGCAGGGCGCCGTCACCGTCCGGGCCCTCGCGACCGACGTGGCGCGCGGCGACGGGATCGTCGCCGTGGCCGACCTCTGGCGCGTCGAGCCCGGCGTCGGCCCCGAGGGCGGCGAAAAGGTGGGGGAGCGCTGGGTCCTTGACGACCGCGTCGTCCTCGACGTGTTGCGCCCGTCCGCGGTGTCGTTGCACGGCGACGTCGAGGTCCCGTGGGCCGTCGCCGAACTCGACGAGCCGCGGCGCTGGCTCGCGCAACGGCCCCACCCGCGGTGACCCGCGCCGCCGGCCGGGCCTCGCGTCCCGTCGGGGGCGTCGTCCGCGGGACGACCCGACGGCCGCGCGGCCGGCCGGCTCACGCGGGCGGTGCGGCGCGGATCGACGTGATGCGATCGAGCGCGAGCGGGACGACGTGTCCCCGACGGACGTCCCGCGCCTTGAGCCAGGCTTGACCGGCGACGTCGACGACCGCTTGCGGTTCGACGAGCATCTCGACCGGGGCCTTCTGGTCGAGCACGTACAGGAGCTCCACTCGGACGCGCTGCGCGGCGGCGGTCTCGAGGTAGACGCGGAGCACGCCCGGCAACGGCGCGACCCAGGTCGCCGGGAGCGGCGACGCGGCCGCCAGGCTCAGCCCCGGCAGCGCGGAGAGCGCCGACGGGGCCGGCGGCGACGGACGCGCGGCGGGGACGACGGGCGCGCGCGCGGCGACCGCCACGGGGACGCGCGCGGGGCGCGGCTCCGGCGGCTTGGGCGGGGTCCGCGCGGCGTCCTCGTAGAGCGTGAGCACGCGTTGCGCGGCGTCGGCGCGCACGGCGGTCGTCGTTGTCGGGGCGCGCGTGAGGCGCGGGCCGTCGTCGGTCTCGTCGCTCGCGACACGCGTCGGCGCGACGGTCACGCCCTCCTGCTTCGCGCGCTTCCCGATCGCCGCCAGCCCGTCCAGGGGCAAGAGGAACACGCCCGGGGCGATCTCCCGCGCGCGGGGCGACGCCCGCACGACCAGGGCGCGCAGCTCCGGGCCGTCCGCGACGATCACGTCGCCCTTCGCGGGGCGCAGCACGCGCTCCTGCCCCGCCCACCCCGCGATCGTCGCGGCGACGTTCTGCGCCACGGGCGTGCCGCTGCCTTCCTCGAGGGCCTTCACGACCGCGTCGCCGCCGCCGAGGAGGCGCACGCCGCGGAGCACCGACGTGCGCGTCAGGCGGTAGCGGCAGACGCGGTCGGCGACCTCGAGGTCGGCCACCGCCGCGAGGCGGGCCACGCGGGACGGCGCGACGTCCCACCCCACGAGGATCTCGAGCGACGGCTGCACGACCCACCGGCCCGTCGGCTGCTGCTGCGGCGGCGGCGGCGTCGCGGGCCGGAGCCGCAGCGGCTCGCCTGGGGCGCTCGCGCGCTCGGCGAGGCCGTGATCGACGAGGTCGAGCAGCAGCATCACGAGCTGCCAGGCGTCGACGCGCGGGTCGTGGTCGGCCCACGAACTCTTGCGCGGGAGCGCCACCGGCGTGGCGGCGAGCTCGAGGATCGACGCGGTGCCGGTGGCGTGACGCCTCGCGACGGCGCGCAGGTGCGCGAGCACCTGGACGTGCAGGTGCACGCCCTCGCCCATGGGCAGGCTGGCGAGCGCCAGGGGCAGGGGCGCCGTCGCCAGCGCGTCTTCCGCCTGCGCGGCGTCGAGCGTCAGCACGACCCGGCTCCCCGCGCCGACGGGCTTGAGGCAGCCGAGCCGACGGAGCGTCGGCAGGGCGTCCGGGAGGCGGCGGACCCAGGGCGCGCTCGCGTCGAGCCGCTTCGCGAGCTTTGCGAGCGCGGCGGCGTGCACCTGTCCCGCCTTCGTCAGGGCGGGCTCATCGCTGGCGAAGACCGCGGCCGCGACGGCGAGCCGGAACCCCCACGGCGGGGCCGCCTCGGGCCGTGCGGTGAGCGGGGCGGCCACCCGCGCGAGGGCGGGCTCGAGGACCACGGCCGCGAGCGGCGGCAGCACCTCGGTGTCGCTGAACGCCGCGAAGCGCTCGCGACAGAGCCCGTGGCGGCGCAGCTCGATCACGCCCCGGTAGACGTCGCTGGCCGGGAGCCCCGCCGTGACGGCGTGGTCGCCGTAGAGGACTTCGTGGAGCGACGCCTGCTCGCCGGCCAGCACGAGGCGGTCGAGGAGCGCCTGCGCGGCGGGCGAGAGCTCCGCGAGCAGCGCCGCGGCCCCGACGCCGGTGAGCACGGCCTCGTTCACGCGGAGCGCGAGGGCGCGGTTCGTGCGGTCGGGCGGGACCCGTAGGGTCGCGAGCAGGACGCCCCGCAACTCCGGCTCCATCTCGACGAGGTACCGGAGCGTCTCGCCGACGAGCGCCTCGGCCTCGCTCATGGGCGCGGGCTCGCGAGCAGGTCCTCGATCTCGTACCGGTACCCCTGCTCCACGAGGAACCGTTGCCGGCGCAGCGCCGCGTCCTGCTCGACCGTGTCGCGCGCCACCACGGTGACGAAGCGCGCCTCGTCCTCCTTCGGCCGCAGCACCCGCCCGAGGCGCTGGGCCTCCTCCTGCCGCGAGCCGAACGTCCCCGAGACCTCGATGGCGAGGGAGGCCGACGGCAGGTCGATGGCGAACGAGCCGACGCGCGACAACACGAGGCAGGGGATCTCGCCCTTGCGGAACCGGGCGTAGAGGACGTCGCGGGCCGCCGCGGTCGTCTCGCCGGTGATCAGCGGGGCCCCGAGCACGTCCGCGAGGCGGCGAAGTTGGTCGAGGTAGACGCCGAGGACGAGCGTCGGGCGCGTCGGGTGCTCGGCGACGATCCGCTTCACGACCTGGTCCTTCGCCGGGCTCTCGGCCGCGATGCGGAAGCGCTGCGCGGGCTCCGCGTCGGCGTACAGGGCCCGCGACGTCGGGTCGAGCGGCACGCGCACCTCGTGGCAGGTCGCCGTCGCGATGTGGCCCGTCCGCTCGAGCGTCTTCCACGGCACGTCGTAGCGCTTCGGCCCGATGAGGGCGAACACGTCCTCCTCCTTGCCGTCCTCGCGGAGCAGCGTCGCCGTGAGGCCCAGGCGCCGCACGCTCTGGAGCGACGCGGTCATGCGGAAGACGGGCGCCGGCAGGAGGTGCACCTCGTCGTAGATGATGAGGCCGAACGGCCGCGCGCGGAACAGCGCGAGGTGGGGGAAGTCCTTGCCGCGCCGCAGCGTCACCACGGCGTACGTCGCGATCGTGATGGGCCGCACGTCCTTGCGTCGGGCGGTGTACGTCCCGATCGCGTCGGGCGGCAGGTCGGTGCGCTCGCGCAACTCCCGCGCCCACTGCTCCACCGCGGCCTCGCTCGTCGCGAGGACGAGCGTGCTCGCCCCGACGCGCTGCGCGGCGAGGATGCCCACGAGCGTCTTGCCGGCGCCGCACGGCAGCACGACGACGCCGTGGCCGCCGCCGCTCCCGCCGCCCGCCGCGAGGAACGCATCGACGCACGCGCGCTGGTAGTCGCGGACCTGGAAGCCCTCGCCGTCCTTCACGCGGAACGCGAGCGGCTCGGCCGTCCCGTACCCGGCGCGGTCCTCGACGGGGTACCCGAGCTTCACCAGCGCCCACTTCACGTCGCCGCGGTGCAGGGCGTCGACGAGGAGCGTCCCGTCGTCGAGGACCGTCAGCCACTTCGCCGCCGACGGGGTGCGGACGATCTCGTGTTCGAGGGCCTCTTCGGTGACCTCGAGGACCAGGTGCGCCGGATCGGGGCCCTCGACGAGGGCGACCTTCCCGTGCCGGGACACCCACGCGTCGATGTCGGCCGAGACGTTCTGCGGCAGGCCGTACCGGGCGAAGCGCCCCACGTCGATCTTCACGTCGGCGCCGTCGCGGCCCATGGCGAGGGCGTTCCACACCGAGATCGCCGAGAGGCGGTACGTGTGGACGTGTTCCGGGGCCGAGACGATCTCGGCGTACGGGGCCAGGGCCTGCCGGGCCTCCTCCGCGCGCGCGTGGTGCGCGTCGAGCAGGATGGAGCCGTCGCCTTGGACGATGAGGGGGTGGTCGGGTCCGAACACGAGCGGAGTCTTGTACCGCCGAGGGGAGCGTCCGACGGCGCCGGTCGGAGGGGACCGGGGGGCTGGGGACGCGAGGCCCGTCGCGGCGGGCCTCGCGTCCGGCGCCGTCAGGTCGTCTCGACCGCCACCGCGAGCACCTGATCGAGCCAGTACCGCGCGCGGAGGGTCGAGTCGGGGGGGCTCGCCTCGACGGCGAGGCGCCCGCGAACGTCGAGGAGGGCGAACGTGCCGAGGACGTGTTCGGCGCGCCGCCCTTGGCCGTTGACGTAGAGCACCCGGACCGGCGTGCCCGCCGCCTGCGCCGCCCGCAGGTGCGCCTCGAGCGCGCCGGGCAACAGCGGACGCCACGTGACGCCGTCGGCGGCGTCGAACCGCGGGGGCGCGTCGGACGGCGGCGCCGCGGGCCGGCGAGGGCGCGGGGCGCGCGGCGGGGGGGGCACCGGGCGCGCGCGGGCGTCGGGCGTCGCGGCCGGGCGCGACGCGCGGAGGTGGGCGGCGTAGGCGTCGAGCGCGTCGCGGGCGCCTCTCACGACCTCCGCGTCCTCTCCGACGCGGTCGGCGCGCCGGTCGGCGTCGCGTCCGGCGGCGATAGGCTCGGGCGACGCGCGCGCCGGCGCCGTCGGCACGCGGGCCTTCCGGGCGGCGGCCGGCAGGTCGTCGAGCGCCCCCGCCTCCACGAGGAACGCGCCGGGCACCAGTTCGTGCGCGCCGGGGAACGCGCGGCGGACGAACGCGCGCTGGGCGTCGTCGTACGCGACGATCATCTCCCCGCGGACGCCGTGGACGTCGCGGGGTCGCGCGGTCCATCCACGGAGGGTCGCGAGGACGTTGTCGGGGAGCGGTCGGTCGGCGCCGTCGCGCAACACGGCGACGACGGCGTCGCCGTCGCCGAGGACCTCGACGCCGCGGCGCACCGAGGCGTCGGTGATCCGGAAGCGGCAGACGCGGTCGACGGCCTCGAGGTCGGCCACGGCCCCGAGGAGCGCGGTCCGCGCGGGGGACGCATCCCACGGGACGAGGACGTCGAACGACGGCTGCACGACGAACGGCGTGGACCCGTGGGGGGGCGGGGTCGTGGCGCGCACGCACATGGGCGACCCCGGCGCGGGGGCGGCAAGCCCGAACAGCACGAGGTTCGCGAGGATCAAGCGCGTCTTCCACGCGTCGGCCGCCGCCTCGGGGCACCGCCCCACCGCCGCGAGCGCGGACGCCAAGCCGTGGACCTCCGCGAACCGCGCGTGGCCGCCGGCGGCGGTCCGGTGGCGCAGCGCGGCGAGCGTGCGGAGCGAGAGGTCGCCACCGCCGAAGGCGTGGACCCCGCAGAGCGAGAGGTCGCCGGCCTCGCGCCCGAAGTAGGCGCGGGCGGCGGGCGCGGAGAGCGTGAGCACCACGCGCGCGCCGCGCGCGACCGGGACGAGCACGCGGTGTTGACGGAGTATCTCGGTGAACGCCTCGACGCTCCGGCCGTACAGGCCCGGTCCGCCGAGGCGGGCCTCGAGCTTCTTCCTCCCCGTCGCGTGGAGGTCTTCACGTTGCGTGAGCGTGGTCGCCTCGGCGGTGACCGCCGCCGCGATCAGCGCCGCGACGAAGGGCCACGGCGGCGCGTCGTCGGGCACGACGGCGGCCGACCGCACGGCGTAGTCCTCGGCCGTGAGCGCGAGTCCGCGCGCGAGGGCGGGGAGGACCGCGATCTCCTGGTGGACGGCGTGCGCGAGTCCAAGGCGGTAGAGGGCGTCGGCCGCCCGGCCGTAGGCCGCGTCGTCGAGCGGGTCGGTCCGCGACCCGTACGGATCGGGCCACGGACGGGCCCTGTCGCCGCGGAGCACCCAGCGGAGCAGCAGCCCCCACGCGTCGGGCGGCAACCGGGCGCGCAACCGCTCGAGGCCCGCTAGGGAGCAGGCGGCGGTCTCGACGGCGGAGACGGTTCCGGCGCCGCCGGGCGCCTCCGCGATCCCGAGCGCGGGAAGCAGCGCGCGAACCTGAACCGGTTGGAGCGCGCGGAGGTACGCCGCCGTGTCGGTGCGGAGCGGCGCGATGGACGTCACGGTGCGGGACCCGTGGCGGGCGCGTCCGACACGAAGCGCGGCGTCGCGGAGGTCGGGAGCGAAGGACGCGACATGGCGGGGGTTCTACCGGTCCCGGGGTCCGTAGGCGAGCGACGAACGGCGCCCGGGCCTTGCGTCGGGCGCCGGAGGGGCGGTCCCCTCACGGCGACCGCGTCGCGGGCGCGCCGCGGAGCCACGCCCGCCGGGCACCGAACGAACGCGACGCCCCCGGGTCCCCGAGTTCGAGCGGCTGCGATGGGCGTTGCGACCCCTTCACAGCCACTCCGACCTTGTGAGGAAATCGCCTTCGCTCGGTTTTCGGCGGGCCAAGCCCCCCGGAAACCCGCTTGGCGCGCGGCCCCTGCGGGCCCGCGCTTCGCCGTCGTGACGGATGTTCACGGTCTGGGACGGAAGCTTCGATTCCTTCCTAGGCTCTCAGCGGCCGCGTCGAGCGCGCGCTTCGAACGCTTCG
>Ga0335397_10007403_pt1 | contig 14001 bp, 11 predicted proteins | sample MAT04_FD_205740 | JGI IMG/M metagenome (GOLD analysis project Ga0335397, IMG submission 205740) | Freshwater microbial communities from Lake Fryxell liftoff mats and glacier meltwater in Antarctica - MAT-04 (spades assembly) (version 2) ...
CCTTGATAAAGCCTGCTCCCAACGGTCGCCGCACACCTGGTAAATTTCCGCAGCCTGCTCATAACAGATCTTTACACGTTCAATGAAACCATTGCTCCAGAGTGTAATCAGCCCAAGATTGGAGTAAGCGCCAGCCAGCTCTCTATCACCGGCGCTTCCCAACGATTGACAAAGGCGCTGACTTTCTTCGGCCATGCTGAACCCGGCAGAAAAGTCGGACTGAAGCCCGGCGAGGAATGCCATGCCATTGAGCGCGCTCGCATATTCAGCGGGTAACGCGCAAGCTCGGGCAGCGCGCGGACCCTGTCAAACCAGCTTCGCGCCTCGCTGAAATAGCTGCGCACTGACCACAGCCTGCCAATCCCGCTAAAGAAAGCGATAATGTGCAGCGCGGGTTCGCTAGCCTGGCTGGAAATGCACCAATCCAGGGCCGCCCGGTAGTTATTTTGCTCACTTTCCAGGCGATCAAGCCATTCCACCTGGCGGGCTCCATGGATTTCCTGTTCCGCCTGCTGCGTCAGGTTCAGGAAATACGCCAGGTGCCAGTTGCGCGCTTCAGCTTCATTGCCTGTCTCTCGCAAACGATCGAGCGCAAATTGTTGAATGGTTACCAGCATACCCAGGCGCGGTTCGCCGCGCGAGTCTGGCAAGCGCTGCAAAAAACTTTTATCCAACAATGATGTCAGAAGCCCGGATACGGAAATGTCTGTGAAGTTTTGCGAGAAAATTGTTTCAACAGCCGAGAGCGTGAACCCACCCGAAAACACAGCAAGATAAACAAATAATCTCCGTTCATCCGAGTGGAGATACTGGTAGCTCCAGCTGATGGCATTGGTTAAGGACTTCTGACGCTCCGGCACACTCCGCGTTCCATTGGCAGACAAATCGGAAGCATCATTCAAGCGCGCCAGCAATGCCTCCGCTGACATCAAACGCATACGCGCGGCGACAAGTTCAATTGCCAACGGCAGCCCGTCCAGTTGGGCGCAGATCGAAGCCACGCTGCGGATGTTCTGCGCATTAAGCACAAAATCTGGCCGCACGGCCTGGGCGCGTTCAGCAAACAGTGCCAGCGCCGGAAACATCCCGATAGTTTCGGCTGTCATAGCTGAGCTTTCATCGGGCAAATCCAGCGCGGGAACAGCATAAAGCCATTCACCGGGAATGCACAGCGATTCCCGGCTGGTGGAAATGATCTTCAGGTTGGGACAAGCCGAAAGGATTTCGGATGCGAATGCTGCAGCCTCCTGAACAAGGTGCTCGCAGTTATCCAGGACAATCAACATATGTTTATCCCGAATACCGTCGATCAGTTGTCGGCCTCCAGGCAGGTTCTGCTTTTCAACAAAGCCGAGCGCCTGGAGCACAGTGGTTGCGATCAGCGATGCATCATCCAGCGCAGCCAGCGCAACGAAAAAGACCCCATCCTCAAACTCGTTAAGCGAGGCGCGCGCCGACTCAAGGCTTAACCGCGTTTTACCGATACCCGGCGGACCGGTCAGGGTCACCAGGCGGATTTTCTCATCCAACAAATATTTACGCACAAGCCCAATTTCCTGGTCGCGTCCCACCAGGGAAGTCAGGCTCACAGGCAAATTGGAGCGCGGGGCCGCGCTTGAAGCATGCCAGGGAGAGGCTGCACGCTCTACATTAGGAGCGCCTTGCCAATCGCCGCGCGCATACCGTAGAAAAGCTGTTCGTTCGTTGTGGGGAAGATTGAAAATCTCAGCCAGCCGCTCGACAATCTGGGCAGAAGGCCGGCGTTCTTCAGCTTCAATTTTGCGCAGCGTGATCGTAGAGCAGCCTATTTGACCGGCCAACTGCTCCTGCGTAAGTCCTGCCCCTTTCCTTTGACGTTTAAGCCACTCTCCGAAAGAAATCTCAGTCATAAGGCGTCTCTTGTATGTATAAATGTATCGCTGCTTGTATCGTTGAGCGTTACCAGGCCAATTCAGTAATCCTGTATATTAACTGTGTCGAGCGGAGTATACCACTTAGCAAAAGCCAACTCTCCGAAACCTTTTCGCAATTTCAACAAAGGAAAAAATCATGAACAACAAACTCTTTATAGTTATGCTGGCCCTGTTCGCAGTGTTCTCCATCACCGTCGGTGCATCTACAGTTGCCAAAGCCTCCGCGCCGCTGGTCCAAATTTCAGAAGAAGCGGGCTTAATATCGGTTTATAGCGGCCTGGCTGCACAACCTGTCAATCATGAAGTGGGGTCCGCGCGTATGTCGGGCGTCATCTTCCTTTCCGACACCGACAGCCCTGATCAGTTGGTAAGAATCAAGACCGCTCCGGCGCGCCGCCCCCAGACAGCATGTATGTCCGAAGACAGCCTGTTCACTCATCGCCGTCAGGGTGGCTGTATCGAATAGGTTCGAGCCATCTTCTCCTCTTCAGGGTGGCCGGGAGGGCATGCTTCCGGCCACCCACTGGTTAAGGAGATAGGATCAACATATATTGTTTTTTTTCAGCGCGGCGGAAGCTTCGCGAGACAAAGTTCAATCCCCGATGTCAGATAATAAACGCGACGAATACGACCGGTCCATGGCACACCTGCACTTGATAATTGCGAAGCAGGGTTCAACGCGCTCTGGGCCGAGGGTCGCTCGATGACGATGGAGTAGGCGATCCCGGTTGGCGTTGGGTTAGATCATCAATAACAACACAAGGAGTAAATTATGAGCTGGTACTTGGTCATCAAATATCTGCATATCATCGCTGTAACCATCACCACAGGCGGTATGTTCGCCCGGCAGTTGGTACGCAGTATCGCCAAAAAAGAGTGACGATGTAAAAACGGTCACATCGCTCACGGAAGTGGTTCTGCGCATTGACCGCGCGATTGTCATTCCCTGGAGCGCTGCCATGCTCGTGTTTGGAATTATTCTGGCGGTGATGCTAAAGTGGCCCATCTTCGGCTTCCTGCAGGGCGCCGACAAAAATTGGTTATGGTGTCCAATATTTTATTGGTCATCAGGAATTTTCTTATCCCCGGCGTGTTCATCCCCCACAACAAAAAAGTGGCCGGGCTTATGCAAACTGCACTAACAGAAGGACGCGTCACACCTGTACTGAGCGCCGCGCTCAATGACAAAAAGAATCAGTTGGCGCATCATGCTGAAGAGATCATTATCCTGCTTGTTGCTGCGTTAATGGTGCTCAAGCCATTTTAAAGAGCAGACAATCCACTGGCATTGAGTTGATTTAGACGATAGAAATATTGAAGGTTAATAAAGGATTTTCAACAGGAGAACAGCATGAAAGACAATTCACTTTACAAACTCGGCGGTATTGCTTCCATTCTCGTAGGCATCTCATATGTGGTCATCGGGGTTACAACCGTACTTCTCCCGCCCAACCTGGGCGGAGGAGTACCCAACGCACAATCCCCTTTTATGTATCTTGAAGCAAACTATTGGCTGCTTATGATCAATTAGTGGGTGTTTTTTATCGGAGCTGTGTTTGCGTTGGCGATGATCCCCGCTGTATCAGCGACAGTTCAACACCTGAATGAAGGCTGGGTACGCTGGACAACCTCATTGGCTACACTTGGTTTTGCGGTGGCCATTCTTGATAACTATTGGGCGATTGTATTCAACCCTGCCCGCGCCGCTGCCTATATCCGAGGCACGGAAGCAGTTCGAGCCACATTAACAGTTCCAGGCGCACCTCAGTATATTGATGTTCAGGGTTGGCTCGGAAACGGGGGAGTTGGTTTATGGGTGTTGGTCGTTGGTTTGTTGGCGTTACGTGGCAAGGTCTTGCCAAAAGGACTGGCGTATTTGTGGATATTCGGTTCCTTTGCTTATTTCATGGCACTTGCTGCATCTCTAATTCCAGACCTTTCTGTTTCAGGTGTTGGAATTATCATCTTAGCCATCGGCGCTATTTTAGGTCCTATCGGTTATGGCTGGATGGGAATACACTTGTGGCGCACGGGTTCAAAGTAACTGTGCACATGAATAGTTTGGTACGCCCTGGGCGGGTGGACGCTCCATGACGCTGGAGCAGGCAATCCAATTGTCGTTGAGTTAATTCACACGTTTCGAGACTTTAAAACGGAGAGTAACATGAAAAACAAGTTGTTGCAGGTTGGGGTGTTTCTACTCGTTATGGTACTCTTGTTTACTGGAAACGATACACATCTTGCTGGCTGTCTCCACCCACTGCGAGCCCTTCAAATAAACGAATTGCCCAAAGGGCATCTTATCGAACATCGTCCCCGCGCAGCACCCCCGTAGGGGGCCTAATAGGGATCGCCGTTTAGCAAAATAAAATCCGCCTTCACAGCGGATTCTTTGTGCCCCCAAGCGGACTCGAACCGCTGTTTGGGCCTTGAGAGGGCCCCGTCCTGGGCCACTAGACGATGGGGGCAAAGCGCAGCGTATTTTATCATCTGCCCGCCCCGGCGTCAACCAGAAAAACATACCCACCTTCCGCCGCCTCTTACCAATCCCCTCGGTCCCAATATCTTTGCCGCCTTATCGGGGTTGTATCCTCCGTTGCAAACATCATGCCAGCCAATTAGTTGATTTTTTGAAGTAATCCAGTAATCCATTCCACAAAAATGTTTTATAATCTTCGTGGTATGATTAATTTCGCTATTTTTGAAAGGAACCTGATGACAACTTTTAAATCAAAACTCCCGAACCACTTTGACCTGCCGCGCCGCATAAATAGGCTTAGCGAACTCTCTTACAATCTATGGTGGGTCTGGAATCCCATGGCCCAGCGCCTGTTCAACCGTATCGACAATAACCTCTGGGAGAGGGTCAACCACAACCCCATCCGCTGGCTCCGCGAAATCCCGCGCCCCGTGCTCAATGCCGCCGCCCAGGATACGCTCTACCTCGATCTCTACGATCGTGTCTTTGCCGATTTTGACAAATACCTCAGTCGCGAAGACACCTGGTACGCAAGCACACACCCCAGCCAACAGAAGCAAATCGCATATTTTTCAATGGAATTTGGCCTGCATGAAACCCTGCCCATTTATTCCGGCGGTCTGGGTGTCCTTTCCGGCGATCACCTCAAAGAAACATCCGATATCGGTCTGCCGCTCGTCGGCATTGGCTTGCTCTATACCGAAGGCTACTTTTCACAGCGCATTACCGAAGATGGCTGGCAAGAAGCCATCAACAACCCTCTTGATTTCGCCAACCTGCCCATTAACCTGGTCTACAACGCAGACGGCACCCCCCTCACCATTCAAGTCGATTTCCCCGAAGGCCCCGTTCAGGTGCGCATCTGGGAAGTCCGCATCGGCCGCACACCGCTCTACCTGATGGACACCAACATCGACGCCAACAACCCCATCGTGCGCCAGCTGACCACCCGCCTCTACTGGTCCGATATTAACCTGCGCATCATGCAGGAAGTCGTCCTGGGCGTTGGCGGCGTGCGCGCACTGCGGGCGCTCGGCTTCAACCCGGCCGTCTGGCACATGAACGAAGGCCATGCCGCCTTTATGACCCTCGAACGCGCCCGCGAACTGGTGGAAACCGGCATGTCCTTTGAAGATGCCATCGCCGAAACCAAAAAGAACAACGTCTTCACCACCCACACCCCCGTCCCCGCTGGCAATGACGAATTCCCGCTCTGGTTGGTCGATAAATACCTCGCCAGCCTGTGGCCCCGCCTTGGCCTCAGCCGTGATCAATTCGTCGATCTCGCCCGCCACCAACAATCCTGGGGCGAAACCTTCTCCATGCCCGTCCTGGCCCTCAGATCATCCAACGGCCGCAACGCCGTTTCCGAACTTCACGGCACCGTCAGCCGCGAAATGTGGAAAGACCTCTGGCCCGACCGTCCTGTCGATGATGTGCCCATCACCTATGTTACCAACGGCGTTCATTCTTCCACCTGGCTGGCCCGCCGCATGCGCGCCCTCTACGATAAACACTTCGGCGCAGACTGGCTCGAGCATCTCGATGACTTTGAGATGTGGGAAAAGATGGAAACTATACAGCCCGGCGAGCTTTGGGCTGTGCGCAACCACCTCAAGCGCAAACTCGCCTTCTACATTCAAGAACGCGCCCGCCAGCGCTGGATGAAGGGTGGCTTCCACCCCGTCCAGGTCATTGCCAGCGGCGTCATGCTCGACCCCTATGTCCTCACCATCGGTTTTGGGCGGCGCTTTGCCACCTACAAACGCGCCAACCTGCTCACCAGCGAGTTCGAGCGCCTGCTGCGCATCATCAACCAGCCCAACCGCCCGGTTCAGATCATCTTCTCTGGCAAGTCCCATCCTGCCGACGAACCCGGCAAAATGCTCATCCAGGATGTCTACCGCTCAGTCAAGAAAGCCGAAAACGGCGGTCGCATTGTCTTCCTCGAAGATTACGACATGAACCTGGCCCGCTACATGGTCCAGGGTGTCGACGTTTGGCTCAACACCCCGCGCCGCCCCAACGAAGCCAGCGGCACCTCCGGCATGAAAGCCGCCGTCAATGGCGTCCTCAACTTCTCCGTGCTGGATGGCTGGTGGCGCGAAGCCTTTAACGGCGATAACGGCTGGGCCATCGGGCCAGATTCCGACCTCAACGAACAGGTACAGGATACCGCCGACGCTGAGAGCATGTACGAAACCCTGGAAAAGGAAATCATCCCCCTTTACTATGGCGAACGAGATGCCAACGATGTGCCAGTCAAATGGGTTCAGCGCATGAAAGAATCCATGCGCACCATCACCCCCCAGTTTAGCACCCGCCGCATGTTAAAAGAATACGTCGACCGGCTCTATTTACCGGCCATGAAAAAATAAACACAGGTCAGAAGGCGATAACATTGAAAAAAGGTTGAAGGCCCAACCCGGCTCTTCAACCTTTTTCTTAAACCACCTGTGGTGTTTTTCACAAAACATCCCATCCCGTTTATCGCCCTCACCATGATCCACGTTAATAAGGAGCAACACAATGGAATTTCTACTCTCACCTGCTGCCTGGGTCGCCGCGCTGACCATCTTTGCCATGCGCGTCGGCGACATGAGCATGGACACCCTGCGCGTCCTGTTTGTCATGCGCGGGCGCAAAGGCATCGCCTGGGTGCTCGGCTTTTTCCAATCTGCCATTTATATCATGGCCATTACCACCGTCCTCAGCCAGCTCAACAACCCGCTTAACATCATCGGCTACGCCGCTGGCTTTGCCACCGGCAACGTCGTTGGCATGCTCATCGAAGAAAGACTGGCCGTCGGCCACATCCACCTGCGCATCATCAGCCCGCGCCTCGGAGTTTCCATGGCGCAGATCCTCAGAAATGCCGGCTACGGCGTCACAGAAATCGCCGCCCGCGGCAAAGACGGTATGGTCAGCGTTCTTTCGGTCAGCGTTCTAAGAAAAGACGTCCCGCATGTCGAAACCCTCGTCCACGAAAAAGACCCCGAAGCCTTTATGACCTCCGAAGATGTGCGCCCCGTGCGCCGCGGTTTCTGGCGCGCCTGATTCATACAACCGGAGCCCATCAATGACCACAGAATTTACCGAGATCACCTCCGCCCAGGTTGCCAACAAAATGCTGGCAGGCCAAAAATTCACCATCCTCGATGTTCGCGAACCCTGGGAACTCGACCTGGCGAAAATTACCGATGAGCGCGTTCTCAACCTGCCCATGAGCCTCATTGGCCGCACCTACAAAGAAGCTTTTCCTCCTGAACTGCGCGACCCCCAGACCGAAATAGTCGTCATGTGCCACCACGGAGTACGCTCGGCCAACGTCACCATGTGGATGCTGCAAAACGGCTGGCAAAATGTCACCAGCCTCCAGGGCGGCATCGATGCCTACGCAGATGAAATCGACCCAACCGTAGGCACGTACTAAATAGATAAAGATTCCAAAATCAAGAGGGTTGGAGCAGAAATATGCTCCAACCCTTATTTTTAGTTTTACTCCACAAACTTGCCATTGCGATAGATCACATCCCCGTCGACCGCAATTTCAGCACCTTCCCGCATATCGCAGATCATATCCCAGTGGATCATACTCTTGTTCTTCGAGCCAGTCTCCGGGTAGCCTGCTCCCAAAGCCATATGGAACGAACCGCCAATCTTCTCATCAAACAATATATTGCCCGTAAACTTATTAATCTCAAAGTTGGTGCCAATCGCAAACTCGCCCAAATAACGCGAGCCGCTGTCCGAAACCAGCATTTCAAGTAAATATTTTTCGTTCTTGGTCGCCTTCGCCTTTTCCACACGCCCATTGGAAAAAGTCAGCTCAATTCCCTCCACCGCCACATCGTTATAAATGGCCGGATAAGTATATTTAACCCAGCCGTTCACCGAATCTTCCACCGGCCCCGTGTAAATCTCGCCATCCGGCATATTATGCGTGCCGCACGAATTCATAAATTTACGCCCCTTGATCGACAGGCTCAAATCCACATTCGGCCCCTGCAAAGTCACCAGGTTGTGCCCCTGGATTCTCTCGATAATTAACGCCTGCTCTGCTTCCACCTTTTTCCAGTACGCCACCGGGTCCGGCTCGTTTGCATGGCACGCGCGGTACACAAAATCTTCATACGCCCGCAGGCTCATGCCCCCTTCCACTGCATAGCCTTCCGTCGGGTACAACGTTGTAACCCACTTAAACTCGCCCGTTGCGCCTCGCCGCATTTGTGCCTCCATTATGGAAGACATTGCCTGCTGCCGCAGCCCCATCCGACTCGGGTCTATCCCGCCCAACGCGCGCGGATTGCTCTGTGAATGCACCCGTATGCGCGACTCAAAATTATCGTAAGCCAGTTTCATAAAAGGCGGCGCAAATTCCAACTGCCTGTCATCCGCCTGGGTGTAAAAAATCTCCTGCTGGTCCGGGAACTCCAGCAAAACCTGTGGATGCCCTCCGGCCTCCAAAATATGAGTATACAGCGCGCGCACCAACGGTTCCGCAGCCGTGCTCGCCTCGATCAAAACCCGATCACCTGCCTTGATCCTGGTAGAGTAATCGACCAAAATTTTCGCAAACCGCTCAACTCGCGCATCGCTCACAGCAAACTCCTTGGTAATTTTTGTAAATTATAACCACAACAACTCAATTGTGCGCAGTTTCGCTTTAAAGGTGAATGTCGCCTTTAACCACACAAAAAAGCCACCCGGAAGGTTATTCTCTCCCGGGTGCTTTTCTATTCATTTATTGGTTTCAAAACATCCCGTCGGGAAATCCCACCTGGTCTAAACCTACTTCAACCAGAAAGTAGTCACCAGGAATACCGCCATCGCATCGCGCGTTACACTGCTCACCGGGCAATAATTCTTTGGCGACACACTACAACCAGCCGTGATACCTTCCGCGCTCAACTGTTCAATGTAGCTTCCGGCCCAATAATTGGTGGATACATCCGCAAACACACCGCTCCCGGTCGGGGGCACATAACTAGAGCCGTACTTCGCCTTCAGCAGAAAGACCGCCATCTGATCACGAGTCACTGGCGAAGACGGGCAGTAATTCTTGGGGGTTGCGCTGCAGCCGCCGGTAATCCCATCCGCGGCCAGTTGTTCAATGTATTTTGCAGCCCAATGGGTTGTAGGCACATCCGCAAAGACACCAGCCGCATTTGGGGGCACAAAGCTCGAGCCGTGCTTGGCCTTCACCAGGAATACCGCCATCTGGTCGCGTGTCACAATCGTCGTCGGGCAGTAATTCATAGGCAACGTACTGCAGCCCGCCGTGATCCCATTCTTGATCAGGATCTCGATATGCTGCCAGGCCCAAAACGCTACCGGCACGTCTCCAAAAGTGGCTGCCTTGACAGCCGTATAGTTTTGAGCGGTTTGATTGGCGCTTATACCGGTATACGTCCTATTGGCCGGCGTGAATACCCAACCGGCCCTCGAAGGCGTTACGACCCCGGTAAAGGGATTCGTTACCGAAAGCGAATAGTTCCCGCTGCCGTCAGCATACGCGGTTTGTGCTGTGCCGCCGCTCGTATAATTCAGCGCCGCGCCCGCTCCCTCAACACCCAGGCTGCCAGCAATATTCAAACCTGCCGACTGGACGAAATCCTTCCCGGTTTGGGCAGCGATCACATTAGTCAGTGTGATGGTGGTCGGGCTGAAAATAAAACCCGCCTTGCTGGGCGTCAAAATACCCGACCATTTGTAAGGCACAGTCAGCTGATAAGCGCCACCGCCATCCGTTACCACGGTCAAATAACTACCGTTTAGCATGTAACCCACGCCTGCGCCAACCCCGGCGTTACCGCTGATCGTCACATTTGCGGTGTAATTCTGACCGGCTTTACTCAGAGCAACCGCGGCGTACGTTTTGCTGGCAGGTGTAAAGCTGTACCCCGCCTTGCTTGGGGTCACTGTTCCAGTAAACGGGCAGGAAGCAGTCAGGCTGTAATCGCCCGACGAATTTGAATAAACGGTAAGCGCAACACCATCTATGTAATCCAGGCTCACCGCGCCCGGGCCTGTGTTGCCAGTTATGGTCACATTGGCGGGTGCAGCCGTGTAGTTATAGTTCGTCTGGTTCATTGTCAGGTTGGAGTAAGTTACACTGGCCGGTGTAAACGCCATGCAGCTCTTGGATGGCGTCACCATACCAGACCAACCGTATGAAACATTGATGGTATACGCGCCCGTTCCATCGGCTGTAGCGGTCTTTGCCGTTCCATCCCAATAGCTAAAGACTGCGCCAGGTGTGCCCGCATTCCCCGAAATAGTAATGACTGTCTGCATGGCAGTATAGTTCTGGCCAGTCTGGTTTGTCTTAAGCATGCTGTAAGGCCGGCTCACCGGAGAAAAAGTATAGCCTGTCTTCGAAGGCACAACCGTGCCAGACCAGTTGTAAGAAGGACTGATCACATAGTTTCCACTGGCATCCGAGGTAACAGTCTTGGTGCCGCCATCCGAGTAAGTCAAGGTCACACCGGCCACGCCGGCGCTGCCAGAGATCGTATTCGAAGTCGTGGTAAAGGTCCACCAGGTTTCGTTGTTGGCGTACACCACTGTTTTCGGGGTACAGGTAATACAGGTAATCGCCTTCACCTGCCAGTAATACTTCACACCCGCAGCCAGGCTCATATTGACACTGGTGCTGGTAAAAGTGCCTGTCCATTCCGGGGCATTATCTAAACAGGGTTCATTCGCCTTAATACAGTAGCTGTATTTGTCTGGTGTCGGCGAGTAAGCACCCCATGCTAGCGTGACATTCGTAGGCGTAGTGACAGTCGCGCCGTCCACCGGGGCAGTTTTACTCCAGGTGCTGGCCAGCGGCTCAATCGAGGCTGCCGGAAGTTCCGGGCCTGCCACAACCTGCCCATTAGCGGCAGGTTCGCTCAGCCACACGCTCACGCAGGTCAAACCCGCATCATCCGCGCATTTAACGAAATCAACTGCCAGGTAAACACCGGCCTCATTGGTAAAGACCTGGTGTAACCCTTCAGCGGTCTCAAACGAATTATCAGAAATCCATCCAGCGCGATAAAGCTGCTCGTTTGAATAGAAACTCGAAATTTCCTGCGGCACTCCGCCGGTAAAGCGCTCCGCCGCCTGGAAAGTCTCGCCGCTCAGAGAAAGCGCATCGCCCTTGATATTCAAGGTAATACTGCGCGTGGTCTGGCCCAGGTTATCCCAGGTAAAACCAGGCGCCAGCGGAGCCTCAGGACTACCTTCAGCTTGTTTCGCAGCGTTTGCAACCCCGCTGCCTTGCCCGGCAACTGCGCTAAAAATCACCAGCAGCAAAACCAGGGCCGAAAATAGTTTTTTAATTGTTTTATTCATAGTTCCTCCAAAAGAATGTGAACAAGGCTGGCAAAGTGCGCTCATCTGTGCGAACTTCACAGTAAAACACCCTGCCCTGTGGTCAAAAGGCTGTGATTGCGTGCAGAACCTGCTGCTAATGACACAAAATGTCATTAGTAGGCCGAGGGACGCTTTAACGTCCCGCTCGGTCTTGATGATGAAAAGTAAACCAACAGGCAATGACGGGTTGCCCACCAGTTCCCACTTGATAGACGCTCCAGGTTTTTTATTTGTTCCCACGGACTTCAAAAACGCGGAAAAACCTGGTTCAAGCTGCACTTTTTCATTTTACCACTCCCCACCGCAGCTTTTCCTTCGTAGAGCCCTCGTAGTGACCAATTTGTGAAAGTCATAACAAATACACCAAAAAACCTGCGCACCTCACCCCCTCAAACAACCGCCCTGCCAATTTCTGCGGTATACTGGCAAATTGACAATCATCCCCGCAAACCGAGTATTCAGATGAAACAAATCCTTCAAAATATGCGCGACGGCCTCACCACTGTTGTAGAAGTCCCCATCCCCACCCCGCACGCCGGGCAGGCCCTGGTGCAGGTCTCCGCTTCCCTCGTCTCAGCCGGAACCGAACGCATGCTCGTCGAGTTCGGCGAGAAATCTCTGGTCGGCAAAGCCCGCTCCCGCCCCGACCTGGTGCGCCAGGTGATCGACAAAATGCGCCGCGAAGGCCTGGTCTCCACCCTGCAAGCCACCTTCAACCGCCTCGATTCGCCCATGTCCCTCGGCTATTCCTCTGCAGGCACCATCATCGCCCTCGGAGCCAACATGCAGGGCTTCTCGGTCGGGCAGCGCGTAGCCTGCGCGGGCGGCGGCTACGCCGTCCATGCCGAATACAACCTCGTCCCGCGCAACCTGCTCACCCCCCTGCCCGATACCGTCGATTTCGAAAGCGCCGCCTTCACCACCCTTGGCGCCATTGCCCTGCACGGCTTTCGCCTGGCCGAAACCCAGGTCGGCGAACGCGTCGCCGTCATCGGCCTCGGACTTTTAGGCCTGCTCACCGTCCAGATCGCCGCCGCCGCAGGCTGCCGCGTCTTTGGCATCGACACCAATCCCCAGCGCGTCGAGCTCGCCCGCCAGTTCGGCATCCAATCCGCCGTCCGCGCCGAGGCGGTCGAAAACGCCCAGGCCTTCACCTCCAACCGTGGTTTCGACAGCGTCGTCATCTGCGCCGACACAACCTCCAATGACCCGGTCGAGCTCGCTGCCGTCATCGCCCGCGACCGCGCCCGGGTGGTCGCCACCGGCGCAGTCGGGCTGACCTTCCCTCGCAAAATTTACTTTGAAAAAGAACTCTCCTTTGTCAATTCGCGTTCCTACGGCCCCGGCCGCTACGACCCCGCCTACGAAGAAAACGGCCAGGATTACCCCATCGGCTATGTGCGCTGGACCGAAGGCCGCAACTTCCTGACCATCGTCGAACTGCTCGAAAGCGGCAAGCTCCAGGTTGCCCCGCTCATCAGCCAGCGCTTCCCCGTCGAACAGGCCCCCGAAGCCTACGAGATCATCACCGGCAAAAAGCAAGTGCCCTTCCTCGGCGTCCTGCTGCGCTACCCGAACCAACCCGCAAACCTCTCCGCTCCCAGCCTCATCCGCTTCAAGCCCGCCGCAAAAAGTGAAAGCGCCGTTCGGCTGGGTGTCCTGGGTGCCGGTTTATTTGCCAACGCCACCCTGCTGCCCGCCCTCAAAAAAGTCGCCGATCTCGAGCTGATCGGCATCGCATCCGCGGGCGGCATGCACGCCCAGCACTCCGCTCAAAAATTCGGCTTTGCCTACGCCTGCTCCGATGACGAACAGATCATCAACGACCCCAACATCAACACCGTCGCCATTCTCACCCGCCACGACACCCATGCCGGTCTCGTCGTGCGCGCCCTGCAGGCTGGCAAACACGTCTTCGTCGAAAAGCCCCTCGCCCTCAATCCCGAGCAGCTCGCCGCGGTTACCGAACAGCTCGCCATAAGCCCCGCCTGCCTGCTGCTCACCGGTTTCAACCGCCGTTTCGCCCCCCTCGCCCGCCAGCTCGCCGCCTTTTGCGGCCCCGCCAACCGCGCCGAGCCGCTCCATGCCCACTACCGCATCAACGCCGGTTACATCCCACTCAACCACTGGACCCACGACCCGCAACTCGGCGGCGGGCGCATCATCGGCGAAGGCTGCCACTTTGTGGATTTCATCACCTTCCTGGTCGGCTCCGCCCCCATCTCAGTCAGCGCCCGCGCCCTGCCC
>Ga0335397_10007405_pt1 | contig 13998 bp, 5 predicted proteins | sample MAT04_FD_205740 | JGI IMG/M metagenome (GOLD analysis project Ga0335397, IMG submission 205740) | Freshwater microbial communities from Lake Fryxell liftoff mats and glacier meltwater in Antarctica - MAT-04 (spades assembly) (version 2) ...
CGCCCGGCAAACACACGGTCACAATGACGGATGCGAGCGGCTGTCCGGCGACCGCCACCGTCACCATTTCAGAGAACATCCTGCCCTTGGCAGTCGTCATTTCCGAAAAAGCAAAAATCAAGTGTGCAGGTGAAAGATCCGCTATGCTGACCACCCAGGTCAGCGGCGGCAAAGGGCCGTTCAAATATGCCTGGAGCAGTCCGGCGCTCACCGGCGAACAACCCAATGGGGTGCAAGCCGGTGATTATCAACTGACTGTGACCGACGCCGCTGGCGGTACCAGCACGGCGACCGTCAGCGTGAAACAACCGGAAGCCGTGGTTGCCACTGTGACCGCCACCGCAGCAGCCAGCACAAGTAATGCGGACGGCAAAGCCATGACACAGCCCAAAGGCGGCACTGCGCCTTATACGACCCAGTGGGACAGCGGTGAAACCAGCCTCACGGCCACCAAACTCGGCGTCGGCCAGCATACGGTCACCGTGACGGATGCGAGCGGTTGCTCGACTACCGCCACCGTTTCGATTTCGGAAAATATCCTGCCGCTGGCGGTGGGTATTTCTGAAAAAACAAAGATCAAGTGTGCAGGTGAAAAAACAGCTGCCCTGACCACCCAGGTCAGCGGCGGCAAAGGGCCGTTCAAATATGCCTGGAGCAGTCCGGCGCTCACCGGCGAACAACCCAATGGGGTGCAAGCCGGTGATTATCAACTGACTGTGACCGACGCCGCTGGCGGTACCAGCACGGCGACCGTCAGCGTGAAACAACCGGAAGCCGTGGTTGCCACTGTGACCGCCACCGCAGCAGCCAGCACAAGTAATGCGGACGGCAAAGCCATGACACAGCCCAAAGGCGGCACTGCGCCTTATACGACCCAGTGGGACAGCGGTGAAACCAGCCTCACGGCCACCAAACTCGGCGTCGGCCAGCATACGGTCACCGTGACGGATGCGAGCGGTTGCTCGACTACCGCCACCGTTTCGATTTCGGAAAATATCCTGCCGCTGGCGGCGAGTATTTCTCAAAAAACAAAGATCAAGTGTGCAGGTGAAAAAACAGCCGCCCTGGCCACTCAGGTCAGCGGCGGCAAAGGGCCGTTCAAATATGCCTGGAGCAGTCCGGCGCTCACCGGCGAACAACCCACCAGCGTCCCGGCCGGTGAATATCAACTCACGGTCACCGACGCGACCGGCAAAACGTCCACGGCCGTGGTAGCGGTCGCGCAGCCCGAAGCAATTGCGCTGACCGTGCAGGCCCAGCAGCCCGCCAGTACCGGCAATACCGATGGCAAAGCGACTGCCCAGCCCAAAGGTGGAGCAGGCGGCTATATTTTCCAGTGGGACAGCGGAGAAAGCGGAACCAGTGCCGTGCGGCTCGGCCCCGGCCAGCGCAGTGTCACGGTCACGGATGCAAACGGCTGTCTGGCAGTGGCAACCGTAGCGATCACGGAGAACATCCTGCCGCTGGTGGTGAGCATTTCGGAGAAAACAAAAATCAAGTGTGCAGGTGAAAAAACAGCCGCCCTCGCCACCCAGGTCAGCGGCGGCAAAGGGCCGTTCAAATATGCCTGGAGCAGTCCGGCACTCACGGGCGAACAACCCACCAGCGTCCCGGCCGGTGAATATCAACTCACGGTCACCGACGCGACCGGCAAAACGTCCACGGCCGTGGTAGCGGTCGCGCAGCCCGAAGCAATTGCGCTGACCGTGCAGGCCCAGCAGCCCGCCAGTACCGGCAATACCGATGGCAAAGCGACTGCCCAGCCCAAAGGTGGAGCAGGCGGCTATATTTTCCAGTGGGACAGCGGAGAAAGCGGAACCAGTGCCGTGCGGCTCGGCCCCGGCCAGCGCAGTGTCACGGTCACGGATGCAAACGGCTGTCTGGCAGTGGCAACCGTAGCGATCACGGAGAACATCCTGCCGCTGGTGGTGAGCATTTCGGAGAAAACAAAAATCAAGTGCGGCGGTGATAAAACGGGCGAACTGGCGACTAAAGTCACAGGTGGCAAAGGCCCGTTTAAATACGGATGGAGCAATCCCGGCTTCACCGGCGAACAACCCTCCGGCGTACAAGCCGGTGATTACCAACTGACTATAACAGATGTGGCTGGCACAACCAGCACGGCTTCCATCACGGTACAGCAGCCGGGCCCGCTCGCGGTCTCGGCCACGGTACAACAACCCGCCAGCACCGGCAAAGCAGATGGCAAAGCCACTGTGGAGGCTTCGGGCGGCACGCCTCCTTACACCTACAAATGGAACAATGCCGAGACCGTCGCGACCGCTGTTAAACTGGGCCCGGGCCAGCATACTGTTACCGTGACCGATGCCAATGGCTGTAGTGCATCCGTCGAAGTCGCGATTACGGAGAACATCATCGCACTCACAGCGAGCATTTCGGAAAAAACAAAGATCAAGTGTGCAGGTGAAAAATCAGCCCTCGGGGTGAAAGTCAGCGGCGGTAAAGGCCCGTTCAATTTTGCCTGGAACAACCCGGCGCTCACCGGCAGCGAACCTTCGGGTCTGGACGGCGGCGACTACCTCGTGACCGTGACGGATGCCAAAGGCACGACCCAAACCGCTTCGTTCACCGTGAAAGCGCCTGAGCCGCTCGTCGCCGTACTGGCCCGCAACATCGGCGCCACCAGCGCGGCCAAAAGCGACGGCAAGGCGCAGGTTTCTATCAAAGGCGGCACCGCAAAATTCAGTGTTGTATGGGACACGAAACAAACCGGCCTGACAGTGCCCAAACTGCCGCTCGGTCCGCACAGCGTCACGGTCACCGATGCCAACGGTTGCATACAAAAGATTGATTTTGAGACGCAAAAACGCATCTTGCCCGAACTAACCGGAGTACTCGAAGACGGCCAGACCATTCGCATGCGTCTGCTCAACTTTGATACCGACAGCGAAGTGTTGAAAGAAGAATCGCTGCCTATGCTCGATGAACTTTACGACTTCATGACCGAATATCAGCAGGTGAGCATCGAGATCGCGGGGCATACCAACAACCAGCCGTCCGAAGATTTTGCCGACAAACTTTCGACGGCCCGTGCCAAAGCGGTGGCGGATTATTTGTTTGCCAAAGGTGTGGATACCAAGCGGGTGGTCTTCAAAGGCTATGGCAAACGTTATCCCTTGGTGGCGAATACTTCGCCGGAAGGCAGAAAAACGAACCAGCGGGTGGAGATCAAGATATTGAAAGTTAAATAAATTTTATCCAGGCCGGTTTCGGCCTCCTGTCCCTTCCTTGGCTATCTGACTGAGGAAGGGATTTTTATGGCCTGGGCGAAGCAATTTGCAGCAAAAATTCACGGTGCTCGCCAGTATGCCGCTCATGCAGTACATCCGGGAAACGGCTCCGCAAAGCGAAAAAACCGCTCGCCACAGGGCAGTTGAACGTGTCAAAAGTTGCTTTTGAAGTGGGTTTCGATGATCCCAGGCATTTCAGCCGCCTGCTCACAGACCATTGTATCGGTGGCAGCCTCGTCCAGACTGTAAAGTGCCGGGCGGTTTTTTATGCCCCTAAAAGGCATTTTTCATCTAGTTCTTCTTTGTCCGGGTTTTTGTCCGAGTCCGATATTTGTTGCGGTGCTTTTTAGAGTCGGTTATTTGCGGCACAACCGACTTGACTGACCACTTGGTAGCAGGGTTTGCACAGGGACAAGACAAAAACATAACACTACGCCTCGACACGGGTATGTAACTCAAAATCGAACCTCCAATGGGTTACCCAAAGCGTAACCTCCAAGAGCATGAAGACTGTAGATTTTTGAAAATAGGCTAATTGATTCGTACCCGATGTTGTAAAATATCAGGTAACTTTTTGAGTACCCTGGCGTTCCAAACCTCACATAAACACTTGTACAAACTCATCCAAATTTCCCGTTTCCGGCAGCCCGAGTTTTTTGCTGAGCCGGTGGCGGCTGCGGTACACGCTGTCTTTTGAAATACCGAGCGCCTCGGAGATTTCGAGGTTGTCAAAGTCGAGTTTCATCAATAGGAACAACCGGATTTCGGCAGTGGTCAGTGCAGGGTGGTTGATCTTCAGGTTTTGTATAAAACCCGGCAATTGCTGGTCGAACCGTTCGCGAAAACGCAACCAATCCGTTTCAGTCAGGATTTTCATGCTGCGCAGGGCGTTGTCTTGGGTAGAGCCGGGGGGAGCCTCTTCGGGCGGAGCGAGGTGCTGATGGCTCAGGCGCAGTTCCAACTCCTCGATGAGTTGGGTTTTCAGGGTGAGCAGCCGGGCCGTGGTGTCGAGTTCGTCCAGGGTGTTTTTTAGCGCGGTCTGCGAACGTTCCAGTTCCTGTGCGTGCAGGAGCGTGCGCGTTTCCGAAAGTTCTTTTTCCTGGGTCAGCAATTGTTTATCCTGTTCCAATATGCGGTGACGACCGCGCTGGCGCAAAAACAGGGACAACAACACGCCCACTCCCGACAACAGCAAAAGACCTATGATCTGGTTTTGCAGTCGCCCGATTTTTTGTTCGTTTTCCAATACGCGGATGCGTCCTTCTTTTTTAGCCGTTTCGTAGCGGGTTTCAAATTCGGCGAGTGCTGTGCTTCTTTCAATGGCGTACAGTTGTTCGTAGAGGGCATGCGCGGTAATGATCTCGGCCAAGGCCGCTTTATAATCGCCTCGGCGGGCGTAAATATCACTCAGGCGTTTGTGAGCACCCGTCAGGTTGCCTGTATCGGCAGTCGTGAGCGATTGGCGAATGAACCACTCAGCAGAATCTAATTTACCAAGGCAGAAATAACTTTCTCCGACGGCTTGTATCATCTGCTCATACAAAACGGGGTCTGCTTTTTTAGTATTTCGGTGATAAGCATCCAACAACAAGGGCAGCGCAGTGGAACAGTCCCCTTTTTTGAAATAGGCAAAACCGAGGCGGTATTGAAATTGTGGTGGCAGAGGCCCTTTTGTATTGGCCTGAAACATCTCTGCCGCCAACTTTGCCATAACCAGTGCGGAGTCAGGTTGTTCTGTCCTGGAGTAGTTCGCTGAGAATCTGAGTGCTATTTTACATTTGTACTTCCATGCTTGGTCCAACCCTGAAGGGTCTCCGTCCCAGGCTTTTTTGAGCCAGTACCGCTCTTCCGGATAGTTCTTGCTCCGCCCGTAGGCGGTCGCCATATCCTGATATAAAAAAGCATGGCGATGAGAAAACGTGGTGTCGTGGCGATTGATGAGTTCCAGGACCTGAAGATACGTTTCCAATGCTTTGGGTGTGTTGTTTTCATAGTTATAGCAACGTGCTATCAGATAATCAGCATCGCTCGCATCCAGCAGCCGATTCAGCCGAAGGTAGCGATTCCGGGCATCGGCGAGCACAGTACGGGCGGAATCCAACTGCTGCAATTCTACCAGAAACTCCCCGCGCATCATTTGTGTGAAGGCAAAAACCGTGTCGTGCGGATAGTTTTGATCGTAGCGTTCCAACAGGCCAAACGAAACCTGCGGCGAGGTTCGCGGCAAGTGATACCACAGGGACAGACAAGCCCAAGGCTGCAAATGAAGAGGCACCTCAGCCTTCAGTCGGATGATGCACGAATCGGGATTGTGCAGCGGATAGGTGGCCAGATAGTCGTTGTTGTGCTGGGCATTTTTTTCCTTGAAAAACGGATCGTCGCCGGGCGAGGTAGCAGGGGCATTCGTTTTTTGGCAACTACTCAGAAGCAACGCAGCGAGCAAGAATGTCGCAACCCGGTAATACTGTAAAGACCTCAATCTATTGTACATGTTCAAAACAAGTTAAGAAGGGCAAAATTAGGACTCCATTTCGTCAGGCAAGTGACATTTGAGGCCCATTTTGCATTTGTCCGGGTCTTTGTCCGGTTCCAATATTTGTTTTCCTCTCTATAGGTTATGGTTCTTTGCACTGCAACCGATTACACTGACCTCCGGCAAGGCACTCCATGAGTAGCCATCGGCTTGGTCAGCCGCCCCGCCTACGGGGCCTTTTCTCCTAACTGAATAGATCAATTTGATCCACTTGGCATCCAAAGCCGAGCAGTATCTTCTGTGCCTATTCTCAATTATTAACACTTTCCCGCATGAAAAAGGTAAAATTCTACATTCTTCTTCTCTGCTTCGCGGCATTCGCTTGTGCCGCCTCCGCCCAAGCCACGCTCAGCGTACAGGGCACCGTCCAAAAATCCACCGGCGCAGCCGTAGACGACGGCGATTACAGCCTCACCTTCAGACTCTACACCACCGAGACGGGCGGCACCCCCGTGTGGTCGGAAACCCAAGACCCGGTGAACATCATCGGCGGCGTGTACAGCGTCACCCTCGGCTCGATTACTCCGCTCACCGCCGCTTTCGACCAGACCTACTACCTGGGCGTGAAGGTCGGCACGGGTACGGAACTTACGCCGCGCGCACGGCTCACTTCGTCGCCTTATGCGCTGTCGCTCATCGGGCAGGACAATATCTTTCCTTCCACGGGGGCGGTGGGCACTGGCACGGCTACGCCGTCGGCGGGCTACCAGTTGCATGTCAAGAGCGCTGCTGGAGATGGGAAATTGCTGGTAGAGGGCAGCACAGGCTCGGAAATCCAGTTCAAAAAAGGCGCAAACATGGCATCAATTACCTACGACGGCACGAACATCAGCATCCAAAACCTGAACTTGGTTTTTGACAGCGGCATCAGTCTGCCTGCTGGACAAACCGTGAAATACAATGGTGTTTCAGACTGGCGGCTGGTGGATACGGACGATTTTCTAACTACGACGGAAGGCTGGAGCAGTTATCCAGGATACAGTTCCAGTAGTGCCAGCGCGCCCAGTCGCCAAATCTTAGGTGCTCCAATCAATAACGGCTATATTCTATTAGCCGGAGGGAATAGCGCTTTCAAAAAACATATCAACCTGACGGGTACTTCACATACGCAAGTGAAGGTAATTTATACGCTATTTATACTGGACAGATTCAGCGGTAGCGAAACCGTTCAAGTCTGGTCTGGCTTCGGCAATAGTTTAACTCCAAACGCCAATATCAGCGGCCAATTGATCGTCGGCAATGTCCAAATAATCAATACAGGCGTAGCAAGTTCGATATTATATGCTGGCAATGGCGGCGATGCCACCCGTCGCGTTGAATTTGTGGTTGCCAATGCGAGCGATTCAATTTATGCCATCATTGAAGGATCCACAAGCGGTATGTTTGGCGCATTAGGCATCGCAAACGTGGAAATCTGGGTGAAATAAGCCGCCTGAGATTTGACAATTTTTGAAAAGTCGTCAAACCTGCGAGTTTTCCACCGAAATCTGGTTTTTGACGGTGTCAATGCAAAATTTGGTGCCTTCGAAAAAATCCATGCCGAGCAAGCCGTTAAAATTGGAAAGGATGCCATGCGCAACGAAGTCATACACCTGTACCGGAAAGTCTGTTTTGGAAATGCCCAGCGCGACAAGTTTTTGAATCTCAAAAACTTTGGTTTCGACCACGCCGTTCGCCGGTTCGATTTCTTGGGAGCGAATGGCGTTTTTCAAATCGTAGCCGGCGATGTATCGATGGTGGTGCTGCTGCATCCAGTATCCAAAATCATGGACAGTCGCCCTTGTTTGTCAAGCCGGATATTGACCAAAATCAAATCGCTCACTGGATCGCGTTCAATGATAAAGTTCATTCTGGGGGACGGCTATAAAGTGAGATGATTTTTTTGGTGGGTTTTATTACGCCCGTATAAATCAGCGTATAAGTTTCATAGCCAACGACTTTTGGACGCCCTAAATGGGCAACTTCTTTTTTGTCTTTGCTATGAAAAAGAGGGATGCCAGATAAGACATGAAATTCGGTTTCATCCATGACCGGATCGCTAATCAGCACCCATTCGTTCGGAAAAAGGCTTTTGATTTCAGCAATACTGATTGGTTGAATCTCGGCAACAGTCGTTTGATTATGTGTCATCTTGACTGAATTTTCAACAAAGATACATTTCACAATGCTCATTTAAATTGACATTTCACGACATGAATAAAATATACCAACTCCTCCTTCTGTCAGGAGTCTTGTTGTTTGCCTCCGTGCAAGCCGTGTGGTCGCAGTCCAGCCCGAACTGCGCCACCGCCAGCGACAACGACTTCCTCACAGGCAAGGCGTTTTTCAACTACGGCAGCGTCAGCAATTCGTTCAACACGAAGAACCGCATCAACCTGACCGTAGGCCAGCCCGTCGTGGGCACCTATTTCGGGCAACTAAACAAGGGCACCTACGGCTTCTGGTCGCGCTTTTTGCTGCCGCCCGCAGCACCCATGGTAATAGCCAGCGAGGGCGACCTCGAAGACCGGGTTCAAGTAGACTGGAACCCCGACCCGCTCTCGCCCGCCGCGACGGCCTATAAAATCTACCGCAACGGCTCCCTGCTGGCTTCGGTGGACGGCGAAACCTTTTCTTTCCTGGATTTCAACGTCATCGCGGGCAAGTTTTATACCTACGAAGTCAGCGGCGTGAACACCTTCGGCGAAGGCACCCGCGGCTCCAACCTCGGTTTCCTCAACCCCAACGGAGTAGTCACCGGCCAGGTGAAGTCGCTGAGCGGCAACCCCGTGCCCGGCACAATCATCACGCTTTCGCCGACCATCGGCGCGGCAGCGAACTTCGCAGGCGATGACATGGCTTTTTCGGAGTACAACCCGGCTTATCCACGCAGCCAATTCACTTTGTCCTGCTGGGTCAAACTCGCCGCGGGCAATGACGGCACAGCCATTTTCGACCTTGGCAGCACCATTTCCAAAAACTGGTGGCTGCATACTTTGCCTGCCGCGAGCGGGAAAGGCGTGCGTTTCGGTATCGGCAATGGTGTAGGCGATGTGAAAGAACTCGACTATGCCTTCCCGGCAGCCTCTGCCGACGACTGGCACTATGTCGCAGCCACGTACAACGGCTCTTCTCTGTTGCTGTATATAGACGGCGAACTGATCCAAACAACTGGGGCCAGCATCGCTGCGGACAGTATGCCTTTGTTCGTGGGTCAAAAAGCCAATGCAACTGGTTTCTACAAGGGCAAATTAGACGAGTTGCGCTTTTTCGACCGCCAACTCTCGCAGACCGAAATCCAGATGTTTATGAGCCGTACGGTCGCGCCCAATGCGCACGGCCTGGTCAACTACTGGAAATTTGACGAAGGCGTAGGCTCCAAGTCCTTCGACCTGACCGAGACGAAGCAAAAACTGTACTTCTGCGGCGCAGGTTGGACGACTGACAAGCCCAGTGTCGTGAACGCAGGCATGACCGACGAAACGGGCTTTTACCAGATACCGGGTGTCAACTACGGAGCGGGCACAACATTCACCGCCAGGCCCATCAAAAAATTCTACTACAATCAGTCGCTGGAATTTAACGGGGTGAACAGCCAGTACGCCGCGCTGACTGATTTTGACCTCGCGGACAGTTCGACTGTAGAGATCACGGTGAAAGGATTTGATTTTGCCAGCAACCAATGTCTGTTGAGCAAACAAAACGGCGGCACGACCCATTTTGCGCTGAACCTGAATGCAGGCAATCTGGTGCTGGACATGGGCGGCGCGTCGCACAACTTCGGTGCGCTTGGCATGGGCTACCACCGCCTGGCTTTTGTGATCCACCAGACGGGCAGCAGCGCAGCCGTGACGTTTTACAAAGACGGCGCCTTGGCAGGCTCGCGCACCTTCACAGGCGTAGCGGCGGATTTCAAGGGCGGCACACCTTGGACGCTGGGCAAAAAAGCAGCGGGCAATTATTTCTCCGGCCTGATTGACGAGGCGGTGTTTTACAACACCCTCGTGTCGCTGCCCGATTTGCAAACGGCGGCCAACATCGGCACCAACGTTACCCACCCCAACCTGAAAAATTTCTTCCCGCTCAACGAAGGCAGCGGCACGAAACTTAAAGATTACGGCCAAGAACTGACGGGCAATGGCACGGTCTTCGGCGCATCCTACTCCACCGTGGTGGGTATTGCGAAAGAAGAACCGCACCAGTTCACGCCTGCTACCAAATTGGTGACGCTCAACCCCTCGAACACGAGCGTGGACGGAGTGGATTTCACGGACCAAAGTACCGTGCCCGTTTCGGGTTACGTCCGTTTCGACGGCACGACCTGCTTCCAAAAAGGGGTAGAAATTTTGGTCAACGGCCAGCACGCCTCGCCATTGTGCTTCACCGACAGCACGGGCTATTTCTCGATTGATTTTGAACCCGGCGCAACGGCAATCCTCACACCCGTTTTTAAACAACACACTTATTATCCCGCTTTCTGGGAAGTAGAAAACCTCGCTTCTCCGGTAGCAGGCATTTTGTTCCGCAACCAAACCAAGCGCATCATCAGCGGCCAAATGGCGGGCAATGCCATTTGCCGAAAAAGTGTGATCCCCACCGGAGCCATCGTAAAAGTAAAAGTGGAGACGCTGGACGGTTGCTACTACAAAGAACTGCAACTCACAGAGTCCAACGGCAAGTTCAAGTTTGACAAACTGCCGCCGCTGAAATTCACAGTCGCTGTCACAGAGCACTCCAACAACGTGATTTACAACTTCTTCCAGTTGAAAGGTGGGGTGACGGTGGACTTAACGGATGTAAACGACACGACGGATTTTATTTATTACTCGCAGCCGGAAATCGAAATGACGACGCTCGACACCAACACCTGCGGGGTGTCCATGCTCGAACAAGACGGAAAATATACGACCGAAATCAAGGTGTACCAGCCCTACGACGGCGGCTTTTGCTACCTCGACACAGCCCTTTTGCGCATTGAAAACCTGATCGAAGGCGAAGCGCCGCTCGATACCTTGATGACGAGCGGGAAATTTAAATACAGGTTCACCGCAGGTTTTCCCAATGTGGCGGCGCCCTACCAAAAGACGCTGACCATTCTGGCGAAAGCCAACGAATTAGAAAACACGAAGAGCGCGCAGGCGGTGGTATTGGGCAAGCGGCCCCGCTTGGTAAATTTTACCTCCACCAGTCCGCAATTGCCGCTCATGATTTTGCGCGACCCGCCGGGCGACGGCTCCAGCGCTTCGATTGAAAAGGGCACGACCGTTTGTACAGGTTGGTCGCTGGACGTGTCCAGTTCGGTCAAGGCGAGTATTGGCCTGGACTTGGACTTGGGCAACAAGCAGCAGATCATCTCCGGTACCCCTGCTGTCGGCAAGATTACCGAAATCGGATTTGAAAACTCCCTTGAACTGGGATTAAGCGTGAAAACAGCCGCTTCCGTCAACAGTTCTGCGGAAGTTTGTATGACGGCTACAGAGAAGATTTCGACCTCCGGCGGGGATGTCATTTTCGGAGATGACGCGGATGTGTACGTCGGCGGCGCGCTCAACCTGCTGTTCGGCATCACCGACGACCTGCGCTGGGATACTGCCAATTGCAGTTTCTTCATTAAACCGGGGATCTTGGTTTTCCCCGACAAGTTTGCCACCACCTTCTTGTATTCGGGTTACCAAATTAAAAGGGTGATCATTCCGAACCTTGAACTCGTTGGCGACACGGTTTCGGCCAACCAATGGCGCAACATTTTGCAGCGCAATGCCGACCTGAAAGCAGCGGCATCTTTTGAAAAAAACCTGTCGTTCGATGCGGGCGTGACGTATGAAAACTCCAGTTCGATCGAGAATACCAAAGAAACGAAATTTGGTTTTGAAGTGGAAATAGAAGCCGCCATTGCCTCTTCCATCGGCTTCAATATAGATGGCGTAGGTTCCAAATTTAAGATGGGTATGGAAATGAATATGGGCGTTAAGTCTGAGTTCAGCTCCAAACAGACCAGCACCCAAACGGTCTCTTATACCCTTGCGGACGACGACATCAAGGACGTGTTCACCGTGGACGTTTTGCAGGATAAGGTCTATGCAACGCCCGTGTTCAAAACAGTTTCGGGCAACTCTTCCTGCCCCTACGAAGAGAAAACCGTCCCCCGCGACGGCGTGGGCATGACGGTGGACAAAACGATCATCGCCAACGTGCCAATGAACGATGCAGCAGTGTTCAAGTTTACCCTCGGCAACACCAGCCAGACCGATGAGTGGCGCACCTACGCCTTCGCATTGTACCAAGAGACCAACCCCAATGGCGCCGTCGTCAAGGTGCAAGGCGGCAGCGGCCCCACCGGTTCGTTCTTGATTGCGCCCGGCGCATCGCAAGAAGTGACCGTGACGGTGGAGCGCGGCCCGATAGCATTTGACTACAACAACCTCATGTTCAATTTTTACTCGCAATGCGAAGATGATCGCTATGGCGCGTTGGGCTTTGGGGACTTTGCCCCCTTCCCGTTCTACGAAGCGATTCGGGTGAGCGCATACTTCCTGGAGCCGTGCAGCCCGATAGACATCGGTTTCCCGCTCCAGAACTGGGTGTTCACCCCCGCCGACGGCGACATCATGTTCATCACCCTTAACGAATTCCAGCGAAATGATCCCGACCTGGACCTGATCCGGGTGCAATACCGCCTCAAACAAGGGGACGGGGCCTGGATCAACATCGTGGAAGTGCCCAAAGCGCAACTCGACAACGACGTGTTCAAAATCGTGCAGTGGAACACCGCCGCACTCCGAGATGGCGAATACGAGATCCGGGCCGTGTCTGAATGTATTGGCGGACAAAATGCTGGTATTTCGCATATCATCTCGGGCCGCTTCGAGCGCGAATCGCCCGCCCTGTTCGGCACCCCCGAGCCAGCAGACGGCGTCTTGAGCCGCGGCGACGAGATCAGCATCCGCTTCACCGAGCCGATCAAATGCGATCTGCTCATCCAGGCGGACGTGTTTTCCAATAACAACGTCGGCCTGTACGACACCGAGACGGGCAACCTCGTGGATGCCACCATCTCTTGTCAGGGCGACAAGATCATCATCGTGCCCAAAGTGCCCAACCGCTTTATCGAGGGCAAGGTGCTGCGTGTGCAGGTCAACTACATCAAAGACCTGGCAGGCAACAACTTCACAGAGAAAAAATGGGAGTTCTTCGTGGACCGAAACCCCATCCGCTGGGAAGGCGGCAACATCAAAGTGAGCAAATTAAGGCCTGATTTTGTCTCCGTGCCGCGCCGCATCCTCAACGACGGCGGACAGGCCACGGCCTTTGAGATCAAGGACGTGCCCAATTGGGCCCGCGTCTATCCGACCAGCGGCGTGATCCAGCCCGGCGCAGCAGAGGATATCACCTTCGAGTTCGACAGCACCCTCGTGTTCGGCAACTACCTCGATACGATCTACATTGACGCGCCAGAGGGCAAAGAGCCGCTCATCGTCAATTGCCGGGTGCTGTGCGAGTCCCCGGTGGAGTGGAAAGGATTCGACCCCGCCGCCTACCCGCACACGATGAACTTCTCGCTCAAATTAGACATCGAAGGCCAACTTTCGACCGACGAAGAGGACATCGTCGCGGCGTTCATTGACGGCAAACTGCGCGGTACGGCTCGGGTACAACTGCTGCCCACATTGCCACCGCTGGGTACCCAGTACATGGCCTTCCTGACGGTGTACGGCGATTCGGACGACGATGGAAAACCCGTCAAACTCGAGATATGGGACGCATCGGCCTGCCTGCGCTACGGCGAAGTGGTCGAGCAGTTCGACTTCGAGGTGGACAACGTGGTTGGCACGGTCGGCACGCCCGTCGTGCTGCACACCAACAGCATGATCCGCCGCGACATCGCGCTGACGACCGGCTGGAACTGGATCTCCTTCAACCTGCTGCTCCCCAACCCGTCGCTCAACGCGGCGCTGACCTCGCTGAAGTACCCGCTGAACGACCTGGTCAAAAGCCAAACGACGTTCTCGGAATACTTCGGGGGCAACTGGCTGGGCTCGCTGCTGGTGCTCAACAACCGCAACATGTTCCAGTTCCGGGCCGACCAGCCCGACACGATCCAAATGCGCGGCGCGCTGATTGACCCTGCCTCGCTGAGCATCCCCATCGCTGCGGGGTGGAACTGGATTGGGTACGTGCCCAACTACGCGCTGACGGTGTCGCAGGCACTGGCGGGCCTCACGCCCCTCAACGGCG
>Ga0335397_10007406_pt1 | contig 13998 bp, 8 predicted proteins | sample MAT04_FD_205740 | JGI IMG/M metagenome (GOLD analysis project Ga0335397, IMG submission 205740) | Freshwater microbial communities from Lake Fryxell liftoff mats and glacier meltwater in Antarctica - MAT-04 (spades assembly) (version 2) ...
TGGGCCTCGCGTGGGCCTCGCGTCAGCGACGCTTGTGCCGGTTCTTCTTGCCCGACGGGCCGCCGCCACCCGCGTTCCCGCTCCCCTTCGACGGGGCAGGCGCCGGCGCGGCCGCGGCCTTGGGCGCCGGCGCGGCGGCGACCTTGGGCGCGGGCACCAACTTCGACGCCGTGGCCTTCGCCGCCTCGACGTGCGCGGCCGGCACCGCCGGCGCGGACGGCGGCGGGGTCACCACCGCGAGTTTGCTCGCGGGGACCGGCGCGCCGGGGACGAGGGTCTTCGCGACGGGCGCGATCACGGCCAGCGACGACGACGACCCCGTGTGTTCCGACCGCAGCTGCCGCTCGGCCTCAAGCCAGTCGTCCTGCGCGCGGCTGGGACGGCGTCCCCCGCGGACGTACAGGGCGTAGGCGCGGGCGGCAATCGCGTCGCGGTCAATCTCGGCCATGGCAAGGCTCCCGAAAGGGTCGGGGTCACCGTACCGCGAAGCCGCGGCCGCTCCCATCGAGGAACGACCCGCCGCCCCGCCCCGGCCCCCGCCGGGCCCGGGGCCGCCGCCGAGCCCGGGGCCGCCGCGGTCCCGTCCGGCCGCGTCCCACCGCGTCCCACCGCGTCCCACAGCGTCCCACAGCGTCCTACCGCGTCCCACCGCGGAGGGCCGGCTTCCCCTCGACGCGCCCTTGGGCCATGATCCCGGCCCCCCCTGCACGGCCCCGCCCCGAGGAGACGCCCTTGATCCCGAAGGTCTCGACCCGCTGGTTCTCGTCCCGCCTCCGCCAGGAGGTCCTCGCGTGCCGCTGGGGGCACGCCGGCACGCCGGTCCTGCTCTACCCGACCGCGGGCGGCGACGCCGAGGAGTGCGAGCGGTTCCTGATGATGAAGGTGCTGGCGCCGCTGCTCGAGGGCGGGCGCATCCGGATCTACTCGTGCGACAACGCCGCCGGCCGCCTCTGGACCGACGGCGACGCCTCCGGCGCCCACAAGGCGTGGTGCCAGAACCGGTTCGACGGGTACGTGTACGAGGAGCTGGTCCCCGCCATCCGCAAGGACACCGGCGACCCGACCATCGAGGTGATCGCCGCTGGCGCGTCGCTCGGCGCGTTCCAGACGCTGGCGTCGGTCTGCCGCCACCCCGACGTCTTCAAGCTCGGGATCTGCATGAGCGGCACGTACGACTTCGGCCGGTGGATGGGCGGCGCCCACACGCTCGACTACCACTTCTCGTCGCCGCTCCACTTCCTGCCGACGCTCCCCGAGGGCGAGCCGCTCACCCGCCTGCGCACACGGTTCCTCGTCCTCGCGTCGGGCGACGGCCCCTACGAGGCGCCGGCGGAGTCGTTCTGGGTCGCGGACGCGCTCGGGAAGAAGGGCGTCCCGAACCGCGTAGACATCTGGAAGGACTACCGGCACGACTGGACCACGTGGCGAGAGATGCTCCCGCAGTACCTCGAGAAACACGCCTGATGCGACGCGAGGCCCGGCCGCTCGCGGGAACCCTCCTCGCCCTCGCGTGCGTCGCGGGCGCGGGGCCCGTCGCGGGCGGCGAGGCGGGGCTGCGCAACGGCGACTTCGCCGCGTGGGCCGACGGCGCCCCGGCGGCGTGGCGCGTCGAGGTGGGGGCGACGAGCGGGAACGGCCCCGCGTCACGGGTCGCCCCGGTCGAGGGCGGCGGGCTCGCGCTCGGAGGCGACGCGGCGACGGGGACGTGGCGGCTCGTCGCGCAGACGGTGCCGGTCGAGGTCGGCGGGGTCTACCGACTGCGGTTCGAGGCGCGGGCGGAAGGGCTGCGCAAGGAGCAGGGGCAGTTCGGGAGCGCGTACGTGGGGCTCGTGACCCGGGCGGACGGACGGCTCTCGATGCCGACCCTGCGGGCCGAGATGACGTTTCGCGCGACGTGGGCCCCGTGCGAGGCGCTCGCGCGTGCGACGACGACGGAGCTCGACGTCGCCGCGTTCCTGTCGATGAGCGGGCGGCTCGAGATCCGCGACGCGCGCGTGGAGGAGATCGCGCCCGAAGGGGCGTTCGACGCCCTCGTCGCGCACGTCGGGCGGACCTACCCGTTCTTCGCGGAACGGGGCGTGAACTGGCCGGCCCACGCCGCGCCGTTCCGGACCCGCGCCGTCGCGGCCGCGGGCGACGCCGCGGCGTTCGCGGCGGTCCTCGGCGAGATGCTCGCCGGGCTGAAGGACGTCCACGTGTGGATCGACCGGCCCGGCACGCCGCGGGTCGTGCCGTGGGCGCCGAAGGTCGAGACCGGCTTCGACGCGAAGGCGACGTGGGCGCGCCTCACCGCCCCGCAGCAGGTGGCGAAGGTCGCGATCCGTGGCCGCTTCGGCGGCGACATCGGCTACGTCGCGATCGGGGCGCTCCCGGCGCCCGGGGCGCCGGACGCCGCGCCGCTCGAGCACGCGTTCCTTGCTTCGCACGATGGGGTGCGCGGGCTCGTCGTCGACCTTCGACCGTGCGGCGGCGGCGACGAGACGACCGCCCTGAAGCTCGCCGCGGGCCTCGCGCGCCACGTCGGGGTCTACGCCCGTCGCCGGTTCCGGAGCGGACCGGCGCCCGACGACTTCGGCCCGTGGGTCGACGCGATCCTCCGTCCGGTCCGCGGCGGCGAGGGGCCGCCGCCCTTCGCCGGTCCGGTCGTCGTGATCCTCGGCCCCGCGTGCGGGAGCAGCGGCGAGGGGCTCGCGCAGATGCTCGAGGTGCTGCCGAACGTGACGACGGTGGGCCGCCCGACCCGCGGCGCCAGCGGCAACCCGGCCCCGATCCCCCTGCCGGGCGGGATCGACGTCTGGACGTCGCGCTGGCAGGACCAGCGCGCGAACGGCGAACCGCTGGAGGGGAAGGGCGTCGTGCCGCAGGTCCTCGTCGAGGCGACGGACCCCGGCGACCCGGCGCTCGACAAGGCCCTCGAGATCCTGCGCGGAACGCTCGCGAAAGACACGCCGCCGAAGTGACCGTCAGCGTCCCGCGACGAGCAGGGCGAACCGGCGCAGGATCGCGCTGGCGTACGGGCTCGGCCGCAGCGTCTTCAGGAACGGCGCCTCCGACATCGACGCGCCGCGCGGCAGGTCGGCGGGCGGGTACTTCTCGGCGTAGGCCAGCCAGCGTCGCGCGAACGACCGTTCGTCGATCTCGGGGTGGAACTGCGTGGCCCACACGGGCGCGCCGACGACGCGGAACGCCTGCACCGGGCAGACCGCGGTGGCGGCGAGCACCACCGTGCCGGGCGGCGCGTCGGTCGCGCGGTCGGTGTGGCCCGCCTGGGCGACGAACGTCGGGGGCAGCGACCCGAAGAGCGGGTCGCGCGCCGCGTCGCGCGCGAGGGCGACGTCGACGGAGCCGAGCTCGCGGTTCGCGGGGTCGCGGACCATGGTGCCGCCGAGCGCGAGCGTGAGGAGCTGGAACCCGAAACACGAGGCGAAGGTCGGCGTGCCCGCGGGGAGGACGACGTCGCGGAGCGCGCGGACGGCGCGGCCGACCCACGGGAACGGGTCGAGGACGCTGTAGTTCCCCGAGCCCCCCATCAGCAGCGCGTCGGCCTCGCGCACCTCGGCGGCGGTCGGCGCGCGAGCGAGCAAGTCGACGACCACGACGGCCGCGGGCGCGACGCCGAGGGTTGCCGCGAAGCCCGCGACCTCGAGGTCGCGGACCGGGTCCGTGGCGTCGCGGGACTGGAGGAGGAGATACGGCGCGCGCACGCCCCCGTTGTCGCCGACCCGCAGGGTTCGTCCTACATCCGCTGGTACTTCGGGCCGCTGCCGCCCTCGCGGGGGGTCCAGCGGGGCCCCACGACGTCGGTCGCCTTGCAATCGACGCAGTTCGGCGCGTTCACCACCAGCGTGTCGCCCTGCCGCTCGTAGACGCCCGCCGGGCACAGGTTGGCGTAGAGGTCGGCGACGTCGCCCGACACGTCCTTGCCGACGATGAGGTGGCTCGGCACGTCGTCGCGCGTCTTGTTGCCGGCGCGGAAGACGCCGTCGACCTTGCTGAAGGTCAGCTTCCCGTCGGGGGTGAACGGCGCGGCGGCCTCCACCGTCCGCGGGGCCTCGGCGTCGGTTTCGCAGTCGATCTTCCAGCCCGGGAAGGCGCCCCCCGTCAGCGTCATCAGCGACGCCTTGAAGCCGCCGAAGAAGAAGCCGCGCTTGAACGCGAGGCGCATGTTCCGGCGCTTCTTGAGCACCCGCATCGTCTCGCTCGCGTCCATCGCCGCGTCGTACGACGCGAGGGCCTCGGGGCCCCCCTCTTTCGCCTTCAGCGCCCCGAAGATCGCCCGCGCGGCCGCGATGCCCGACCGCATCGCGTGGTGGATGCCCTTGAGGCCCGCCACGTCGACGAACCCGGCCGCGTCGCCGAGCAGCAGCGCGCCGCGGCCCTGCCGGCGCGTCGGCAGCGCGTAGTACCCGCCCTCGGGGATCGTCTTGGCGCCCCACTCGAGGCACTCGCCGCCGTCGAGCAGGCCCTTGAACAGCGGGTGCAGCTTCATCTGCTGCAGCCAGCGGTGTACGTCATAGGACGTCTTCGGCGCGTCGAGGCTCGCCACGAGGCCGATCGCGACGAGGTCCTCGCCCATGGGGTAGGCGAACGAACCGCCGAAGACGCTCCGCGGGAGCGGCCAGCCCATGGTGTGGATCACGGCGTCCAGGGGCTGCTGGACCCGCCACAGTTCCTTCACGCCGAGCGCATAAATCTGCGGGTTCCCCGCGCCGACGCCCGCCCAGCGCTGCCACGCCTGGCCGAGGCTGCTGCGGGTGCCGTCGGAGATCGCGACGAAGCGGGCACCGATGTCGTTGGCGGGCTGGAAGCCGCTCCCCGGCGTGCCGTCGCGCTTGAGCCCCGTGGGCGCCGTCCGGACGCCGACGACCTGCTCGTCCTGGACGAGCAGGGACTCGACGGGGAACCCGGTGAACAGGTTCACGCCGAGCGCCTCGGCCTTCGCGCCGAGCCAGCGGACGATCTCGCTGATGCTGGCGACGAAGTTGCCGTGGTTCTTCATGGGCGGCGGCGTGGGGATGCGCCACGACCCGCCCTGCGTGAGGACGTAGACGCGCTCGCCGGGCACGGACCCGCGGAACGGGAAGTCGGCGTCCGACAGCTCCGGGAAGAGCTCGCGAAACCCCGCGGGGTCCACGCACGCGCCCGAGAGGTTGTGCTGCCCGAGCCCTTCGGCCTTCTCGAGGACGGCGAGGTTCACCTCGCCGACGCCGCCACCCGCCGCCCCGTCCTGCTTCACCAGGCGCGCGAGTTCGATGGCGCCCGCGAGGCCCGCGGGGCCGGCCCCGACGAAGACCACGTCCATCGGGACGGCCTCGTCCCCCGGCGCCTCCTTCACGATCAACCGGTCCATCGGCAGGTCGGCCTGGTGGTGCGCAGGGACGAAGGTCGAGGCCATGGCGGGTCTCCGGGCCCCCGTTGTACCGGCCGGTCCCCGCGCCCCCCCCTCCGCACCGATGCGCTCGCGCGACGCGACGACGGCGCGGCGCCGACCGCGTACCATCCGGGATTCCCCGTCGCGGGCGAGGCGAACGGCGGGATCCCTCACGGCCGGCGCGCCGCCGTCGGCACGGGCCGAAACCGTCCCCGTCCGGTCCCCCATCGGGGACCGCCGTCCCGCCCGGCTCCGCGCCCGCGCGCCCGCACGGGCCTCGCGTCCCGTCCCCCGATCGTCCGCCCCCCATGCCGCCCGTCCCGCCCATTCCGCCCATTCCGCCCGTTCCGCCGCCCCCGCCCCCCGTGCAGACGTGGGCGGTGACGGTACGGCTGCTGCGCCGGTTCCGGCCCGTGCGCGCGCGCGCCCTCGGCGTACTGGCCCTCTACGTCGCGCGGACGGTGGTGGGCATCGCGACGCCCATGCTGCTCGCGCACGCCATCGGCGTCCTCATCGAGCACGAGGGCAAGGGAGGACCGCTGCCCGACGCGTTCGTGACGTACGCGGTCCTCAACGGGGTCGCGGTGCTGCTGCGGTGCGTGTCGTTCCTCGCGGTCACGACCGCGTCGGCCGCGCTGTCGCAGGACGTCGAGAACGCGCTGCGCCGCGAGCTGTTCGCCAAGGTGATGACGCTGCGCTTCCGGTGGCACGACGCCAACCGCAGCGGCAAGACCATCGCGCGCAGCCTGCGCGACATGGAGAAGGCGAAGCAGTTCTTCCGCGAGGTGGTCTTCGGCTACGCGGAGATCCTGCTGCTCGTCGTGGGCGTGACGGTGCTCGCGTTCGCCACGTGGTGGACGTTCGGCGTGGCGGCGCTCCTCGTGTTCGGCTCCACCTGCGTGGGCGTGGCGTTCGCCGGGACCCGGATCGCGCAGTTGGACCGCGGGATCTCGGACGACTACGACCGCGTCACGACGACGCTGCAGGAGAACGTCGCGGGGGCGCGGGTCGTGCGCGCGTTCGGGCGCGAGGCCGACGAGGTGCACCGCTTCGGCGCGCGCCTGACCACCTACTCCACGGGCTGGAAGGGGCTGTCGCGGTTCTGGAGCACCGTGCTCCCGATCGTGAACCACTCCACATGGCTGGTGATCCCGGCGACGCTGCTGGCGGGGGTCCACTACGTCGCCGACGCGCCGAGCGCCGCCCGCGTGACCGAGACGGTGGGGATCCTGTTTGCCATGCGGCTCGCACGCGACTTCCTGCGGCAGTTGACGCGCCTGATCCTCATGGGCCAGGAGGCCGTGGCGAGCGCGTCGCGCGTGTTCGAGGTGCTCGACCGCGACGACGTGATCGTGACGCCGGCGCGGCCCGTCGCGCTGCCGCCGACGGGGGGCGACCTGCGACTCGAGGGCGTGACGTTCGCGTACGCGCCGGGGCGCGAGGTGCTCCGCGGCGTGACGCTGCACGTGCCGGCGGGCGGCAGCCTCGGGATCCTCGGCCGCACCGGCGCCGGCAAGACCACGCTCGTGCACCTGCTGCCGCGGTTCTACGACCCCACGGCCGGCCGGATCCTCCTCGACGGCGTCCCGCTCGCCGACCTCGACCCGGCGGCGCTGTCGGCCGCCGTCGGCCTCGTGTTCCAGGAGCCCTACCTGTTCTCGGCGACGATCGCCGCCAACATCGCGTACGGCGCGCCGGACGCGTCACGGGCGCGGATCGTCGCGTGCGCGCGGCTCGCGGCGGCGCACGAGTTCGTCGAGGCGCTGCCGAAGGGCTACGACACGCTCGTCGGCGAGCGCGGCGTCTCGCTCTCGGGGGGGCAGCGGCAGCGGCTCACCATCGCCCGCGCCCTCGTGATGGACCCGCGGGTCCTCATCTTCGACGACGCCACGGCGTCGGTGGACGCGATCACCGAGAAGGACCTCTTCCGCGGCATCCGCGCGGCGGCGCAGGGCCGGACCACGCTCGTCGTGAGCCAGCGGGTGACGTCCGTCCGCTGGTGCGACCGTGTCGCCGTGCTCGAGGACGGCGTCGTGTCGGCGGTGGGCACCCACGACGAGTTGCTGGCGACCAGTGCGCTCTACCGCGAGGTCTTCGAGCACCAGACGCTGGTCGGGGCGCCGTCGTGAGCGCCTACGACGAGATGGCCCTCGAGGAGGAGTTCGCGCGCGTGCCGCTGCGGCGGCGGACGTGGGGGCGGATCTTCCGCTACCTGGCGCCCCACAAGGGCCCGCTGCTCGTGGGCCTGGCCATCGAGATGGTCTGGTGCGTCCTCATGATCGTGGATCCGTACCTCGTGAAGCAGGCGATCGACGGGCCCCTGGCCGCGGGCGACGTCGGCGGCACCGTGAAGTACGTGCTGGCCCTCGTCGGCATCCTCGTGTTCCGCGCGACGATCACGGTGTTCGAGCTCCGCATCACGACGCGCGTGGGCGTGGAGGCGATCCACGCGATCCGCAAGGAGGTGTTCGACCACCTCCAGCGCCTGTCCATGCGATACTTCGACCGCACGAAGCAGGGTCGCATCCTCGCGCGGGCCGACCGCGACGTGGAGGCGCTCGAGCACCTGCTCTCGTGGGGCCCGGTGAGCCTCACGAACATGGTGTCGTTCCTGCTGTTCGCCTCCGGGCGCATCGTCTCGCAGCACCCCTACCTCGCGCCGTACGTGCTCCTCGCGCTGCCGACCTTGTGGTTCGTCACGCGGCTGTTCGAGCGCGTCGGCTTCCCGGCGTTCCGCCGGGTGCGCGAGGCGCACTCCGCCATCTCCGCGCACGTCGCCGAGCGGATCTCGGGCGTCCGCGTCGTGAAGGCGTTCTCGGCCGAGGCGCGCGAGACGCAGGTCCTCGACGGTCTGCAGGCCTCCTACCGCGACGCGGTGCTCGGAGGCGCGAAGGCGACGGGCGGGTACATCCCGACGCTCTCGCTGGCGATCCAGGCCATCGTGCTCGTCTCGCTCGTGCTCGGCGCGCGGCGCGTCGTCGGCGGCGAACTGACCGCCGGCGCGTTGGTGGAGGCCGTCTGGCTGCTCGGCGCAGCGCTCTCGCCCATCGAGGGGCTGGGCGGGCTCTACAACGAGTGCCTGGTGGCGGGCGCTGCGGCCGAGCGCATCTTCCTCCTGCTCGACACGACGCCCGAGTTGCGGGACGGCCCCGAGGCGACCGACCCGGGCCGCCTGCGCGGCGAAGTCGAGTTCGACCGCGTCTCGTTCGGCTACGACCCGTCCTCCGACCTCCGGCAGCTCCACGAGGTGTCGTTCCACGTGAAGCCGGGCGAGCGCGTCGCGCTCGTCGGCCACACGGGCGCGGGCAAGACGTCGGTGGCGAACCTCGTGGCGCGGTTCTACGCGCCGCAGGAGGGGACGATCCGGTACGACGGACGCGAGGCCCGGACGGTGGCGAGCGCGTCGCTCCACGCGCAGACGGGGATCGTGCTGCAGGAGAGCTTCCTGTTCGGCGGGACGGTGCTCGACAACCTCCGGTTCGTGCGGCCCGACCTCACGGAGGCGGAGGCGCTCGAGGGCTTCCGGGCGCTCGGCTGCGACGCGGTGCTCGCGGGGCTGTCCGGCGGGCTCGCGACGGACGTCGGCGAGCGGGGCGCGAACCTGTCGGAGGGCGAGCGGCAGATCGTCTGCTTCGTGCGGGCGTTGCTGGCGCGGCCGTCGATCCTGATCCTCGACGAGGCGACGAGCGCGGTGGACACGCAGACGGAGGCGACGATCCTCCGGGCGCTCGACGCGCTCTCGGCGCGTCAGACGACGTTCGTGATCGCGCACCGCCTCTCGACGATCCGGCACGCGGACCAGATCTTCGTGTTCGACCAGGGCCGTTTGGTCGAGCGGGGGCGTCACGAGGCGCTCGTCGCCGCGGGGGGCTTCTACGCGCGCCTCTACGCCGAGTACGGCCGCTGACCGCGGAGCCACGTGACGCAACGGGGTCGTAGCCCGTTGCTCCGGCGTCGGAGGCGATCACGGAGGTTCGCGGCAACTCCGCGAACATGAGAACGCCCTCATCGAGGTCTCACCCCCGGACCGCCCGCGCCCCCGCTTCATGGAGGGACGGAACCGGCACGCACGCCGGCCCCGCCCCCCGAGAGGCCCCCCCATGCGCACGACACGAATCCCCCCGTTGACGGCTCTCCTCTCACTCCTCCTCCTCGGCACCGCCTGCGGCGGCGGCGGTGGCGGGGGCGGAGGGGGGGGAGGGGGAGGAGGAGCGGGAGGCGGCGGCGCCAGCCTCGCCGGGACCGTCGGCTACGACGGCGCCGGCGGCTTCGCGGCACGCCGCACCCGGCTCCTCGAAAGCGAGCCGAACGACTCCGTCGACACCGCCACCGACGCCGGCCCCCTCCGCGCCGGCCAGCAGCGCACCCTCGCCGGCAACCTCGACGCTGGCGACGCGGCCGACCCCCTCGACGCCTTCGAACTCCACTGCCCCGACCGCGTCCTCGTCACCGCAACCCTCCGCGGCACCGGCCCCGACGCCGGCCGACTCGACCTCGCCCTCTACGACGTCACCGGCCTCCAGGTCGTCCGCACTTTCGCGCACGACGGCGCCGCCACCCGCGCGACGTTCGCCGCCCGCGGCACCACCGACCTGCTCGTGACCCGCCCCGCCGGCACCGGCCCGTACGAACTCGTCCTCACGGCGGCCCCCCTCACCACCGTCGCCGCCGACGCCAACCCCGCCGCCACCGACCCGACCCCCACCGGGGACGCGAGGCCCGGCGACCGCCTAACGCTGTCCGGCACGCTGCCGCTGGGCGGCGTCGCGACCTTCCTCGTGCCCGTCCCCGCCGCCGCCCGCGTCGCCGTCCGCGCCGCCGACGGCGCGCCCGCGGGCCTCGCGTGCGTCGCCCGCGACGCGACCGAGACCCTCGACGGCACCGACGTCCTCGCGACCGGCCCCTCGCTCGCCTTCGACCTCGACGCCGCCACCCTCGCCCGCGTCGAGGTCCGCACGTCCGTCGCCGGTCCGTTCCGCCTCGAGGTCGCCGTGGACGCCCCCGCCGTGCGCGCCGCCGCCCGCGTCGCGCGTCCCGGTCGCATCGCCCCGCTCCACCGCGAGGTCGGCCGCCTCGCCGGCGTCCCCACCGCGCACCGCTTCGGCCGCCCCGTGCACCCGCTCTCGAGCGGCAAGGCACTCGTGAAGGGCGCCTCCCCCGCGGCGGTCGCCGCGCTCCGCGCCCACGCCTGCCGGACCACCGCCGACCACGGCGACGCGTGGGTCGAGGTCGCCTTCGACCTGCCCGCGGACCTCTCGCCCGAGGACCGCGCCCGCGCGACCTGGTCGCGCGTCCTCGGATTGCGCGCCGTCGAGGGCGTCGAGGCCGCCACGCCGTCGTTCCGCCGCTACGCCCGCAGGACGCCGAACGACCCGCGCTACGACGCGCAGTGGCACTACCCGCTGATCCGCCTGCCCGAGGCCTGGGACGTCACGACGGGTTCGTCGTCGGTGATCGTCGCCGTGCTCGACACCGGCAGCACCGCCCACCCCGACCTCTCCGGCCGTTTCATCGCCGGCTACGACTTCGTCTCCGACCCGGCCATCGCGGGCGACGGCAACGGCCGCGACAACGACGCCACGGACCCCGGCGACGGCGAGGGCGGCGAGCCGTCGTCGTTCCACGGCACCCACGTCGCGGGCACCATCGGCGCCGCGACCGACAACGGCACCGGCGTCGCGGGCGTCTGCTGGAACGTCTCCATCATGCCGCTCCGCGTCCTCGGCATCGGCGGCGGCGACGACGCCGACATCGTGGCCGCCATCCGCTACGCCGCCGGCCTGACGAACGCGAGCGGCAAGCTCCCCGCGCAGCGGGCCCACGTCATCAACATGAGCCTCGGCGGCGGCGGCTTCGACGCGGCCATGCAGGACGCCGTCACCGCCGCGCGCAACGCCGGCGTCGTCATCTTCGCCGCTGCCGGCAACGAAGGCACCACGGCCATCGAGTACCCGGCGGGCTTCGACGGTGTCGTCGCCGTCGCCGCCGTGGACCGCGACCGGCGACGCGCGTCCTACTCGAACCGCAACCGCCTGGTGGACCTCGCGGCCCCCGGCGGCGACTCGACCTCGAGCGAGGCCGACGGCGTCCTCTCGACCGTCTACGACGACAGCACCGGCCGCGCCGTCGCGACGTACGCCTCGTACGACGGCACGTCCATGGCCACGCCCCACGCCGCTGGCGTCGCGGCCCTGGTCTTCTCGGTCGCACCGGACCTCACGCCGAGCCAGGTCGAGTCGATCCTCTTCACGACCGCGCAGGACCTCGGCACCGCCGGCCGCGACGACAGCTTCGGGAACGGCCTCGTCGACGCGAAGGCCGCCGTGGACCAGGCAAAGGCCACCGCGGCCGGCGCCGCGCTCCTCACGCTCGCCCCGTCGTCGCTCACGTTCGAGGACGGCACCGACCGTCTCGACGCGGCCCTCGGCAACGCCGGCAGCGGGACGATCGCCGTCACCCGCGCGACCGCCACGACCACGTCCGGCGGCGCGTGGCTCGGGGCGACGCTCGTCGGCGCGGGCAACGCCACCGTCAGCGCCACCGCCGTCCGCGTCGCGGTGACCCGCGGCACCCTCGCCGACGGCACCTACGCCGGCAGCGTCCGCGTCGACAGCAGCGCCGGCGCGGCGACGCTCGCGGTCACGCTGGTCGTCGGGGCCGACCCCGGCGCCGGCGGCGGCGGCGCCCCCGACGACCTGTGGGTCCTCGTGATCGACGCCGACACCGACGAGACCGTGCACGAGGCCTTCGTCGCCGTCGATGGCGACGGGACGTTCGACGTCGGCGGGCTGCCCGCGGGCACCTACTACCTCATCGCGGGCTCCGACTCCGACGACGACGGCTACCTCGGCGACCCGGGCGACTGGTACGGCGAGTCCGACGAGGTCTTCGACCTGCGCGACGGCGAACGGGTCGATGACGTGGAGTTGTTCGTCGCCGTCGACGGCGGCGGGTTCGCCCGCGCACGCCGCACCGGACGCGCCCGCTGACGTCCCCCCGTCACGGGACGCGAGGCCCGGCGGCCGTCCGGCCCCGGGCCTCGCGTCCTTCCGCCGGGGCCGTCTACGGCGTCGTCGCCGACGACGGGGCCCGCGGTAGGCGGAGCACGAACCGCGCGCGGCCCTCGACCGACGGATCGAGCGCGAGCGACCCGCCGTGGACCTCCGCGATCCACCGCGAGATCGGCAGGCCGAGCCCCGCGCCCGGGATCCCGCGCTGGCCCACCTCGGGGCCCCGCCAGAACCGCTCGAAGACCTTCTCGCGGCGCGTGGGCGGGACGCCGGGCCCGTCGTCCTCGACGGACACGATCACGGCGGCGTCGACGACCTCCACGCGGACGCGGATGCCGCCGCCCGCGACCGAGTGCAGATGCGCGTTGTCGAGGAGGTTCGCCACGGCACGCGCGAGGAGCGACGGGTCGCCCACGACGGTGCGCGGCCCGCGCACGCTCGCGAACGTGACCTCGCGGTCCGTCGCGACGGCGTGGACTCGCGCGGTCTCCGCCTTCACCAAGGCGACGACGTCCACCGGCTCGCGGGCGAGCGGCGTCTCGGCGCCGCGCGTGAGGAGGAGCACCGAGCCGACGACGTTCTGCAGGCCCTTCACCTCGTCGAGCGTCGCGGCGAGCGTGTCGCGGTACTCCGCCACGTCGCGCTCGCGGCGCAGCGCGACCTCGAGGCTCCCGCGCATCACCGTGAGCGGCGTCTTGAGCTCGTGGGCCGCCTCGGCGGTCACGTCCGGCGCGACCGCGCCGGCGCGGGACGGGCGCGCCACCAGGGCCAGGCCCAGGACCCCGGCGAGGAAAGCGCCCACGGCGACCCACGGCGCCGGCACCGCCGGGACCGGCGCCGCGGGGGCGACGGGCGCCGCGCGCACGTCGAGTCGCGGTCGGTCGCCCGGCGTCGGGAGGCGCCACGGGTGCAGGCCCGGGACGCCCGCGGTCGCCCGGACCTCGAACTTCTCCGCCGCCCGCGAACCCGGCACGGGGAACGCGGGGAGCGCCGGCGCGGCCGCGCCATCCACGATGTCGCAGCGAACCTCGAGGCCGAGGTCGGGCGGGGCGGCGACGGGCACGGACGCGTCGAACGCCCGGACGACGACCGTCGCGTCGCCGTCCGGGTCTTCGTAGCTGTGGGTGTAGAGCGCCTGCACGTGGAGCCGCACCTCGTCGCCTTCGCGCGCGAACCACCCGAGGTCGTCGGGGGCGAGCTCGTCCGCGGCGACGTCGAGCTCCTGCGCGCCGACCGCCGCGGGGAGGCGCCCGGGCCACGCGGGGAGCCCGTCTCGCACCACCCGTGCCGCGTCCGCCCACCCGAGGAGCCGCAGGGGCGGCGTGCCGGGCCCCTCGGGCTGCTCGTAGACGGCCACGCGCGCGCCGACAGGGACGCGCGGCGCGCCGAGGAGCGTCCTCAGCCGCTCCCACGACGCGTCGTCCGAGCGCCGCCGGGCGCGCGGCCCGTGGTCGTCGCTCGCGTCGAGCCACACCTCGGACGCGTCCTCGGAGAGCGAGGACGCCTGCTCGCCGAGCGCCCGCAGCCACGCGTCGGCGGCATCGCGGGCGCGCTCCTGCGCGAGCGCGACCCGCACCTCGGTCAGCGCGACCGCGTTCGCGACCGCGTCGTCGTGCC
>Ga0335397_10007408_pt1 | contig 13995 bp, 15 predicted proteins | sample MAT04_FD_205740 | JGI IMG/M metagenome (GOLD analysis project Ga0335397, IMG submission 205740) | Freshwater microbial communities from Lake Fryxell liftoff mats and glacier meltwater in Antarctica - MAT-04 (spades assembly) (version 2) ...
GTCGCCGGCGTAGCTCTCGCCGCGCAGCCGCTCCTCGATGCGGCCAACCCGCTCCTCGATGATGCCGACCTGGATCGCGGCGCGGCCGTGCTCGAGCTCACGGTGGCTGGAGGCCAGCTCGACCGGGCGGACGCGTTTGCCGAGCGCCGTCACGGTCGCCGTGAGCTCCGCGATCTGCTTGGCCTGACGCTCGAGCTGGGTTCGCTGCTTGTCCAGGCGCCCGCGCAGGTTGTCGGGGTCGGCGACCGTGCGGCGCCACCTGCCGAGCGTGCGCCGGGTCCGCCGGTACATCCCTGGGGTGCTGGCACCGGTGGTCTCGGGCCGCGGTGCTGGTCCGCTCATCGTGTCCTCCATCAGGGCAGCACCCGCATGCTGCCGTCGTCGACCCAGGACCTGAGCAGGGCTGCCTCGAGGCTCAGCTTGTGCGCCGGGATCACTGCGCTGCCGCCACCGCTCTGGTATCGCCACTCCTGCTGCTGCCGCCCGTCCAGGAAGGAGAACCCGGCGGCCAGCATCTCTGCGTCCGGGAACATCTCGTGAGCCAGGAAGCACGTGATCGTGCCCGAGGTCGGGATCAGCTCGTTCGGCACGTGGTCGGGGTCGAGCCGGTCGACCAGGCGGGTGATGACAGGGGCGTTCGGGATGGGCAGTGTGCCGAGGTCCGACGGCCAGAGGTAGGGCTGCGGGTGCAGGATGTACCGCAACCCGTACCCCGCCTGCGGAATGAGGTAGGCGCGCTTCCGGTAGTCCTGGAACATCCAGGGCGTCACGGGGGCGTACCGGGACACGACGACGACGTGGCACTTCGTGCCGACCGCAGGCGGGTCACCGGGGTTGTCCAGTGCCAGGCTGTTCATCCGGAAGACCAGGTCGGCACTGTCGATCTCCGCCGCGCGGTCGGGGTCGGGCTGGAGGGGGGCGTTGCCCATCACCACGACCTTGCGGACCGGCAGGTGCTCGGAGTACGAGGCGATGTACTGACGCAGCAGGTCCCACTGCGCCTCGTGGGAGGTTGCGAGTTCCGTGGGCTGCACGGCGTCATCATGCCAGCACCCCGCTCCGGGCCGACGCGACCCTCCGGTTGCGACGAGAGGGGCGGGGCGAGCCGGCGCGGTCAGCGAGCGAAGGTGCCGTGCACGCGGCGCTGCACCATGACATACGTGGGGCGGTCGACGGCGACGACGAGCCCCGGCCGCAGCGAGCGCGGACCGTAGGGGCTGCCGTCGGGGTGGCCGACCGTGCCGCCGGCCTCGGTGACGAGCAGCGAGCCGGGCGCGTGGTCCCACGGGTTGGAGCGGCTGTAGACGATGTAGTCGGCGGCGCCCTCGATGAGCCTGGGGTAGTCCACGCCGCAGCACACCCAGGACAGCCGCATCGCAGGCAGGTCGCCGAGGCGCTGGTCGCGCATCGCCCACATCGACGTGACGCCCTCGGGGTCGCGCTCCTCGGTCAGCGGGGTGGTGTGCATCCGCTCACCGTCGCGCCAGGTGCCGGCCCCGCGCTCGGCGACCCAGGAGACTTGGTGCTCAGGCTGCCAGATCCACGCCCGCACCGTCTGACCGGCCACCGTCTCGGCCACCATGACCGCGTGGTCGGGGGAGCCGTGCACGAAGTTCTTGGTGCCGTCGACCGGGTCGACGGTGAAGGCGTGCTCGGCCACGACGTAGCGGTCCATCAGCGCGTGGTCGGCCGCGAAGGCCTCCTCGCCCAGCACGACGGCATCCGGGTAGGCCGCCGTGAGGCGCGCGGTGATCAGGTCCTCGGCCTCGCGGTCGGCGACGGTGACGAGGTCGCCGGGGTTCTTCTCCATGACCTCGCCCGCGGCGAGCGAGCGGAAGCGAGGCGTGATGACCTCGGCGGCGACCTCACGCAGGAGGTCCAGGACTGCGTCTGTCGACAGGCCGGGCATTCGTGCAGCGTGACACAGCCGGGGGGTGCGACCAAACCGGCCCCGGAAAGACGCGTGGCGCGTCGCCCGGGGCCGGTCGGCCGAGAGTTGGTCAGCCCTTGCCGAGCTGCCCCACCTTCGTCTGCGTCATGACGTCATTGCTGCCAGCACTGCGTTGGAGCCCCGGGTCCCCCGTCTCCGCGGCGCTGGAGGACGTCCACAGCCACACCGTCCGCGCGGGGTCCTGCCCGTCGGCGACGATGCCCCGACGGCAACGCCGGCGTCGTAGCCGCCTACGAAGCGGCCGGGCAGGCGGTGCGGCTCACCGCCCCCGGTGGCGTGGTGCGCACCCGCACCTACGAGGCCGGGCGGCTCGCCCGCGAGGCGGGTTCGGGCGCCGAGGCGACCACCCCGACCGGGTGTTCGGCTACGACCCCGTCGGTCGCGTGGTGAAGGCATCGACCCCCCGTGGTGACGACACGTTCTCCTACGACGACGCCGGCAACCCTGCTGACGGCCGCCGGTCCCAGTGGCGCGACGTCCTTCGCCCTGGACGAGGACGGGCAGCTGGTCCGGCCCGCTGAACGACCTCACACCGACCGACACCCGCCGATGCTGAGGTCCGCCCTGCGCGGCAGGTGAGCGCACGCTGGGCTGCGCTTCGCAGCGCAGTGCACGAGTCGACCCGGCGCCCCTTCGCGCCCCATCCCACGCCCTTGTGCGCGTTTACGATTTGGTATGACCGATCGGGCCACACCGAACCTGCCAGCGGCTGACTTCGCGAGCACGAGCAGGTTCTACGCGGAGCTGGGGTTCGCCGAGGACTACCGCGACGACGGCTGGATGATCCTGCGGCGCGGCGAGGTGACCCTTGAGTTCTTCCCCTTTCCGGATCTGGATCCAGCCACGAGCTCGTTCGGCTGCTGCCTGCGGCTCGACGACGTCGATGACTTCTACGCGGTGTGCCGTGCCGCTGGGCTTCCCGAGAAGGCGCACGGCTGGCCCCGGATTCATCCACCGCGTCGCGAGTCGTCCGGCTTACGGATCGGTGCCCTCATCGATCCGGACGGCAGCCTGCTGCGGCTGGTGCAGAACAGCTGACCGATCCCGAGGGTGCCCTGAGACCTCGCGACGTGCGGCGTGACCGGTTCTCCCATGCAACGAGTAGGTCGTTGGACAGCTACTCGTCACCCAGATCCCCGCGGGTGACGCGACGCTTCTTGCCGATCTTCCGGAGCACCGCCCACGGTTCGCGGACAGCACGACCGCTACGACGGTCCTTGTGCGGCTTGCAGTACTGACAGCCCTTGTGCTGTCGATGCGGTGAGTGAGCCATGGTGGCTCCGATCCGTGACCAACACCCGCCACGGAGGGCGGGGTGGGTGCGGCGGCGTCGGGCTCACCCATCGAGCGTATCGACCTCTCGGTCATCGCCTCAACCCATTTGGGTGCGCGCAACCGGGGGCAGGACCTGACGAGTGAGCCTGTCAACAGGCAGTTGCCCACTTGAGGCGGCAGCGCCACGCTCAATGGGCGCCCGTGGCCTGCCGACTGCCTGTTGACGGGTCCGCACCGACGGGGTGATGCAGGGTGCGCGACCGGTCGCGCACCCTGCATCACCCCGTCGGGTGCACCAGCAGTGCCCCTCTGTGGTCGCAGTGACGTCGTCGCCGAGCGGGCAGGTTCTTCGCCTGCCGATGGTGGTCCCAGAATCCGGCGCTGAGGGCGTCCCATTGTCGGCCGTCCAAACAAGCCCGGGTCTCAGAGTCGTTCCCGGCTGACACTGATGGCCCGCGATTCCTCAATCACACCGATCGAGCTCAACCACGCGAAGCTGCCGCGGTGGCGGCGGCGCTCACATCCATTCTGGAGGGCTCCGGCCTCGTTGTGGACCAGGCCGATGAGGACTTGCCCGGCGATCTGCGGGTGCGAGAGCTACAGCATCCTGCAGTCTTCAGTCCATCGGAGCCTGGCCGAGCTGAAGCAGGCCAGCCGCCGGCTGCCCGCGTCGATCGAACCGCTGCGATGTCCTTGCCCGAGTCCTCAACGAAACGAAGCCGAACGTTGATGACCTGCGAGGTCGTCGGTCTTCCCCGTGGGTAGATTCCCGGCATGGTGCGGTTGCGGCGGGTGTCCCCGCAGATGAAGGGGTGGACGCGCCGGCGAGCCGGAAAGGGTTTCGCCTACCTCGACGCCGTCGGTCAGCGCCTCCCCGCCCAGGACGTCGAGCGGATCCGGGGCCTCGCCATCCCGCCCGCCTGGCGCGACGTCTGGATCTGCCCGTACCCCAGCGGCCACATCCAGGCCCTCGGCACCGACGCCGCCGGCCGCCGCCAGTACCTCTACCACCCCGACTGGCGCACCCAGCGCGACCAGCTCAAGTTCGACCGCGTCAAGCTGGCCGGCACCCGGCTGGCCGGGGCCCGCGAGCGGATGATCGAGGACCTCCAGGGCGAGGGGATGCCGCTCTCGCGCGCAGCCGCGACCGCCACCCGGCTGCTCGACCTCGGCTACTTCCGCATCGGCAGCGACGCCTACGCCGACGCCAACGGCTCCTTCGGCCTCACCACCCTCGAGCGCCGCCACGTGCGCCGCCAGGGGCGGACCTGGTCTTTGCCTTCGTCGGCAAGTCGGGCGTCGAGCACTCGATCACGATCAGCGACCCGCAGGTCATCGAGTCGCTCAACCTGATGCGCAGGCGCCGCGGCGGGTCGACCCGCCTGCTGGCCTACCGCGAACAGGCCCGGTGGGCTGACCTCGACGCCTCGGCGGTCAACGCCTACATCACCGCGATGGTGCACGAGGACCTCACCGCGAAGGACTTCCGCACCTGGCACGCCACCGTGCTCGCCGCCGTGGCGCTGGCCGAGAGCCCGGAGAAGGGCGACACGAAGACCTCCCAGAAGCGCGCGGTCAAGGCCGCGGTCGAGGAGGTCGCGGCCTACCTCGGCAACACCGCGACCATCGCGCGCACGTCGTACATCGACCCTCGGGTTCTCGACCAGTTCGAGTCGGGCGTCACGATCGCCCCCACCCTGGCCAAGAGGCACCGTGACGACGCCGGGCGCCAGGCCGCCATCGAGAAGGCCGTCGCCCGCCTCATCGACAACGCCGGCTGAGGCCAGGCCGCGGCGAGCGCAACTTCGCACCGGAAGCTTCACCTTCGCACCACAACGGTTCCGTTGCGAAGGTGAAGCTTCCCGCATCGGGCGGGAAAGTTGTGACGGACGGGAGGCGCAGCCGGCGCCGGTAGGCTCGCACGCGATGAGCGAGCACCAGCACGACCACGACGACCTCCACGCCGCCCCCACCGAGAAGATCGCGGTGCGCCCCGGCGAGATGGCCGGCCGCAGCGACGACCCGGCGGCCACCACCCGCCTTCCGAGCCCCACCCAGGATGCCGTCGCCCCGGTCGCCGCGCCCGCGCCGGGTGCCGGCGCATCGCCCCCCGCCGCGGATGCCGTCGCGCCCGCGCCCGCTGCCGGCGTCACCGGTACGTCGGCCGCGACCTCCGCCGCGGGCGCGCGTCCCGGGCACCCGGGCTACCCGATCGAGGACGGCGCAGGCGGCCCCGGCCCCCGGCCCTACGTCACCATCGTGCTGCCGTGCTTCAACGAGGGCGCCCACGTGCTCCAGGAGATCGACCGCATCACCAACACCATGCGGGCGACCGAGCTCACCTACGAGGTGCTCTGCATCGACGACGCCAGCACCGACGACACCCTCGACGTCCTGCGCGACGCCCAGCGCCGCTACCCCCACCTGCGCATCCTGCCGTTCCGCCGCAACGGCGGCTCGGGCACCGCCCGCCGGATCGGCACCCAGCAGGCCCGCGGCGAGATCGTGGTGTGGACCGACGCCGACATGACCTACGAGAACGAGCGCATCCCCGAGCTGGTGCGCATCCTGCGCGACGACGCCACCTACGACCAGGTCGTCGGCGCCCGCACCACCGAGGAGGGCACCTACAAGTGGGCCCGCGTGCCCGCGAAGTGGCTCATCCGCAAGATCGCCGAGTGGCTCACCAAGACCCGCATCCCCGACCTGAACTCCGGGCTGCGCGCCTTCCGCCGCGAGGTGAGCCTGCCCTACCTGCGCCTGCTCCCGGCCGGGTTCTCGTGCGTCACGACGATCACCATCGCCTTCCTGAGCAACCAGCACGACATCAAGTACGTGGAGACCAGGTACGCGAAGCGGGCCGGGGTCAGCAAGTTCCACTTCGTCAACGACGCCTACCGCTACATCCTGCAGGTGCTGCGGATGGTGATGTACTTCGACCCGCTCAAGGTGCTGATGCCGCCGGCGCTGTGGATGATCGTCATCGGCCTGGTCAAGGGCATCGTCGACATGGTGCGCCACCCGTTCTACTTCCCGGCGAGCACGGTGCTGCTCATCGTCAGCGGCATCATGATCGCCAGTCTGGCGTTGCTCTCCGACCTCGTGGTGAGGTCGAGAGACGGTGTCTGACAGCGCCTCGCTCAACGTCGCGCTGGTCGGGCCCACCCACCCCTTCAAGGGCGGGGTGGCCGCGCACACGACCTCGCTCGCCCACGAGCTGACCGATGCCGGGCACGAGGTCACCCTGGTCTCGTGGAGCCACCTCTACCCGTCCGCGCTCTACCCCGGGGAGCAGTCGGTGCCCGGTGGCTCGGCCGACGTCGACCCCTTCCCGCGTACCCTGCGGGTGCTCTCCTGGGCGCGACCCGACACCTGGGTGCGCGCCGGGCGGCGGCTGCGCGAGGTCGACGTCATCGTCGTCGTCCATGTCATCCCGGCGGTCGTGCCCGCCCACCTCGCGCTGCTGCGCGCCGCCGGCGCCGGGCGTGCCGTCGCCACCGGGCGCACCACCCCGAACGGTCACGGCCCGCGCACCGTGCTCATCGCGCACAACGTGCTGCCGCACGAGGCGCACCCGGGGGACCGGCAGCTGATGGAGGCCCTCCTGCGCCGCGTCGACGCCGTCGTCGTCCACTCCGACGAGCAGGCCCGGCTCGCCGCGGAGCTCGGCGCCGCTCACGTGCGCGTGCTCGGCCTGCCCCCGCACCTGCCGGGCGGCCCACCGCAGGCCCGCCCCCACCACGACGGGCCGCCGCGGCTGCTGGCCCTGGGCATCGTGCGCGACTACAAGGGTGTCGACCTGCTCCTGGACGCCCTGCGCGACGCGCCCGACCTGCGCCTCACCGTCGCCGGTGAGCTGTGGGGGGATGCCGGCCGCCGGGTTCGCGAGCTGGCCGCCGACCCGCGCCTACAGGGCCGGGTCGAGGTGCACGCCGGCTACGTGCCCGCCGAGCGCATCCCCGAGCTGATGGCCAACCACGACGTGGTCGCCCTGACCTACGTCACCGCCACGGCGTCCCAGAACGCCCTGCTGGCACGCCGCCACGGGGTGCCGGTGCTCGCCAGCACGGTCGGTACCTTCCCCGAGCAGGTGCGCGACGACGTCGACGGCCTGCTCGTGCCGCCGTCCGACCGGGTGGCACTGGTGTCGGCGCTCCGACACCTGGCCGAACCCGGTGTCCTCGAACGGTTCCGAGCCGAGGTGCACCCTCCGGACCTCACCGGGCCCTGGGCCGACTACGTCGGCGGCATCGAGGCGCTGGCCGCGGCACCGCTCGAGGGCGAGCCGACCCGCCCACTGGTGCCGCTCGGTGCGGTCGCTCGCGCCCGGGCGACGGTCGCCGGCATCCGGGCCCGGCGTGGGCCGGTCGTCCAGCTCGCACCCGCCGACGTCCCCGAACGGGTGCGGGCCACCGACGTGCTGGCCGTCGACGCCGACGCGGTGGATGCCGTCGGCATCGCCCGCGCTCTCGGCCTGCCTCGCCCGGGGGAGCCGGCCGCGGCCTGGTCGGCCCTGGGGGCGCTCGCCGCCATCGTGCGCATCCGCGACGACGGGCACCGCTCGTCGGTCATCGTCGACGAGAGCGGCAGCGGCAGCCCGATGGGTCGCTGGTCGCGTGCCGTCGGCTTCGCCCCGGTCGAGCTCGAGCTCACCGGCCGGCGGGCCGCCGTCGAGGTGCTCGAGGTCGACACCGCCAGCCTCGACGTCATCACCCGGCTGCACCCCGGCGGGTGCACGGCATCCGACGTCGACCACGCGATCGGGCAGGCCTCGTGGGCGCTGCGCTCCGGCGGGCTCCTCGTGCTCACCGTACCGATCGGCGACGACGACCCCGACTTCTCGGTGCGCCCGGCCGGCGTCCGCGGCATCGTGGCGCGTGCCGACGACCTCGGTCTGTTGCTGGTCGGCGACGTCGACGGCGACGTGCTCGACCGGATGCGCGACGCCCGCAGCGAGGCGGCCGGTGACGACGCCCCCGCGTACGCCGTGCTGCGGCTGACCTTCCGGCGGCGGTGACGGCGCGGTGACCAGGAAACGGGCCCTCGATGCCGTGCGCGCCGTGCTGCTGGCGGTCGTGCTCGTGGCGGTGGGGGTGGCGCTGTGGCGCAACTGGGCGGCGGTCTCCACCGAGCTGCGGAAGCTGGACTGGCGGGTCGTCACGGCGGCGTTCCTCATCGGCCTCTTCCCGCCGGCCTTCACGATGCTGGGGTGGCGCGCCCTGCTGCGCGACCTCGGCACCGACCTGCCGCTGCCGCCCGCCGCCAGCACGTTCTTCGTGGGACAGCTGGGCAAGTACGTGCCCGGCTCGGTCTGGACCGTCGTGGTGCAGACCGAGATGGGACACCGGCTGCGCGTCCCCCGACGACGGATGGCGGCGGCCGGCCTGGTCATGCTCGGCCTGTCCGTGCTGGGTGGGGCGGTCGTGGCCCTACCCGCGCTGCCGCGCCTGCTGACGCAGTCGCACACCGCCCTCTCGCCCTGGTGGGGGGTCGTGGGCGTGGTGCTGGTGCTGGTCGTGGTCTACCCGCCGGTGCTGAACGCCCTGATCACCAAGGCACTTCGGGTCGTGCGCCGCGAACCGCTGGAGCACCGGCTGTCGGGGGGCGCCATCACGCGCTGCATGCTGGCGATTGTCGCGGCCTGGCTCGGCACGGGTGCCTCGGTGTTCGTCATCGCCCGTGCCCTCGCGCCGGAGGCCGACGCGTCAAGCCTGCTGCTCGTCTGCATCAGCGGATTCGCCCTCGCGTCGGTGATCGGCATGGTCGCCGTCTTCCTGCCGGCCGGGGTCGGCGTGCGTGAGGCGATCCTGCTCCTCCTCCTCACCGCCCTCATGCCGGCCGCCGCGGCGACGGCCGTCGTGGTGCTCATCCGGTTCCTGAACGTGCTGGCCGACGTGCTGTGGGCCGGGGTGGGCTGGCTCTGGGCCCGGGCACACCACCTGCTGCCCGCGAAGCTGCCGAAATCTGCCGACGACGTCAGCCCCTAGGGTTGGGGACATGACCAGCTCCGAGACGCCGGCCCCGGCACCGCAGGTGGCCGCGCCCCCGGGAGGGCGCCTGCTGGGCCTTGCGAAGGTCGCGGCCGAACGGCTGCTCTGGGCCAGGGTCGGCCTCCAGCGCCGGGTCGAGGCGCGCCGCGGCTTCGTGCGGCCGGTGCCGACCGTCGTCGCGCCCACCGACGTCCTGCGCTCGTCGGCGCAGTGGACAACAGCCGTCGACGAGGCGCGCCGGCTGCGGCTGCCCCTGCACCGCGACCAGCCGAAGAACTGGGACGCCCTGGGCGCGGTCTCCGCCGTTCTGGCACTCGCCGGGCGCGACGGCGAGCCCCCCCGCCGGGTGATGGACGCCGGGTCGGCGCGGTACTCGTCGGTGCTCCCGTGGCTGCGCCTGTACGGACTCGGGCAGCAGGCCGGCGACCTGCTGGGGATCAACCTCGAGTTCGGCGACCCCGTGCACCGCGACGGGGTGGCCTTCCGCCGTGGCGACATCACGGCGACCGGCCTGCCCGACGCGTCGCTCGACGCGATCACGTGCATGTCGGTCATCGAGCACGGCGTTCCCCTCGGCGGCTTCCTCACCGAGTCCGCCCGGGTGCTCCGGCCCGGCGGGGTGCTCTGCGTCTCGACCGACTACGACCAGCACCCGCCCGACACCGAGGGCGTCATGGCCTACGGCTCCCCGGTGCGCATCTTCGGCCCCGACGACATCAGGGCCTTCATCTCGGACGCCGACGTGGCCGGGCTGGAGCTGGTGGGCGACGAGCCCGACCTCAGCCACGCGGAACGCCCCGTGCACTGGAAGCGCACCGGGCTCGACTACACCTTCATCCTGCTGACCTTCCGCCGCCGCTGACGGCGCGGTCACCCCATGTCAGCGGGGCCGTCCGGGGCCATGGTTAGGCTCGCGGGAGCCCACCAGCCAGGAGTGCCGTGACCGACCCCGCCCCGGTGCGTGCGACGCCCACCACCCGCATCGTGCGCACGGCTCGCCCGGTGCCGCTCGGCGCGGTCGTCGGCATCTTCCGCCGTGGCGCCGGCGACCCCACCAGCCATCGCGACGGCCAGGGCTGGTGGTTCGCCTGGCGCACTCCCGACGGTCCCGTCACCCTTGCCCTGGTTCCGGTGGCCGGCGCCCAGGAGGTGAGCGCCACCGCCTGGGGCAGCGGGGCCGCGTGGATGCTCGAACGGGTGCCCGACCTGCTCGGCGAGCGTGACGACCCCAGCGGCTTCGTCGCGCACCACCCGCCGGTCGCCGACGCCTGGCGCCGCTCCCCGGGGTGGCGGGTGCCCTGCTCGGGGCAGGTCGTGCAGGCCCTGGTCGCGTCAGTCATCGAGCAGAAGGTCACCGGCAAGGAAGCCTTCGCGGGCTACCGCCGCCTCGTGCGGCGGTTCGGCGAGCCGGCTCCCGGGGCCGGCGAGCACCTCGGCCTCGTCGTGCCGCCCGACCCGCGCCGCTGGGCGGCCATCCCCTCGTGGGAGTGGCTCGCCGCCGGCGTCGACCCGGGCCGGTCCCGCACGGTGCTGCGGGCCATGGGCTCCGCCGGCCGGCTCGAGGAGTGCGCCGAGCTGCCCGTCGAGCAGGCACGGGCCCGGCTGACCTCGCTGCCCGGCATCGGGCGCTGGACCTGGGCCGAGGTGGCCCAGCGGGCCCTGGGGCTGCCCGACGAGGTGAGCTTCGGCGACTACCACGTCGCCAAGGACATCGGCTGGACCCTCACCGGCACGCCGGTCGACGACGACGGCCTGGCCGAGCTGCTCGCGCCCTATGCCGGGCACCGCTACCGCGTGCAGCGGCTGCTGGAGCTCGCCGGTCGCCGCCGGCCGCGCCGGGGCGCGCGGATGTCGACCCCGACCCACCTCCCGGTCCGTGGCCGCTGAGCACGGCGCACCCGTCCGCATCAGCCGTTCGGCTGACCCGGTATGGGCCGAACGGTGGATGTCGTGGCACAATCGGGCATGATATTCGAGACGCTCACTGTGTGGCTGAGGTGGACCTTCTGGATCCTCGTCTGGCTCCTGACGGCGATGCTCGGCGCTCTGCTGTTCCTCGGCACCATGCCCGTGTCCGCCCCGCTGCGGTGGCTGATGTTCGCGGTGGTGCTCGGGATCGTCGCCGAGGACGTGCGTCGAAAGCTGCACCCGGTCACCGAGCGGGCTCGCCCCTGACTGGCCGCCCACCACGAACCTCCCGGCGACGGGAGTCGCCCGTCTCCTCGATGGTGGTCCCTCATCCGTGGAGGGTCACGACCACCGATCCGCCGGCTCGTTCCGCGACCCGCACCCGTAACCCCTCGGAGGCCCCTGCGACCTGGGCGCGCACCACCAGGCGCCCGAGGTCGTAGTCGTGCGGGGCACCGAGGGTCAGCTCCGCCACGCCCGTGCGGTCGTCGACTCCCACGTCGGCCGAACCGTCGGGCACGTCGAGCAGGGCGAGCGCGACCACCCGGCCCACCCGTGCTGCGAGGGGCTCGTCGGGCTGCACCGAGCGGATGCCGACCGCGTCGGAGTGCGTGCTGCCCGGTTCGACCCCGAGCACGGCCCGCAGGGCCTCGACGTGCCCGAGCGCGAACCAGTCGTTCGCCCCGACCCGCACCAGGGCCCGGGCGCCGTCGGCGTCGGGGGAGAACCAGGCCCTGGGCAGTCCGCGCACCAGCGCCGCCGGGATGCCGTCCGCCTTGCCCTTCACCAGGTCGGCCGCGGCGGCGACCTCGTCGGCCAGTGCCCGCAGCGTGACCGCCAACGGGCGACCGTCGTGGTCGGTGGCGCCGCGCAGGTCCTCGAGCACGGTGAGCCCGGCGCAGCCGAGGGCCAGGTCGGTGAGGCCGTCCCGCCACGGGCGACCGGCGGTGTCGCTCACCACGACGGCCAGTGCTGTCGCAGAGGGGAGCCCGAGCCGGGCAAGCACGGCAGCGCGCAGCCGCGCGGCCTCCGCATCGGGGTCATCGGGCAGCACGAGCAGGTCCTGCGAGGGGCCGGTGTTCGAGGCGTCGACACCAGCGGCGGCCAGCACCGGGCCGGCCACCGACTCGACCACGCGCGTGACCCCGCCGGCCCCGCGGCGCTCGGCGACCACGCGCACCGTTGCCGCCGTCACGGCATCCTCACGAGTGCCGGGCCAGGTGAGGCCGAGGGCCTTGGAGACCACCTTGCTCGACACGACGAGGCAGTCGCCGGGGCTCACCTGAAACCCCGATGACGCCAGCGCCTCGACCAGCTCGCGGGCGAGGTCGGTGCCGGCGGCGACCTCGCCGACCCCGACCACCGGCGCGACGGTGATGCCGGCCGCAGGGGGGAGCGACGGCATCCGCCCGTCGGTCACGTCCGCACCGCGGCGGCGATGCGCAGGGCGTGCTCGGCGATGCGGCCGGCCGCCGCGACGTCGCTCATCAGCAGCGGGCCGTCGAAGACCTCGACCCGGGCGCGTCGCAACGTGGTGCCGGCGTCGGCGGGGTCGACGAGCCAGCCGTCGAGGAAGTCCTCGTAGAGGCCACCGACCGCCTGGGCCGTCGAGTCGACGCCGATGGCGGCGAGGCACGCGTCGGCGTGTCCGCGAACCGGCCGGCCGGAGATGAGCGGTGACACACCGACCACGGGAGCAGCGGTGCCGCGCAACGCATCTCGCACACCGGACACGCCCATGATGATGCCGATCGAGACCACCGGGTTGCTCGGGGGCAGCAGCACCACGTCGGCCTGCCGGATGGCGTCGAGCACCCGCGGGGCCGCCGTGGCGCGGTCGAGGCCGGCGACCACGAAGCGACGGGCCGGCACGGCCGCCTGGTGGCGAACCCACCACTCCTGGAAGTGGATCGCGCGCTCACCGCCCTCGTCGTCATCGACGACGACGTGGGTCTCGACCGGCACGTCGGTCATCGGCACCAGCTCGATGCGCCGCTGCGGGAGCCCCCACCGGGCTGCGAGCCGGCCCGTCACCTCGCTGAGCGACGCACCCTGGCCCAGCCACTGCGAGCGCACGACGTGGGTGCCGATGTCGAGGTCGCCGAGCGAGAACCACTGGGGGAGGGCCCCATAGGCGGAGAGCTCGCCCTGCACCCGATGGCTGTCGTCGGCGCGGCCCCAGCCCTGACCCTCGTGCACGCCGTCTCCGAGCGTGTAGAGCAGGGTGTCGACGTCGGGGCAGACCCGCAGCCCGAACAGGGTGATGTCGTCGCCGGTGTTGGCGACGACGGTGACCGTCGAGTCGTGGAGGCCGGGGGTGGTGTCGAGGTGATGGCGCAGTCCGCGGATGAAGCGGGCGCCACCCACCCCGCCGGCGAGGGCCGTGATGTGCATGGGCGAGAGTCTGTCAGTCCTGTTCGAGGCTCGGCGAGTCCGCCTCGAAACGCCGGGGGAGGCGGATGAAACGGCAGCAATAACACTCTTCGGCTTGACGTGGACGGCATGACACGCGTGTAATTCCACCTATGTATTCCGGGATCCCAGCCGGAGCACGCGGGTCGAGGGTCGAGGAGTGAACATGCACGAGCTCTATCTGATCGACGGAATGCTCGATGAGGGCGAGTCGGAGGAGGGCGCGCTCTCCTGGCAGGAGCGCTCGCTGTGCGCCCAGACCGACCCGGAGGCGTTCTTCCCCGAGAAGGGCGGCTCCACCCGCGAGGCCAAGAAGGTGTGTGTCGGCTGCGAGGTCCGTTCCGAGTGCCTCGAGTACGCCCTCGCCAACGACGAGCGGTTCGGCATCTGGGGCGGCCTGTCCGAGCGCGAGCGCCGCAAGCTGAAGAAGCGCGCGGTGTGAGCCGGGGCCCGGGCCCG